>Ga0070726_10001049_pt1 | contig 29558 bp, 23 predicted proteins | sample tdAd471_FD_67275 | JGI IMG/M metagenome (GOLD analysis project Ga0070726, IMG submission 67275) | Marine sediment microbial communities from the Atlantic coast under amendment with organic carbon and nitrate - tdAd47.1 | ecosystem: Environmental > Aquatic > Marine > Coastal > Sediment | place...
ACATTGTGCTTCCGGGCGACACGTTGCGTCTCTCAATGGAAACCGAGCGATGACTGACCAGAAAGCGACGAGAATCCGTTACCTGATCGTGATTGCGGCGACGGTGATGTCGTTTCTGCTGTATCTCGATCGCTTCTGTGTGTCGTTTGCGATCGACTATATCCGGCAGGACCTCAGCCTGTCGCAGACCCAGGCGGCCCGGTTTCTCAGTCTGTTCTTCTGGTCGTACGCGCTGGCTCAGGTTCCGGCCGGGTGGTTCAGTGATCGATACGGTGCGCGGATCATGCTGGTCGTCTACATCCTGACGTGGTCGGCGTTTACCGTTGTTATTGGCGGCGCGACGACTTTCTTTGTCCTGATGGTCGGACGGCTCTTCTGCGGTCTGGGCCAGGCCGGGGCGTACCCAACGGCGGCGTCGATCGTGGGACGCTGGATGCCGGTTGCGGCTCGAGGCAGCGCGAGTGCTGTCGTCGCGATGGGCGGACGGATCGGCGGTGCCGCAGCGTTTGCTCTGACCTCGCAACTGATCGTCATGCTCGTGCCGATGGGAACTCCGGTTGAGGTGACGCCAAAGGACATTCTCACGGATTCCGAAGTCATCGAGCGATTGCAGGCCGAGCCGGTTGAGGGCTTCGGGAATGTGGCGAAAGCTCGCGTGCTGCGTCAGTACCTGACTTCGGCACAACTCGGCGCGCTCGACTCTGCGGCCTTTGAGATCGTTGGTGAAGACGATGATGAGAAGCGTGTCTATTCCGAGGTGCCAAAGGATACGCTGGCGGAGATTGTGAACCGGTTGATCGAGCAGCCAGCGATTTACGACGAAGAGCTGATGGGCAGTTACAAGCTGCCGAACGAAGCTCTGGCGATGCTCAAACGGTCGGCGGCCGGAGAGTCGCTGACGCCGAACGAGCAGTCTCGCTTTCACCGGTTTCTGGTGGAGGGCACTTTCCCCAACGGAATCGCCCGACTGTACGGCAAGGGCTGGCGACCAATTCTGTATATCTACGGAGCGGCGGGGATCTTTGTGGCCGGACTGTTCTGGCTGGTGTTCTACAACCGGCCCGAGTTGCATCCGTGGTCGAACGAGGGCGAGCATCGGCTGATTCTGGCGGGGCGGGAAGAGCTGGCTCTGCATGAAGGCAAAAAGCTGGAAGCCGCGCCCGTCTGGCCGCTGATGAAGAGCATGAATATGTGGTTCAACTGCATTTCGCAGTGGGGCACGAACGTCGGCTGGCTGTTCCTGGTGACCTGGCTGCCTCGATATCTGATGGAAGTCCACAACGTGCCGATCATTCAACGCGGCTACATGACGATGACGCCGGTGCTGATTGGTATGGTCGGAATGCTCTCCGGTGGCCGGGCGACCGATCTTGTGGCGGCGAAGCTGGGCATCAAGTGGGGACGCCGGCTGCCGATCGGTGTGTCGCGAGCCGTTGCGATGAACGCTTATCTGTGCTGCATCGGGATCACGACGCTGTTGCCGGCGGATTCGTCACTGAACGCGCCGTGGGTCTTTGTCGGCCTGCTGTCAGTCGTCGCGTTTTCGACAGACTTCGGGACACCATCGGCCTGGGCGTTCGCTCAGGATATCGGTGGCCGGCAGGTCGGAGCCGTGCTGGGCTGGGGGAACATGTGGGGGAACCTGGGAGCAGCTCTTTCTCCTGAGATCTACAACTTTTTCCTGGGTGAGACGCCGGGCCTCCGGGAATGGAACATCATGTTTGGAGTCTGTGCGGCGGGGTATCTTCTTTCGGGCGTTTGCGGCATGATGATGGACGCCTCGAAGCCGATCGAAGGTGTCGAGGCGTCCCCTTCTGCATCGAATGAGTCATAGGAAGTTTCTCACACAAAGGCACTAAGGCACGAAGAAGTCAGACTGGGAATTCGTTTGTGCCTTCGAGCCTTCGTGTGAGACTAAATTCAGTCAGCCATGTTTGCGTGAGGCTTAGCGTGAGTAACTTCAATCGTCGTGATTTTCTGGCATCGGCAACTGCTGGATCGACTGCCGCCGCTCTGGCTGCGTCTGGGCAGCTCGTGTTTGCCAATGAAGACGAGGCGAAGCATTCGCCGCTGGATGGTCTGCCGAAGGGCAAAGCTGAGCATTGCGTGATGGTCTGGCTGGGTGGAGGAGCCTGCCATATCGATACGTGGGATCCAAAACGCAAAGGCGATGCGTCAGGCAAGGACAAGAAGCCGGGCTCGTACTACGACCCGATTTCGACGGCCATTGAGGGCGTGCAGGTCTGCGAGCATCTGCCGAAGTGTGCCGACATTCTCGACCGCTTTAACCCGATTCGCTCGACGCATCACGAGGTCATCGACGAGCACGCGGCGGCCACCAACCGGATGCATACCGGAAGGGCGACGAGCGGCACGATCGTTTATCCGTCCGTTGGTTCGATCGTTGCTCACGAACGTGGACCGGCCGGAGACGCGGCTCCGGCCTACGTGCTGATTGGTTACCCGAACGTGACGCGCGGCCCAGGGTTTCTCGGAGCGCAGGCCGGTTATGTTTATCTGACCGACACCAGTGAGGGACCAAACGGGCTGAGCCGTTTCGACCAGATTACGGACGCGCGACAGGCCCGTCGTGAGCGGCTGCTGAGTCGGGTCCGCGAAGTTTACCGTTCGAAGACGGAAGGTGACCGACGGATTGCCGATTACGACGCGACAGTGCAGGAAGCTCTGCGACTTTCCGGGCCCGAGTTCATGACAGCCTTTGAACTCGACCGCGAAGCTGGCGACCTGCGGAATCGCTATGGCGGAGAATTCGGCCAGCGCTGTCTGCTCAGCCGCCGATTGATTGAGCGCGGCGTGCGATTCATCGAAGTCTCGCACAACCTGAACTTCGTCAACGGAACCGGCTGGGACACGCATAACGAGGGGCAGCTCAATCAGCATCTGCTGATCAAGGAGCTGGATACTGCGCTGTCGACGCTCGTGCTGGACCTCGAAGAAAAGAAACTGCTCGACAAGACGTTGATCGTCGTGGCGACTGAGTTTGGTCGGCCGGCGAAGTTCGACGGCGGTGGCGGACGAGGCCATCAGTCGAAAGCGTTCAGCACGGTCCTTGCTGGCGGTGGTCTGCAGACCGGCAAGGCGATCGGCACGACGGACGAACTCGGCATGGCGATCGTCGACCGTCCGGTTTCGGTGCCGGACCTGCACGCGACGATGCACTGGGCTCTGGGAATCGACCCGACGAAGATTCTGTACGCAGGCGATCGCCCGGTCCCGATCACCGACGGCGGCGTCCCAGTCCGCGAGCTGTTTGTCTGAGGTCGTCGATCTGAGGCGATTCGTTTAACGCCCAGCCGCAGGCGCCGGCCACCAGAACGGTTGAAACTGTCAGGGTGGCCGGCGCCTGCGGCTGGGCGTTAAACAAGGCTGGCAGATCCGAAACGTGAAATGCGGCCAACGCGTTCGCTTTTCTCTCGATACACTCCTGCGGAGTTCTTTCGTCAATGCTGTACCACAAGCTGATTCACCCCGAGATCAACGCCATCATTGGTCGGGCCGGGCACCATTCGAAGATTCTCATTGCGGACGGGAACTATCCGGCGTCGAGTACGCTGGGGCCGAATGCGGAGCTGATCAGTCTGAATCTGATGCCGGGCGTCGTCAGCGCGACGCAGGTGCTTGAAGCTCTGGTGTCGGCGATTCCAATCGAAGTCGCCAACACGATGGGGATTCCGGAAGACGATCCTTATGCAGGGGCAGGGGATCCTCCGGTGTGGAACGAGTACCGTCGAATCTTCGCGGAGAACAACGTCGAGGTTGAGCTGCAGCCGATTCAGAAGTGGGACTTCTATGACGCCGTTGCGTCCCGGGATCTGGTGCTCACGATTCAGACGGCCGAACAGGAGTTGTGGGCCAATCTGCTGCTGTCGGTCGGCGTGAGAAAGCCTGGCGAGTAGCTGCGTCAGTGTCCGATCGGCGACTCTCGCCTGAGTTCGCGTCACTGTCGCCCGGTCGCCGCCAGGTGACGCGGAATCGGCCTCGCGCGGCGTCCCACAATGCGGCAAGCGTCGTGGCGTTCAACGTAACGAACATCAGTTGCAGGCCGAACAGCAGCGACGGTCGGTCGATGCGCTGGCAGAACCACCCGACGAGTGCCGACGCGTAGAAGCCCGCGTGCAGAATGCCGAGGATGCGATAGGCCGGCTGGTCCAACAACAGAATGTTGCAGACGGCGATGGCCAGCAGCAGCGCGGGCGACGCCAGCCGCAGGATTTTGTGCGAGAAGAACTCGAACCAGATCGGGTTCCGCCACGGCAGCAGCCACTCGGGATGCTGGATCATCAGCTGCGCGGCACCCGCGATGGTTCGACGTTTGCGGATCGCCTCACAACCGAGCGATGCGGACGGCTGGTCCCAGGCAACGGCTTCTGGTTCGAACACGCAGAGTGTTTTCTGAGTCACGGCCTGCATCGGGATGACGACATCGTCGAGCAGCGTGTTTGCCGGGATTGGCTGGAAGAGTGATCGGCGGATGGCGTACAGCGCACCGGTTGCTCCCGGAACACTGCGGAACTGCGACTCCGACTTGCGAATCAGCTTCTCGTAATGCCAGTACGCGCCGATGCCGCGGCGAGCGGTCGACGTTGTCGATTCCTGATCGAACATCAGTTCGCCCGAAACCGCGCCGACTCGTTCGTCAGCAAAGTTGGCGAGGAGTTCCGGAATGGCATTGTCAGAAAGTCGCTGCCGCGCATCGCACAGCACGACGAGATCACTGCGGCACTGCGGGATCAGCTCGTTGAGAATGGCCGGCTTGCCGCGACGTTCGTTGAATGCGAACAGGCGAATACGGTCATCGCCGATCTGTCGGATCAGGTCGCAGGTGCGGTCGGTCGATCCGTCCGAGCCGACGAGGATTTCGGCAATCTGTCGCTCGCGATCACTGTGCAGCAGTGTCGTCAGCTTCTCGACGATCCGATCGGCTTCGTTGTAGCAGGCGATGACCACGGACACCGGGAGATGCTGCGGAGCCTTGTCTCGCCGCAGTGGTCGGATCCGGGACAACGTGCGAATCAACAGCGGATAGCCGGCATAGATGTAACCCAGCGTTGCCAGACTGAGCCAGAACAGTAATTCGCTCATGATGAGCCTCCTGTTCCGGCAGTGGCGAGCACGGTTGTGGCGGCGTGCTCGATCTGTGACTCGACTCGCTCTGCAGCGATGTGAGTTTCTGGCGCTGCGCCAATACTTGCGCGAGAGGTTGAATCGATTTCGCAGACGGAGTTCAGGACGTCGGCCAGTTCTCCGGTCAAATGCCGACGCTCGAAACGCGAGACTGACCAGTCGGCGCTGCCCGGCGAGTTGTCGACAGGAAGGCCGGCCAGGCACTCGGCCTCAACACGGCGTTCGAGATAGCCGGCGATCGCCGCAATCTCGTCCGGGCGGAACGCCGTGGCGAACGGACAATCGGCAAGGATCTCGCTGACTTCGCCATCTGGAACGATAGAGAGGATTGGACGCTGGAGGGCGAGGTACTCGAACGTCTTGGCGGGCACGACTCGCTCGGCTTCGGAAACGTCGGACAGCAGCAGGCATTGTGCGTCGGCAGAACGCATGATCTCAATCGCTCGCGCATGATCGACGTAGCCTTCGCGCGTCACGCTGCAGGGGGTTGGCTGCAGACGGTCGAGGATCGCGTGTTGTTCAGCGGTGACGCGACCGGCGACGACCAGCTCGATCCGAGCTGCGATCTCCGGCGATGTCTCCGACAGGCGGAGCAGGGCGGCCACGACTGGTTCGATGGACGTCAGATTCCAGAGCGTTCCCACGTAGGCAAGTCGCAGTCTTCGATCCGCAGTGGATTCCCGCTGCTCGAACGCTTCACCGGGGCCGATGTCCGCTGCGTCGTAGCCATTGTAGATCGCGGTGACCTGTGGCGTGCTTCCCGCGTCAGTGGCAGTCCGCGCGACGCTCTCGGCGCTGCGGCGAGTCGTTGCCACGACAGCACTGGCCTGTCGGAGAACACGCCGCTGCATGCGATTCTGCAGCCAGTGGGAGAGTCCGGACTTCTGACGGTTTTCCTGGTAGCGATTGCTGATGCCCCACTCGTCGCGATAGTCAACGACCAGTGGCAGCCCGGATCGGCGGCTCAGTGCGGCGCCAATCACGAAGGCGGAGAAGGGCGGGGCCGTCACGAAGATTGCGTCGTGCGGCTGATCGGCCAGCAGTTTCATTCCTTCTCTGACGCCAGCCGGATACCACAGAATCTGAGCGTCCGGTTGCAGAATGGCATTGCCAGTGTTGCGGACCGTCTGTTTGAGCCAGCGTTTCGCGGTGCTGAGCAGGCCCGATCGTTGCGGACCGTCCGACGTGGCACCGGCAGAGACGACGTTCTTCAGTGCGTAGCCGGGTTCGAGCGTTCGGACGCGGCGGACGAGCGTGCCTTGCGGAATCTCCTCAGCCAGCGATTCGTCGAAGACCGGGACCGACGGATTTGCGACGGTCAGCACCGAGCATTCCCAGCCGAACTCGGGCAGATACTTCACGAACTTGGTCACTCGCTGCACACCGGCCCCGCCTGCCGGTGGAAAGACATACGCCACCACCAGCGCTCGACGGGTTCGTTGATTGGAGTGAGTCTGCGTCATCGTTTTCACTGTTCTGCTGCGACGAGGGGCTGAGACGCAATGAGGGGCTGAGACGCAACGTCCTGTGAAGATGCCGAAGCCGTGCTGTGTCGACGTGCGTCGAAGTCCCGCATCAGTCGCAGCTGCTGTTCCGCGGTGGCGGTCCAGGATTGCGGTCGATACGTCGCGACTCCATCCCGGTAGGAAGAATCAAGAATCTGCAACAGCGCACGGTGCAGTGCGTCGGCGTCTCCACGGCGGACAACGCAGGAGAACTCGTCAGCGGCAATCTCGCCAATGCTGCCGGCATCGGTTGAAACGAATGGCGTTCCACAGGCCAGCGATTCCCGGAGGACATTGGGCAGCCCTTCGGAGTCGCTGGAGAGAACGGTCGCGTCGGCGGCGCGGTACCAGGCGGGCAGGCCGGCTCGATCAACAGGTCCGACGAATCGCACCGCCTGGCTGAGCCGGTGTTGATGCACGTAGGATCTCAGTGCCTCGGACTGTGGGCCGGAGCCGACGAGTGCCAGCTGGGCGTCCGGCAGTTGTTTTCGAACGAGCTGAAACGCCGACAGCAGGACGTCGAGCCGCTTGATGGCGACCATGCGGCCAACCCACAGGAACAACGGGGCGGACGGAGGGAGATCGAGCGACCTGCGTGCCTCGCTCTGATTGCCTGGTGTGAAGGTTGTGAGGTCGATCCCCTGATACGAGGTGTGCGTTCGCTCGGGGCTGCCGCCAAGTTCGATCACCCGATTGCGGAGTCCGTCGCAGACGGTGAAGGTGAGGTCGACCTCCCGCAGGACTTTCGAGATGGCGGCTCGACGCTTCGCGTTGTCGGTCAGCAGCAGAACGTCCGAGCCGCCAATCGAGACGGCGACTCGCGCACCGCAAGACCGGGCTGCCCGCAGAGCGACCTCGCCGTCAGGATGCGCCCAGTAGCTGATAACCCAGTCCGGCTGGAAATCACCGACGACCTGTTCGACATGCCGCCTAATGGAACGCCACATCCAGTCGCCATAACGATGCCGCTGGACTCGAGGCGGATACCAGTAAATCGGTCGGCTGGACGGGACGGGGTCTTGAGGCTCAGCAGTTCGTGAGCCCGGAGTGGTCAGGGCTTCGAGCCACGAGACCGGCGAGAGGACTCGAACATCGCAACTCTGCTGCAGTGCATGGCAGAGATCGCGGCTGTACGTGCCGCGCGTCGGTGCCGTCAGGCTGGGGTAAACAGAGCTGAGATACAGAATGCGCATGCGGTGATCGATTCGTGTTGCTATTGAGCGGACTCGGTTGACGTCGAGTTCAATGTCCGTTGAAACGCTTCGTCGAGGCTGACGGCCGGAGCCCATTTCAACAAACGCCGGGCGCGGTCGTTGGAATACTTGAGGGGGCGCCACATGGCGTTTGCGCGGTGCCGCGTGAGTACCGCCGGAATCTGGTCTTCGGTTCTCCGCGAGTACCACTCGTTGAATCGTGCGAGGCAGCCGATGGCCCAGCGGGGAACGGGGATCGTTCTCAATCTGTGGCCGCTGCGTCGGTAGCGACGCAGGACTTCACGTCCAGTCGGCAGGCTGTCGTCAACCACATTGATCGTCTGGCCGTCGACATCATCAGCGAGCCCTGCTTTCACGATGGCCGCGGCGCAGTTCTCGACGTACGTGAAAGGGATCTGCTGGCTGCCGCCCATTCGCAGCAGCAATGGTCCAAGTTGCAGTCCGACCCGGTGGCTGAGCACGCCGCGTTCGTCACCGTAGATCACTCCGGGCCGGAGCACGACCAGCGGCAGGCCATGCTCGGCGGAGATCGATCGCGCGACTTCTTCCTGCAGAGTTTTGCTGTAGGTGTAGGCGTCTCGCCGGGCGGGGGCGTCGTCGAGCGGGCACGACTCGTCGAGCACGCTGCCGCGTCGCAGTTTCTGGGGGCCGTACACGCCCAGCGAACTGACAAGCACGACTCGCCTGGCCCGCTGGCTGGCGGCTGCGGTGAGCAGGGAACGGGTGGGGACAACGGTGTTCAGAACGAGGCTGCTCGGCGATCCGCCCAGCGCTGCGGCGGCATGAAAGACGCAATCAACACCGTCAGTGATGTCGCTGCAGAAGTCTTCGTTGGCGAGGTCGCCGGTGACGAAGTCGATCTGCTGCTGTGCCTCTTGCCAGCGTTCACCGAAGAATGTGGCCAGCGAGTCGGTGTCGCTGGACGGTCGCACGGCGCAGCGTACAGACCAGTCCTCGTTCACGAGGTCTCGCAGGATACGGCGTCCCAGGAATCCGGTCGCTCCGGTTAGCAGAGCCAGGCGGCGAGGACTCATTGCGGCCTCCCGACTGGCTTCTGAGATCCGCGGCAGGCTCCGGCGACAAGCTCGCCGGTTTCGCGGATCAGATTCAGAACGACCTGGCCGTCGTCGATGTCGGCGGTCAGGCTGGCACGGAAGTCATTGTTGCGGCAGTCCGCGAAGACGGCGTCCATCAGGGCGGTGACGCGCAGAGCTTCGTCATAGGCGACGGGTGGCTCGTCGCCGGTTTCGATCGCTGTGTAGAAACGCTGGAAGAGATCCCGCATTCCGTCGAAGTAGTGGAAGTCGCCGCGCAGAAACCGGCGAGCATTTCGTGCCAGGTTGCGGATTGAGGTTCCCAGGTCGCGGAGCGGTGCTTCGAGTTTGCCGAAGGCGCCTGGGTATCGCTCTCCGCGATCGACGCGGCAAATCTGCGTGTCGAGATCGACTTCGATCGAGCCTTCAGTTCCCAGAATCCGGGTGACTCGTCGGCAGGGGCGCGAGTGACTGGTGAAAGTCAGTGTGCCCGTGACCGAGTGCCCGCGTAGATTCAAACGCAGCTCCGTCGGAAACTCGTATTCGGATTGCCGGGCGAACCAGTGAGCGTGCACTGCTGGCGCGGCATCCGGCAGGAGTTCAGTGATGCGGTACAGCGGGTGCGAGATCGTGTTCTGAAAGAGTCCGCCGGGCAGACGTCTGACCCAGTGATTGCTGTCGGCCATGACCTGCCGGCCGAACGGTCCCTCCAGCGGATAACCGAGATACGACTCGACGTGCTGAACATCGCCGATGATGCCCGACTCGACGAGCCGCATGCATTCCCGCCAGGCCGGATCGAACAGCTGATCGTGCCCGAGGCAGGCCAGCCGGTCGCAGTCCTGAGCGGTCTCGACGATCCGGCGAGCTTCTGCGAGATCGACGGCGAACGGCTTCTCAACGTAAACATGGACGCCGGCCTGCAGCGCGGCGCATGCGATCGGAGCGTGTGTGTGGACCGGCGTTGTGATGTGGAGAACGTCGGGAGCCGCGTCGCTCAGCATCTGATCGAGGTCGGTGAACTGAGCCGGCACGTTGAATCGTTCGGCAGCCTGGCGGGCGAGCAGTGGCTCGAGGTCGCACACGGCAACCGTTTCGGCGCAGGGAATCCGCCTGATCTGCTGGAGATGCGCGTCGGCAATCTGTCCGCAGCCAACGAGTGCCACTCTGAAGCGTCGGTTACTCATATCAGTCAGCAAGTTTGCCTTTGCCGCGAAGCAGGTCGAGATACAGGTCTTCGTACTGCCGCACCATCGAGCGGACGTTGAAGTGCTTTTCGACGCGCTGCCGTCCGAGTTGCCCCATCACTGGCCAGGCATCGCGGTCGGCCAGCATTTGTCGCATGGCGAGTGCCAGTTCGTCCGGGCTGCGAGGACTGACGAGCCTCCCGGTGCCGCCTTCGACAACGATCTCCGGGTTGCCGCCGACGCTTGTTGTGACGACGGGCAGTCCGACCGCCATCGCTTCGAGGATCGTCAGCGAGATGCCTTCCGACGTTGATGACGAGACGAAGAAGCCGGCTTCCCGGAGCAGCTCCGGGATATCGTTCCGTTCGCCAAGGAACTCGACGTTCTGTTCGAGTCTCAAGTCGCGGGCGAGTGCTTCGAGGTGTGGACGCTCAGCGCCGTCTCCGACGAGTTTCAGACGGAAGTCCGGGTACTCTTTGATGAGAATCCAGACGGCCCGCAGCAGCGTCGCAAAGTCTTTCTCCTGCGACAGCCGCGCGACGCTGATGGCCACCGGCTGAGATGCGGGACCGCGAAAGTCAAAGCGGTCAACGTCGATGCCGTTCCAGATCGCGCTGATCCGATCGGCGGAACGTGGGTCGTCATGTCGGCACAGCCGGGCGGCGTCTTCCGACACACCGATCACGCGATCCGTCCAGCGATTGGCGAGGCGAAACTGCAGTCGAGCTTTCCAGCTCTGCCCGCAGCCACGACCGTGCTGCGAATTCACGATCACTGGAACCCGTGCCAGGCGAGCTGCTGTCGCCGCATAAAAGTGGGCCAGCGTGTTGTGCGTGTGGACGACGTCGAACTCGCCAGCGCGGAAATGCTGAACGAGATGCCGCAGCCGGCTGAACTTTCCTGAGGTCGAGTCGGCAACGGATGAAACGTCGAATCCCAGCTCTCGCAATTCTTCCGCCGGAGTTCCGAGGGCGTCGAGCGCGACGAATTCGCAGTCGAATCGTTCCGCGTTACGCTGCCGCCCGAAGTCAACGAGCAATCGTTCGAGGCCGCCGGTCTGCAGAGTCATGCTCACATGGCAAACGCGGAGTCTGCGTGTGGATGTGTCCGCGTGACCCGCCGTGGACCGTTCCGCCAGCGAATGGCTGTTTGTGGGTAGAGTTGCCGAGACCGTCATCCCGCCGCCGCTCCTGGTGAGCCTTCGGTGTTCCGTCATCACAGAGTCGATCAGACCGCCCGAGTTGCGGCGCGTAACGCCGCCGACTGCTGCTCGTTCTTGAGTCTAGGTCAGGAATCGAGCCGCGAACGGAGATTCCGAGAAGTCAGGCGAGAGCATTGCGACGTGACCCCTGCGGTGTTGGCCCGCGGCGTTCGATCGCTTCCGCGTTCGGGGGCCTGTCATCACGCAATCAGATTGCAGCATCAGCCTGAGCGCGGAGCACACCAGACGGTGTCGACGGGGCAGGTTTGAGCTGGCGCGGAGAACCGTGCCAATCGGCAGATTCGGAAACTCCGGCGCGTTGCAACGAACCTAAGGAACGTCGTTGAAATAAGTGTCGTAGCTACCGTCGCCAGACGGTGGGCAGTCACAACACGTCCACCGTCTGGCGACGGTAGCTACGACGAAACCGGACAGGTGTTTCCGGGACGGTCCTAAGGCTCCCGGTTCGAGACGGGCCACGGGAGGATGGGAGCGGAGGCTGTTGTTTACACACAAGTCTGGCAAGCGGCGAAGCCGCACCAAAGTAGCCATCTCGCTCCGTCGAGATGAGCCGATCGCGGGAAAAATCTGTCGAATTCGCTCCGTGCGACCGTTTGTGCAGACTCCCGCATTTGGAGATTGCAGAAGATTCTACGATGTCTGGTCACGCTGGCTCATCTCGGCGGAGCGAGATGGCTACTTTGTGTGTAAACAACAGGAGTGGAGTCTTGCCGCGATTGTCGACGCGCGGACTGGCCTACTGTCGATGTTTCGCGGGCTCGTCCTGCGTCGATGCCAGGGCAGCGCCGGCGAGGCCTTGTCCGGTAATGAACATCGCCGGCAGGATCAGCGCGATCGCAATGATGCCGGCGATGTTGAAGGCTAACCGTGACAGAACGATGCCGCACGGTTTCGGGAATCCTGACAGCGTTGAAGAGTACCCGGCGGCCGGGTTGACGATCTCATAGCGATAACCGTGCTCGTTCTGAAAGTAGGACGGCCATCCGCGATGGACTTCGACGACGTAGGGGGTGACATCGGCATCCGCGATCGCATCGGGGATCTGACCGCCGTTGTCTCGAACTTCCGGCAGCGACGCCAGGTAGGCTGCCGGAATGCTGACGCCTTTCATGCCCTCGGCCGCACCCGACGATATCCGTCTGACGGTTGTTGTGGTGTCAAGATTCTGCGCGGCGGCGTACACGACGAGCCCGAGGGAGAAGGCAAGAGTCCATTTGTGTCTGTTCTGCATCGTCGCGACGTCTTTCTCGAAACATGGCGGTCGGTCAGTCCCCGGCAATGACTGGTTTGGCGGGCAGACGCCGGTGAGAACCGGAGTCCTCACCGTAAGGCATGGCGACCGAAAGGCACCATCAATTTGCCAGAGCGTTGAAGTCTGGGCCTCAATTCTGATGCATGTCCGGCGGTCTTACGAGCGCGGCAGGCGCGGCTGGATTAATCGCGGCTGAACTCTGTGAAAGATGTCCGAGGCAATCTCGTCGATCGTTCGCAGGCGGGTGCCTTCGAGGAGGGGGATGGTTTGCCAGTTCGGTTCGGTCGCGGCGAGGTCGAGGTACGCCTGGCGGACGGCGGCGAGGTAGTCGCGGTCGGCTTCCTGCAGGTCGGCGGCCTTGTCGGTGTAGTCGCGTTTCGACTTCCTGGCGATCAGCTCCTGAGCGGTTTCGGCGGGTAGGTCGAGATGGATGACGAGGTCGGCCCTGGGCAGTCCGAAGACGCCGTACTCGACCTGCGAGATCCAGTCGGTCAGTTGCTGGCGGGCTGTGCCGGATCGTTTGGCTCCCTGATGGGCGATGTTCGAGGGGACGTAGCGGTCGGAGACGACGACGTCGCAGGACGCCAGCAGTTCGGTCAGCATTTCGAGGGACTCGAACCGGTCGGCGGCGTATAGCGTCGCGGCGAGATGCGGGTCGACCTGGTCGAGCTGGCCAAATTCGCCATTGAGAAACCGACCGATCGTCGCTCCAAAGTGCGTTTGCGAGTAACGCGGAAAACTGATCAGTTCGGACCGGACGCCGGTCTCCAGCAGCCGTTCGTGCAGCTGCTGCGCCTGCGTGCCCTTTCCCGACCCGTCAATTCCCTCAATGGCAATGAGCACGAAACCGTCCCTGTGCTGCGAGAAGTTTGAGATGCCTGTCGGACCGCACGACCGATCTGCTGGCCTGTCGATCGGGGCGGGATGAGACGTTTCCAGCAACTAACGCTGGGCGTCGTCCGCTTCAAAATCCTGCGTGTCGTCCTGGCTGGTGGCGGGATCGAGCAGCTTCTTCGCGTGATCGACCTTCTGCGTGTGCTGAAAATAGTTCAGCAGCCGGCTGGCATTCAGAACATCCTCGACGCCCGCCGTCAGTTCTGAAAGCACCAGCAGGCCATCGACGCGGTGCAGTTTGCGGTGCAGCGTGATCATCTTGCCGACCACCGAACTGGTGACGTACTCGACGGCGCTGAGGTCGAGGATGATGCGGTTGTAGCCAAACTGTTCCGTCAGCGCGAACAGTTCATGGCCCAGGTCTTCGATGTTCTGCTCGTCATTGATGTGCGAAACGTTGAACGTCACAACGACAAACCCGCCGTCTTCCGCTTCTCCATGAGCGGTGGCGTTGATGTATCGCGGTTTGAAATCCGACAGGCCCATAACGGCTGCTTTCCGGAATTGTGGAGTACCTGTGTTCTCAGTGATGCGTGCCCGCGACGGCTGCCGCCCGCGGAGTGTGAGCAGTTGTGTGGGAAACGAGTGAACTCAGTTCAGTCGGGTCCGGGCGTTCGGCGATCAGTCCCTGGCGGCGAGCTTCCGTTCCGCGAGCGATGACGAACTGGCTGATCTCGTCGGGAGTTCCGGGGAGTTCCACGGGAGCGTATCGCCGATCCGTGCCGCGCAGCCAGCCTGGCCGATCCGCAGACTCCCGTTCGACGAGCACTTCGACATCCGTCCCGACCAGCGATCGATAGAAATCCTCGGCGAGGTCGCGTTCGAGTTCTCCGAGAATCCGGACACGTTCCTTGCGGACCTCGGGCGGGATCTGGTCGGGGAACTCGGCGGCCGGTGTGCCTTTGCGGGGGCTGAACGGAAAGACGTGGACTTTCATGAACCCGGCCTGGCGGCACGCATCGAGTGTTTCTTCAAACTCGGCATCGGTCTCGCCAGGGAACCCGACAATGACGTCGGTGGTGAACGCCGGATTGTCGAGCGTCTCCCGCATCTGCTGCACTTTGTCGAGGAACTTCGCGACGGAGTATCGCCGTCGCATTCGCCGCAGCACGGTTTCGGAACCGCTCTGCAGAGCAGGGTGGAACTGCGGGCAGAGGTGCTCGCAGTTCGCCGCCGTCTGGATGAATTCGTCGTTGACCTCGACGGCTTCAATGCTCGACAGCCGCATTCGCCAGTCACCGGGGATCCGGTCGAGCTTCTCGAACAGGTGCCATAGCCGGAAGGGCGGCAGGCCGGATTTGCCGCGCGTCGTGTCGACTCCGTAATGGCCGACGTGAATTCCGGTGAGCACGATCTCCCGGTAGCCGTTGTCGATCAGCCGCCGAACTTCGTCCTCAATATCCTGCGGCGAGCGGCTCTGCAGACCGGGCCGGACGCTGGGAATAATGCAGTAGGTGCAGCGGAGAATGCAGCCGTCCTGAACCTTGACGTAAGCCCGGCGGCGTCCGTCAAACTGAGTGATGCCCGCCGGCATGTCGACAATCCCCAGGCGGTCGAAGACGTCTGGCAGTTCGCGTTTGTCGCGGACGATTTCAAAGACGCCCGGCAGTTCGGCGACGGTCTGCGGATCGCGCGTCGCATAGCAGCCCATGACGATCGTCCGTGTGCCGGGGTTCTTGCGGGCGAGCTGACGGATCAGCTGGCGGCCCTTCGAATCGGCTTCGCCGGTGACTGTGCACGTATTGACGACGCACAGGTCCGCCGCTTCATCATCCTCGGCTTCACGGAAGCCGTTCTGAAGCAGCGTCTCTTTAACGAGCTGGGTCTCGTACTGGTTGACCTTGCAGCCCAGTGTGACGAGTCGGCAGGTGCGGTCAGACATGGTCCGTTGTGAACCGGTAAAGGGGATTGAGGAACTGACGGGTGGTGAATCAGCAATTCGCAGACTATACCTGTGCCCCTTGAGCCCTGCGACCGTTGAGGAATCCGCGTGGATCTCAGCTGTTTCCCGGCAGATCCGCGGGGGTGTCGGATGGTCGCAGATGGTACGGGGACACGACGGCGCAGGGACGAGTCGAAAACAGCTTCCCGTTTTAGAGACAACTTCCCGTTCTCAAGTGACATCTCGTTTCGCGAACCTGACCGGGCAGCCGGGCCGGCCTCGCGGAGCAGGGCGCCACTCTGGGAAGCTGTCTCAAACACGTTCCTCAACGTCGTGGTCCGATTTCGTTGTGTTCCGGTTTCAGGCCGCGACAGGCCGCCAGCCTCGGCGTGCCCGAAACCGTGGCTGGACTGTCGAGGTACGTCGAGTCGTTCCCGTCACCGTAGTACTTTGTCAGAGAAGTATTTTGGGGTAGTCACTCGGAACTGCCGAAAGTCCTGGCGACTTTCGCTACTGAGCGCATCCCAGAATCCTTGTTTGACAACGCCATAGCCGCGTTCGGACCGAGCGTAGGGGTCGCAATCGCCCCGGCGTTCTTCGCGAACACAGTGACCGGCTGATCACGCCAGAACCTCATCGCATTCTTCCGAGAGTTTGGAGACAACTGTGCCAGCACATCGTCGCTTTCCGATCTGTTCCCGTCTTGCCCTGGTGATCGTGTCGCTCGTGCTCGCCACTGGCCGTTTGCAGGCTCAGGATGACGACGCGGGCGATGAGAATCGTGAAGTCGCGAAGCCGGTGATCACAATCAATCTGGCCAGCGTCGATACGGTCCTCGAACGAGCCGACTATCTGTTTTCGTCGATTGAGCGACCCGAAATCTCTGACCTGATCGCGTTCAAACTGTCCGACGTTCGTGACCTGAAGGGCATCAATCGGGATCTTCCCGCCGGGGTCATGATCTTCATCTCGGAAGGTATCGTGCCGCTGCCCAATCCCGTGGGGTATGTCCCGGTTGACGATATTGGCGAGTTCGGCCAGACGCTGGAGTCGGTCGGTGCGAAGCTGACAAAGCTGCCGGAAGCCGAAGACCTTTATGAGCTGATTCCGCAGCGCGGCGTGTCGCAGTTTGTTTCGTGGCAGAACGGCTATGCATTCATCGGGCAGAACATCGACACGGTGGATCGGCCGTTCGCCAATCCGGCCGTCTTTGGCAAAGCACTCGCGGACAAGTACGACCTGTGTGCCAGCGCGACGCTCAGGAACACGCCGGACCACATTCGTGAACTGCTGCTCGTAACGCTTCGCAACTCGACGCAGGCGGCGATGCAGCAGCGCGACAACGAACCGGAAGGTGCCTACCGAATCCGCCGTGCTCAGGCCGAAGGCAACCTGCACTTCGTCGAAAGTGTTCTTGAACACGGCGAGGAAGCGACGATCGGCTTCAAAGTGGACGAAGCGAAGAACCACGCGTATCTGGAGTTCACACTGAGGGCGAAGCCGGATACGCCGTTCGCCGAAGAACTGATCGAAGCGGTGGGCAAGCCGAGCCGATTCGCCCCGGCACTCGATGCGACCGTGCCGCTGAGCCTGTCGATCTCGGCGATGCTCAACGACTACAACCGCAAGACGCTTTCGGAACTCTTCAGTGTCGGCCAGACGGAAATCAGCCGCGGCCTCTCACAGCTGCCGCCGGACACTCCGAAAGAAGACATCCCGGAACTTGAATCAGTGCGTGGGCTGTTTGATTCTCTGCGGGCGACGATCAAGGCCGGTCATCTTGACGGGTTCATTCAGTTCTTCGGGAACGCTGAAGACAAATTCGTTCTCGCAGGCGGGGTCAAACTCTTGAACGCACCGGCCTTCGGGACAGGTCTGGCCGGGATTCTGGAACGAGCCAGCAAGGTGGCTTCGGATGTGGAGATCGAAGTCGGCGTCGCGTCGCATGGTGACGTCGTGTTTCACCGGATCACTGGCGAACGAGCCTCTGGCGGTGACCGCGTCATGTACGGCGGAGTGCCCTCGTTCTATGTCGGCACGGACAGTCAGGCGGTCTGGTTTGCTCTTGGTGGTGAGGACGCTCTGCCGACACTGCGAGCGGCCATCGACAAGGTCAACGCCGGCCAGCAGCAGGCTCCGGACAAGGAGCAGGCTCCGTTTGAGTTTGTGATGAACATGAACCATTGGGTCAAAATACAGGCTCAGGGAATGGAAGCTGCCCGCGCTCGTGCCGAAGAGGCTCGGGCGGCAGCGGAAGCCGCCGCGAAAGAAGCCGGCCAGCCGACCTCGAATCCAGATCAGCAGCGTCGTGATGCCGAACGCAACAATCGTCGCCGCCGCGGCCCGCGGTTCAACGAACTGGCCGGCAAGGCGTTCGAGGAACCCGGCAGTGACGTTCTGCACGTCGAATCGCGACCGATCGAGAACGGGTTCCGAGTGCGTGCTCAGTTCGAGAACGGTTTCATGCGGCTGATCGGCCTGGCGATCGCGGGCCAGATCGATCGTTCGACCGATCTGTAGGCCAATAATCTGCAGGCCAAACGTGCGGTCTCGGCACCGTGAGTGCGAGGAGCGGGGCGAGCCGCGCGGTTCGACCGACGGTTGGTTGTGTCGCCGGACGTGGTGTCCCGTAGCGGGACGTGGCGCCGGGATGCCGTTGAGAGTTCTTCTGACCTGTTCGGGCTTCGGAGAGCGGGACGTTGAATGCGCAGCGGCGCTGAGTCGAGATTGCCGCGACGCGACAGGTGAGTCACGTCCGACGGATCTGATTCGTCGCAATCGCTGACTCTCGCACGTTCAGACTGGTCGGTACGGAGCAGGGCAGACAAACTCGGGGCTCTCACTGCAGTCCCGGTCTTCCTGTCGAGAGTTCCCGCTGATGCCTCGCTCTGTCGTTCTTCGCCTTCTGGCACTCCTCCTGCTGTCTGCTGTTTTCAGTTTCCAAGTTTCGTCTGCGGCAGAAAAAGAACGCTCACAGAAGAGCGGAAAGAAACCAGACCCGGCTCTTCTGACGCTCGACCGGATCTACGGCGGCGATGAGTTTGCCAGTCGGAGCGTGGCCGTCGACTGGCTGCCGGACGGGCACAGCTATCTCACGCTGCAGTCGGATACGAAGCAGATCGTTCGCGTCGACGCGGCAACCGGTGAGGAAACAGTGCTGGTCGATGCTGCGCGGCTCACGCCCGGTCTGGAGGCGTCGCCGCTGGCTATCGATGGGTTTGAACTGTCCGCAGATGGATCGCGCGTCCTGATCTACACGAACTCGCAGCGCGTCTGGCGGAGGAAGACACGCGGCGATTACTGGGTGCTCGATCTGAGCAGTCACGGCCTGAAGAAGCTCGGCGGTGACGCTCCGGCGGCGTCACTGATGTTCGCGAAGTTCGCGCCGGATTCGAATCTGGTCGGCTATGTTCGAGAGCGGAACATTTACATCGAGAATCTGCTCAGTGGCGAGATCACTCGACTGACGGAAACCGATTCGGACGACGTTATCAACGGCACGTTCGACTGGGTTTACGAAGAGGAACTGAGCCTGCGCGACGGCTTCCGCTTCAGTCCCGACAGCCAGTCGATCGCCTACTGGCAGATCAACACGCAGGGAGTGCCGCGAATCCCGCTCGTCGACAACGCGGCGGGCCACTACCCGACGCTCTTGTTGCTGCCGTACCCCAAGACCGGCCAGACGAATCCGATCTGCCGGGTCGGCGTCGTCGATCTCACCACTCACGAGACAAACTGGCTGCTGGTGCCGGGCGACCCGCGGGACCACTACATCGCCCGGATGGACTGGGCGGGCAACTCGGACGAGATCGTTCTGCAACAGCTCAACCGCCTGCAGAACACGAACCGCGTGATGCTCGCCCGACAGCACGATCTGCAGGTGCAGAGAATCCTGACGGAACACGACGATGCCTGGCTCAACGTGCACGACGAAATGTTCTGGCTCAACGACGGCGCCGAGTTTACGTGGCTCAGTGAACGCGACGGCTGGCGGCATCTCTATCTCGTTTCGCGAAGCGGAGACTCCGTTCGCCAGGTCACCACCGGAGAATTCGACGTCATCCGGCTGCTGCACGTCGACGAGTCGACATCGACCGCCTACTTCATCGCGTCACCAGGTAATCCGACGGAGCGGTACCTCTACGCGATTCAGCTCGACGGCAGCCAGTTGCGCCGCCTCACGCCCGACGGAGCGTCAGGCACGCACGGTTATTCGATCTCCGCGGACGGGCACTTCGCGATTCACACGCAGTCGGCATTCGACACACCGCCGGTCACGACACTCGTTTCACTGCCCGATCACAAGGTGGTTCGTCCGCTCGAGGAAAACGAGAAGCTGCACAAGGTTGTCGGCAAGCTGAAACGGTCGCCGACGGAATTCTTTCGCGTCGAGATCGAAGACGGGGTGCAGATCGACGGCTGGTGCATCAAGCCGCCGGGATTCGATGCGAAGCAGAATCGAGGGACGAAGTACCCGCTGCTGGTTTACGTGTACGGTGAACCGGCCGGGCAGACGGTGCTGAACCGTTGGGGCGGGACCAGCACTTTGTGGCATCAGATGCTCGCCCAGCAGGGCTGCGTCGTGATGAGCTTTGACAATCGTGGCACTCCGGCACCGCGCGGTCGCGAGTGGCGAAAGTCGGTGTATCGCCAGGTGGGAATTCTCGGGCCGCAGGATCAGGCGGCGGCATTGCGAGCATCTCTGGAAACGCGGCCGTGGATCGACCGGGATCGAATCGGCATCTGGGGCTGGAGCGGTGGCGGGTCGTCGAGTCTGCACGCGATCTTCAAGTACCCCGATCTGTATCAGACCGCGATCTCGATTGCGCCGGTTCCCAACCAGCGCTACTACGACACGATTTATCAGGAACGGTACATGGGGCTGCCGAGCGACAACGTGGACGGCTACCGGAACGGTTCGGCGATGAACTTCGCGAGGCAGCTCAAAGGCAATCTGCTGCTGATTCACGGCACCGGCGATGACAACTGCCATTACCAGACGACCGAACTGCTGATCAATGAACTGGTCCGTCACAACAAACCATTCGAGATGATGGCCTACCCATACCGCACCCACTCAATTCGGGAGGGCACCAACACGACTCGCCACCTCCGCGAACTGATGACTCGCTACCTGCAGCGGCACCTGCTGTCGGCTGCTCCATAACGCAAGAGCTGACCGTCGGCCGCGGAGGTTGTTGGAAATCGTCCAGGCGTGCCTGCCTGGTTGCTTCTGGCGTCTGGCCTGACCGCGAATTGTTGAGTCGGCAGAAAACGACAGCAGGTCTCGCTCGCCATCCTGCGATGGCAAGGGAGACCTGCGACGTCTGGATCAGCCGGGCGACGAGGCATCGCCGACGGTTGTGTAGAAATGCTGCTTACGCGAGCTTCTCGGCACAGCGTTCCAGCAGCTCTTTCGACTTGCGGATGCCGGTGTGCTCATCGAGTGTCTGACCTTCGTACTCGATTCCGACCCAGCCTTTGTAGCCGGCGTCGAGGACGATCTTCATCATCTTCAGAAAGTCGGTTTCCTTGTCCCAGCGGGAATCGATGGTGACGAAAGGTCGCTTCTCGTCGAAATCGTACGTCTTCGCACTGACGGCTTGCGCGAACGGCATGAGTTCCTTGACTCCGGTGTACCGGTCGTACCAGTCGCCCTTGTTGCGGTCGATGCCGAAGTTGCCGAAATCGGGGAGCGTTCCGCAGTGCTCGTTACCGACCGTCTTGATGACTTCCGCCAGCCAGGCACCGTTCGATGACAGGCCGCCGTGGTTTTCGACGATCACACTGATGTCGTGCTGCGCCCCGAATTCGGTCAGCCGACCGAGCCCGTCAGCCGCCAGCTTGACCTGTTCCTGATACGTGCCGGCGCTGGCTGCGTTGACGCGGATTGCATGACAGCCCAGGAACTTTGCGGCTTCGACCCACTTGTAGTGATTCTCGACGGCCTGCGTGCGTTTGCCGGCGTCGGGATCGCCGAGTCGTCCCTCGCGGTCGATCATGATCAGCAGGCTCGCGACACCTTCGCCCTCGGCCCGCTTCTTCATTTCCGCGAGGTACTTTGTGTCCTTCGCCTTGTCGAAGAAGAACTGATTGACGTACTCGACGGCTTCAATGCCGAAGTCGTTCTTCGTGGTCTTCGCGAAATCGAGGTTGTCGAGCTTCCCGCCTTTCAGAGCGCGATGCAGCGACCACTGGGCGAGCGAGATGCGGAACAGGGGGGCCTTCGAATCGCCCATCGCCAGGCCCGGAATGGCGATGGCGGCTGTGGCGAGTGCGGAAGTCTGCAGAAAGCCGCGGCGGGACAGAGGTCGGTTCATTGAGCTGGCCTTTCAAGGTTGTTTTTCGGACGAGTCTGCATCGGCAACTGGTCAGCGATGTCTGACCGAAGCTCGATGCGGTGGATCGTGTTTGAAACAACTTCCCCAAAGTGGCACCTCGCTCCGCGAGGTCAGCCCAATGACCAGGCTGACGCCGCGGAGTGGCGTGCCAAAATAAACGAGAAGTTGTTTCGAGCACGTTCCTGCGCATCTTAAGAGTGGCGGGGAGACCGGGAAACTTACTTCCCCAGACCTTGTCCTCCGAGGCTCGGATGTCGCCAGCTGACGGACAACGGCGTCGTCTCAACGAGAATTCAGGAATCGCTCGTTGGATTCTCGACCGGCAGACTGCCGACGTGGGTGACCGGAGAGAGCGAAATCAGTTCCCGGGAAATGAAAAAGGTCAGCTCGCCAATAAAGACGAACTGACCCAGGCGCTGGCCCGCACCTTGTGATTGCAGTGCTGGCCTCAGGCGGGAAGTTTACCGATTCCGAGGGGTCTCCAAAGTGCATTCCCGGCACGATTTCGACCGTTGCCGGATTCTTCACGAAGTCGGGCGGTTTTGTCACAGTGGCCAGACAATCGGGTACTGAGACAGCTGGCACTGATATCTGCGGCACGATTTCCCGTCGACGTAAGTCTTGTCGCCGAAAGTCTCGTCGCCGAGAAGGCGGATGACTTCGTCTCGTGATGGCGAGGCGATACCGTGCGCCTGGTTGGCGGATGGCGACTCCGATCGTCGCCGGAAATGGCCGGATGTGGAATCGTTCCAGTGAGGAAGATGTCGATGGCACGCGTGGAAACGGTACTGACTGATGTGGACGCAGGGGTCTGGCTGGAGTCGTGGAAGGCGAATGCTGCCAATGGCCCGCAGCTTGCCGGCGCATCGGCCTGGTCGATCAGCAAAAACCGCCTGCACGGCGGTCTGTCAGACGGCGTCGATGTCGTGACGCTCGACAACGGAGCCCTGTCAATGTCGGTGCTGCCGACGCGGGGCATGGGTTTGTGGAAAGGCAGCTTTCGGAGCCTGCCGATCGAGTGGAAATCGCCAGTGGCTCGCCCGGTCAATCCGCAGTTCGTCAACCTGCAGGAACGCGGCGGACTCGGCTGGCTGTCGGGCTTCAATGAGCTGCTGTGCCGCTGCGGACTGGCGTTCAATGGACCACCCGGAGTCGACCGGATTGAGGACGCCGCAGGGAATGTGTCCGAGTCGGAACTGACGCTCCACGGAAAGATTGCCAACCTGCCAGCACATCGAGTGACGGCGGAAGTTGACGACGACGGTGACGGGACGCTCTCGGTGACGGGCGTCGTTGAGGAAGCGTCGATGTTCGGCACCAATCTGCGGCTGACGTCGACCGTCTCGACAACGGCGGGAGCGAACTTGCTGACGATCACCGATACGGTGTTCAATCCGTCTGCCCAGCCGATGGAACTCGAACTGCTCTATCACACGAACATCGGCCGACCGTTCCTTGATGAGGGCTCGCGGATCGTCGCGGCAATCGCGGAAGTCGCGCCACGCGATGCTCACTCGGCGAAGGCTGCCGATTCATTCGATGTCTATCCGGGACCGCTCCCCGGTCGTCCCGAGGAAGCGTTCTTCTTCGATCTGCAGGCGGACGACGGAGGTCTGACCACAGTGCTGCTGAAGAATCCGGCGGGTGACTGCGGACTGCAACTGCGCTTCGCGAAGCAGCAGCTTCCATGTTTCACGCTGTGGAAGAACACGCAGGCCGACGAGGACGGCTTTGTGACGGGGCTCGAACCCGGCACGAACTTCCCAAACCTGAAGACGTTCGAACGCGAACAGGGCCGAGTGATTCTCCTGCCCCCCGGCGAGTCCTACACAACTCAGATTGAATTGTCAGTGTTCGATTCGACCGAGTCCGTAGCCGCAGCGGAAGCAGCGATCCGGGATTCGCAGTCCGGCGAACCCCTGCGACACTCCGCACCGATCCCGAAATTCTCACCGGTATAGTCTCAGGCTGGCAGGTCAACAGTGGATGTGTACTGATCGGGTTGTGTGGACAGAGTAGAATGTTATGGGCATGTAGTCTTGAGTTGGTTAGTAGGCAACGTAACGCAGGGTGGGCGTTACATGATTGGTTGTCTATCGGGCTGAGACGTTCTCAAGCTGTATTCGGCAGTTTGGCAGTGCGTCCTGAAGTTCTGCCCGTCCTCGACTGCTGATCCGCGTGCCGCTGAGAGTTAACTCTGTCAGGTTGCTTAGCCTTCTCAACCGTCTGACTCCTCGGTCAGTAACCGGGCAATCACTGATTCTGAGGCTGGTCAGTTTCGAGAATCCGGAAACGACGTCAATAATCTCTTCGCCAGGCGACTTGTTGAGTATCCAGAGTCTTGTGAGTTTCGGCAGTTCAAAAAGCTTTGAAAGTTCCGCGCCGCTGAAGGCGAACCGTCCAATGTCAAGCGTCTCCAGTGTCGACAGGGTTGCAATATGATTGAGTATGGCGCCGGTCATTTCCGGGCCGGTAGCGTTCAGGTGTGTGAAGTGTGTCAGCCTCTCGGCATTGCTGACAAAGTCAATGACTGGGTCGTTCCGAGTCCAGGTGAACTCCGCTCCATTGAGTAGGAATGGCGTTTGCGGAAGGTCCTCTGTGGCGAAGATGCTGGACCAGTGCAGTCCATCAGAATCGATGTAAGTGGTGACGCGACCATCGTTGCTGATGACCCATCTGGCGGCGTCGCGATCGGCAACGAAACTGTCGCCGTACAGAACTCCGTTTGCCATCGCTGCCTGGTAGTTCACACGCCAGTCTCCTTCCGGGGCCAGAGCGTCGGTCATCTGGTCCATATCCAGATTCGGAAACATCTGTTGATTCAGAAGCGTTCTGCCCAGAGATACAAAATCGTAATGAGGCCAGCCTGACCGGAGACCTTCGACGATTTCGCTCGGAGAGAACTCAAACACGTCCTTGAGCAGGACTGCCATCTCCAGTGCTGACGTTGATTCTTCAGTTGCTGGCATGGCGACTCCCCCGGTTAGCTGACTGAGTTTGCTCGTTAACGATTGGGCGGAACACGTTGATTTGCTGCCGGTCTACAGTAGCCGCAACTCTGCTGGCCAGGCGGCAAGGATTGCTTCAACCACGTGATGAGGCCGAAGGTGCGGAAAAGCAGCCCTGAGTGCCTCGGCTGCCTGTCGTCGAGTCCAGCCACCGTCACGCATGGCGAGCATCAGCTGAGCTTCGGAAAGGCTGGAAAACCGGCGAATCAGGATCACGCCAGTCGGAGCCGGAGTTTCGCCGCGCTCCCGGAGTTTCATGGCGACGGCTTCAGGTGTGAGTTCAGGTAACGAGAGCCGTACGTCCTGCGACCATTGGCTGTGTTCTCCACTGGTGACCGCCGCCCGGATGCGCACTCGATAGTCCCTGCCGCCCGTCAGTTGTGATTGGTTGATCGACAGGAAAGTCGTTGGTGCTGCGGTAGACGCGGTGGTCCGTTCGAGGACGACGTTGCCGTGCGTATCAAGAAACTCCAGCGTGTACTGGCTGGCTTCTGGAGAGGGCAGCCACATGGCGATGATCGATTCATCGACCAGATCGAGAATCAATCCCTCAGGCCTGCAGCTTTCAACGACAGCTCCCCAGGTTGACAACACAGCAGTAACAACAGCTTCAGGCGTTGAATCCGGAAATGCCGCGCGAGCAGCCTCCAATGCTGGGCGTCGCAGCCATTCTCCGGCACGCATGGCCGACAGGAAGTGTGTCAGGCTAAGATCTGGAAACCGTTCAATGACCTGCCGACCTGCTGTTGTCGGCGGTAATCGCTGCTCCCTCAATCGCATGGCCATTTCTTCGGGGGTCTTTGGTCCGGGGGGGAACTCAACCGACTGTTCCGAAGGAACGCTCCAGTCACTGTTCAGATCCTGGGGCTCCGCCAGTGTGAGAATCTGAACGCGGTAATGGTCCGGCGGAAGATGGTCCGGCACAGCGAAACTGAGAGACTCGGTATCGGTCTCCGCTTCAATGATCGTTTCATGCGGTTTACCGTCGCCTGCCACGAGCCTCAGTTGATATCCGGCATTGCCCGAGACGCCGTTCCAGCGCGCAGTCAGCAGACTGCCATTATCAGACACTGAGAATTCAGCAATCGAGCCGGGCGGAAGTGGCTTCGGAGGGGGAATTGTCGAAGGAGCCTCGTCGCGGTCGGAGTCTGGCCCAGCGCGGAAGATGAATGTGCGAGTCTCTGATGCGGCGTTCAATTGCACTGCGACACGAGTGCCGGATGGCTCAGCGTCTGCCACCAGTACCGTCGTGGCGATGCCATTCGAGTCAGTCAGCAGTGTGCCATTCTGGATTTCGGTTTCGCCGGACAGCTCCCGGTGGTCGTTCAGGCTGCGACTGAGTGTTCGATCAATATTGAATTCAACCGCGTGTCCATCAAAAGGCTGGCCGACTCTGTTATTGACGCTTACAAGAAACTGAAGCCGATGGCTGGAGAGTCGCCGCAGTTTGACATTCGCTGTGGGACCGGGTCTGCCGCCGTCTGCGGAGATGGTCACGAGGCTGCCCTTGATGATGCTGTTTGCCTCGATTGGTGCTGCGCCCGGGATCGTCGTGCGTCCCGGAGGGTGAAGTTGCAGCAGCTTCTCATGAGAGTCAGTGCTGGTCCCCGAAATCTCGTCCGCGGATTTCGTGGAGAGGTGAAGCTCGAAATCGAGCCGAGGCAGTTCACATGCCTGACGGGGCTGAGCAATGTCCTTCAGGTGCCGTTGCGTTGCGCTGAAACTGTGAGCAACAGACAGGACATAGTCTTCGATGCCCACGACAGATCTGCTGGCTGCTGCCGGCTGAATCTTCGGAGGTGAGGAGTTTTCATTGCCCACTGTGAACTAGCCCCGGAAGGTGGCGCGCGGTTCTGATCATCAAAGGAACCAGTGACTGAAAGTGCGAGAGTCCTCTTGACCTCAAATCGTCAATCGATCCAACTGGCACAGGTTTCGGATTATGACTGAGCACCTTGAATCGGCCAACCTTCGCGACGGCGGAGCCCCCGTGAGCAGTCAGCCAGTTTTGGGCACATTGATGCGGCGGCAGCGAGAAATGTCAGTGGAACCATCTGCCGCAGGCATCGCGATTGGAGATGCCTGGCAAGACGGTTGGAGTCCTGTCTTCTCGTATGAGCGAGGATTGCCAGCAGGAACATGGTTCCGGTACTCTCACGAGCGCAAATGCTCCGGCATCAGACGTCGGGTACCTCTTGATGGATTGATGGAACGTCTTCATGTCTGTCGGATCGCAGCTCAAGGCACTGCCGATTGGGGAACTCGTGGCTTCCCTGGCGAAAGGGATTGCACAGGCCCAGGTTGAACTGGATGAGGCCAGCATGCAAATCGCCCGGCTGATGTCCGGGCTGGACGCTGAAGATCGTGTTCTGATTCGCGGTCGGGCTTACTCGCTGCTGGAGATGGGACTGACGCCGACCTTCTATCACTTTTCCGAGGCGACTCTTGAACTGAAAGTGTCAGTTTCGATGACCCTGCACGGCGGCGGCTCGAATGAGTCCCGGGTCAGCCACTCCGTCAGCTCCGTCGATGCCGGATTCGCTGGCAAATTTCAGTACAGCAGCGAAGGATCCAGCGTTGTCCGCACGCGGCTGGTGCCGCTTCCGCCACCGCCGGTTTTTCTGGAGCGGGTCGAGCGGATGCAGGCAGACGAGCGGGAATTCCGTGACCAGTTAACGACGGGCTGATCTCATGGTCGACAGCGAGCAGATGGCACAGAGGCGTTTGAGAGAGCAGTCGGCTGCGACAATCGGCCAGCTTGCCGATACGAACATCGGCCAGATGATCGCCTCGCTCGGAACCGGCATCGCTCAGGCCCAGTTCGAACTCGACAGCAAGTCCGTCCAGATCGCTCAGTTGCTTTCCGGAAACGATGTTCGTGTTCCATCGGTGGCAGACCCCACCAACCGCAGCAAGGACGAAGTCTTTCGAGCACCAAAGGTCCCGTTTGGAAGGTGGCACGACGGGACCCACGCTGAGTTCTCCCTGCTGGAACTGGGCTTCACGCCGACGTTCTACCAGTTCGTAGAGACGGACCTGGAGATCAAAGTCTCAGTCAGCATGCACGTCGACGCGAGCTTCGAACAGAGCAGAAGCAGCACGACAACGACTCGGGAGAAGAAGACGAAGATCGGCTTCTTCAAGTCAAAGACAACGACAAAGACACGAGTCGAAACGGTCAGCAGCCGGTTTTCCGCACAGTTCCAATACAGCGTCGAAGCCTCAAGTCTCGTCCGCACAAAGTTAGTCCCCATCCCGCCTCCCGCGGTGCTGCTTGACATCCTGTCAACCGATCCTGCTCGTTAGAAGCTTCTTACAGGTAGGCCGGCCTGCGCCAACGCGTACTCAGTCCTTGTCGAAAAACATAGCGTGCTTCAGGATCTCGATCGTGGCCGATGAAAGACGTTCGAGACGTTCATCGGCGGACAGCCGTCTGTTGGCGTCGGCTTCGGTCTGGGTGCGTCGGTAGACTGTGATTCGGCGATTTTTGTGCTTCGGATCAATCTGACTCTGGTCACGGAATTCATTGTCGATGACCTTGACGGTGCCATTGACGTTTGTGGCAAAGATCGCGTGTCCGCTCGCCTCTCTTTTCTTAGCTTTCTTGTCTTTCGCTGTTTTCTTCTTGGACTTCTTTTTGCCGTCGTCTTCTTCATCATCAGGTTCGATTGGCAGGACGATCAGCAGGAACTGAAGCTGCCCCCTGGTGCCTGACTGCCCGATCGCGTCGGTTGCGGCCACGTATGTCACTCGTTGCTGAGAGAGTCTGAATCCATAGAATTCGGCCAGCGCGTCTGCCCAGAAGTCTTCGTCGTAAGCGATCCAGTAGTGATCGCGAAGCAACTGCGTGTCCTGAAGTACCTGGGCGACCTGCCCCTGCACAAAATTTGCATTGGCGGTCGCTTCGTAATAGCACAGCTTCCCCTGATCCGCCCGCTCGTCCGGCTCGATTGCATCTTCTCGGATATCCAGCCGCGGCTTGAAGACAGTGTAGTCGCTGGTCTCGGCGTACCGATCCAGACGGCCACTCAGGACATTGGCCAGATCGTCCGACGTGACGTCACCCTGATTAAGCAGCGTCGCTCCCAGGACAAGTAATCGAGTATCCTTCTGGTTCTGAGAAAGCTCTGTGGAAACCCGGCACCGCTCATCTCGCAGGAATCGAACAAACAGATCGACGATTCCAGACGGCTTCCTCTTGGTATAGTCACGATGGTTCTCAGTCAGCCATTCGACAAACGTCTGGTACTGTGCTTCGCGCAGGAACCGACTCACTTTGTCCCGCGCGTCCTCCCATTTCTTCGCGTGGTTACCCAGTTCCTTCTCCAGCCTGATCTGATCTGTACCGTTCGGGCTCCCTGTTCGCGACGACTGAGTCGAACTGGCTGTCTCAGATGTGACTCTTTTCAGCTCAGCCAGTTTCTCGCATTTGACTCGCAGCCAGTCCTCGAATACCTGCTTTCGTTTGACCAGGTTCTGGTCTTCATCTCGCGACTTCTCAATCAAGCCGGTGAGGGATGCAATTGCGAATCGGACTTCCCGCTCGGCCACATCCAGCCTGTTCTGCAATGTCGCAATGGGCTCGTGCTGGGTTCGTTGGATGGAGGGCGCTCGTACGCCGTCTTTCAGCTCCACTGGCGGGATGCTTGCGTGAGCGGGACCTCCGGCGGCTGACGATTGCCCCTGTTGGCGGAGTGGCGACCTGCTGCGAGACCGTGAACGGCTCCTTGATCGTCTGGCGTCGCGATCGCCAGAACTTCCCCCCGCACCGGCTCCTTCACCTTTGGTTCGTGGCATAACGAATTGCGATCTATGCGGCCGGCGGGTTTGTGACGGTGGCTTGTGGTGTTTTCGGGTGGGCCGCCGGACGCATA
>Ga0070726_10001050_pt1 | contig 29531 bp, 21 predicted proteins | sample tdAd471_FD_67275 | JGI IMG/M metagenome (GOLD analysis project Ga0070726, IMG submission 67275) | Marine sediment microbial communities from the Atlantic coast under amendment with organic carbon and nitrate - tdAd47.1 | ecosystem: Environmental > Aquatic > Marine > Coastal > Sediment | place...
GCCTCCTTGCTATCCCCACCCTTGTGCACGCGTCCGGTTTTGCGGTCGCCCGCTTCGGTGGTCCGCACGGCAACCCGGTGACCGAGAACCCGTCCGCGCTCTACTACAACCCGGCGGGCATCGCCCTCGGCGGCGGTACCCAGGTGATGCTCGACATCAACTGGGCCCTGCGAAACGGGTCGTACGAGCGCGGGGAGAACGCCCTCGGGCTCCGCACGGACAACCGGGAGTACACCGAGGCGGAGATCGCCGCGAACACCGGCACCGGCGAGGTCCACAACTTCCTGTACTCGCCGATGATCGGCGTCACGACCGACTTCGGCACCGGCGCGCCCTTCGCCGTCGGCGCGGCGTTCTATGCGCCCTTCGGCGGCCAGGCGGTCTGGGACACGCAGGAGCCGGTCGACGGGTTCCCCGCGTCCGAGAACGGCGCCCAGCGCTGGTACACGATCGACGGCTCGCTGCGGACCCTCGCGGTGACCCTTGGCGGCGCCTACCTGATCGAGCCGGCGCGCCTCTCGATCGGCGTCTCGTTCAACTACTACATCAGCGAAGTCCACACGATCCGTGCTCGGACGCTGCTCGGCCACGACTACCTCGAGCAGGAGGGTCGGTCCCGCATCGACGTGTCCGGCACGGACATCGGCCTCGGCTTCGGTCTCATGCACGAGACGATCGAGGACAAGCTGTGGATCGGCGCCTCGTACCAGTCCGCCCCCGGCTTCGACGGGCGCAGCGAGCTCGAGGGCACGCTGACCAACGCGTTCCCCGGCGTCGGTGAGTTCGAGAACGACATCTCCATGACCTCGCAGCTGCCCGACATCCTGCGCCTCGGCGTGCGGTACCGGCCGATCCGTGACGTCGAGCTGCGCCTCTTCGGCGACTACACCCGGTGGTCGCGGATGGAGCAGCAGTGCATCGTCGACCAGTCCAACCTGGATGGCGGCACCGACATCTACGACTACTGCCAGGTCCGCTCGAACGGCGGGTACCAGGAAGACGCCCCCGGGCAGATCATCCTGAACCTCGAGCGCCGCTGGAACGACGCGGCCGGCGTGCGCCTCGGCGGCTCGTACTTCCTGAGCGACCGCATCGAGCTGATGCTCGACCTCGGCTTCGACGGCAACGCGATCCCCGACGAGCGCCTCGAGCCGGCCCTCATCGACATGAACAAGTACTCGTTCGGCGCCGGCGGCATGTTCGGCCTCACCGACTTCATGACGCTGGGCCTGACCGTGACCGACATCGTGTACGCCGAGCGCGACACGAATGGCGCGGACACCGCGAACACCCTCGCGCTGCCGTCGACGCAGCCGAGCTCCGAGGGCGTCTACAACCAGAACATTCTGGTCATCAACACCGCCCTGTACTTCGCGTTCTGATCGAGGTTTGCGTTCGAACGGGCCGGCGTAGATCGACGAAGATCACGCCGGCTCGATTTTTCGTGTCAGGGATCTGAATATCGCTACGCAACGTTCGTCTGTGGGTGTGTACGAACCGAACGCGCCTGCCGCGCCCTGCCCCTGGTGGTCCCCATGAACGCTCGCCTCGCCAAGATCCTCGCCCTCGCCGCGCTCGGCCTGATCACGGCCTTTTCGACGGCCTGTACGATCACGACGACGCCCGCGTCGATGAGCGTCGCGAGCCCCGAAGTCGTCGTCGCGCCGACCCACGTGGTCGCCGCGCCGCCACGGGTCTACTACCAGGGCACCTGGATGTACTACCGCACCGACGGCTACTACGTGCGCACCGGGCCGAGCTGGGTCCGCGCCACCGCCGTCCCGACGCACGTCACGCGGTACCACACCCGCCCGACGCACGTCCGCACGACGCACGTCCGCACCTCGCGGCCGACCCACGTCCGGACCTCGCGGCCGACCCACGTCCGCACGACGCACGTCCGCAGCTCGCGCCCGACGCACGTCCGCACGACGACGTCGAACCGCCGCACCTACGTCCGCCGCTGACGGCGACCCCCTGACGGGCGGGCGCGCCACGGCGCGTCCGTCGGTTCACCGCGTCGCATCGCTCGCATCTTCCTGCCGGTTCGCCGGCGCGAGCCCCGCGACGCCCCGCCCCCGACGCCTCCGGGGGCGTGCCGGAGAGGTCCATGCGCCGGACCTCTCCGGCGTCCTTTTGTGTACAGGGGGATCGTGCACGAGGGGGTGGCCACCAGCGCACGTCGTGTCCAGGATGACGCCGCCGCACGTCCCGGGGAACCGAAATGCGCGCGCTCGTCTGCGTCCTCGCTCTGATCTCGTCCGCGCCCGCCGTCGCGCAGTCCTCGCTCAGCCTCGACGAGGCCCGAGCCCAGCTGCGTGAGAACGCCTGGGCCGTGCGCATCGCGCAGGAGGACATCCCCTCGGCCGAGACGCTCACCGACACCGCACGGGCGGTGCTGCTGCCGTCGGTCACCGCGTCGGCGGTCTACACCCTGCGCGACGAGGCGATCGAGTTCGACGGCGCCTCGGCCTTCGAGGGGCTGGCCCCCTGGCTCGATACGGTCGCGACCGAGCACCCGGACGCCGGGCTGCCTCTGGCGTCGGATGCGTTCGGCGGCGGCGGTTCGTCCGTCGTGCAGCCCCGGCACGACCTGCGCGGCAGCCTGACCTTCACGCAGACCCTGTACAACGCGCGGGCGTTCCCCCTGCTCGACCAGGCGCACATCACGATCGCGCGGGCGCAGAACGGCGTGGACGTCGCCGCATGGCAGCTCGAGGACGCGCTGCTCGACGCGTGGTTCGCCGCGACGAACCTGCAGCAGTACATCGCGATCACCGAGCGCAACCTCGAGCTGGCGCGCGTGAACCACGAGCGCGCCAACGCCGCCCTCGAAGAAGGTGTCGGCACGCTCTTCGAGGTGAACCGCACCCGCGTCGACGTCGCGTCCGCCGAGCGCGACGTGGCCAACGCCGAAGCGAACTACCGCATCGCCGTGTCGACGATCGCGTCCCTGCTCGATCGTGACGACAACTTCGTCACCGTCGCTCCCGAAGACGTCACCCTGCCGGCGGACCTCGACGCGTCGCTCGAGGCCGCCCTGGCCGATCGCCCGGACCTCGCCGAGTACGACCTCGCGATCGCCTACGAAGAGGAGCGCATCCGCGAGGTGCGCTCGCAGATTCAGCCCGTGTTCATCGGCGAGTTCGCGATGAACCTGCAGCGCGAGACCGCGTTCGCCGGGGATCGGTTCTTCTGGACCGCCTCGATCTTCGCCGAATGGAGCCTGTACGACGGCGGGCAGCGGCGCGCCGAACGGCGCCGGCGCGAGGCGACCCTCGCCCAGACCGAGCTGCGCCGCGACCAGACCGTCGCCCAGCTGCAGGACGACATCCGCCGGCTGCGCCTCGAGCTGCAGACCGCAGACGCGGACCTCGCCCTCGCCGTCGAGCAGTCCGAGCTCGCCGAGCGCAACGTGTGGCTGACGAACGAGGCGTTCGACGCCGGCGCCGCCTCGCAGATCGACGTCGAGCTGGCCCGCCAGCAGCTCTACCTCAGCGAGCTGGCCCTCGCCGACGCCGAGGTGCGCCGCATGCAGGCCGTGTACGCCATCGCGTGGCGGGTCGGCCTGCGCTGATCCGGCGTGCGCGTCAGAAGGCGCAGCGCACGTCTTCGACGACGATCCGGTTGTTGCCCTCGGCGCACTCGCTGTGGGCGCCCATGCCGTCCGCGTCCTCGTCGACGAGGATCTCGACGGTGTGGTCCCCGCCGGGGAAGTCCGTGAACACGACGGTGACCAGCTCGCCGTCGCCGGGCGCGAGGTCCCGCGTCGTGCGGCCGAACCGCGCGAGGTCCGGGTCGTCGGTCACGCCGTCGACGTAGAACGCCACGTCGAGGCCCGAACGCACCGGGATCGCGCCGGTGTTGGCGACCCACACGCCCACCGCCACGTCGCACCCATCGGCGAGGGTCACGACCTCGTCGGCGAACAGGTCGGGAGCCAGCAGCTCTTCGCCCTCGCCCTGCAGGTTCAGGCGGTACGTGTTGTGCGCCAGCCAGCTCGCGGCCTCGGCGCTCGGGACCCCGCCGTCCTCTTCGACGTTCGTGATGTGGTACGCGTGCTGGTTCCAGATCCGGCGGGTGTTCACCCAGTTGTCGCCGGCGTCGCCGTACACCTTCACGCCGGCGAACGGCCCGGGGGTGAACAGCCAGTCCTCGAAGTTGTTCGCGACGACGACGATCTCGGCGTTGCCGTCGTTGTCGACGTCCGCGATGACCGGGTACTCGACCGCGGTGAACGAGGTGTTCTCGACCTCGAAGAGCACCTCGCCGTCGACGCCGTCGAACACCCGCAGGTACTGCTCGTCGTTGTACACGACCTCGACGCGGCCATCGGCGTCGAAGTCGAAGACGCTGCTGCCGGTGATGTTCGAGCTCGCGTCCTCGGTCGCGACCTGCCACAGGCGCGCGTCGTCGAACGAGACGTCCGGGGTGTCGAGGTCGACGGCCAGGGTGACGTACTGGCTGCGACCGGCGACGCCGATGTCCGGCACGCCGTTGCCGTCGAAGTCCGCCACGGTCGGCGGGCCGAGCCGCCCACCGGACGCGTCCGGATCGCCGAGGCGCGGCACGGTCACCGGGCCCCACAGCCGGTCGCCGTTCGGCGCCTGCACCCGCACGGTGCCCTGGCTGACGACGACGATCTCGGCCGCCTCGTCGCCGTCGAAGTCGGCCACGGCGACGAAGCCGTCGTCGAGCCCGACCGGGTCGTGCAGCACGTCGCCGTTGGCGGCGTACAGGGTACGGCCGGTGACGACCTCCTGCCCCGGCGACGGGTGCACGTCGGCCACGACGCTGATCGGCCCGATCAGCACGCCCTCGCCGTCGGCGATGTTGTTGCCCGTCGAGCCCGCGCCCTGCCACTCCAGCGCGCCGGTCGCGCCGTCGTACACGGTCGCGCCGAAGACGACCTCGGGGGTGCCGTCGCCGTCGAGATCGGCGATCGCCGGCGCGCCCCACCAGGTGTCGGACGACGAGAGCGCCCCGTCGGACGTCCAGAACGGGGTGCCGTCGTGGTGCAGCGCGACGAGCCCGCCGACGCCGTCGTCCGAGAAGTCGAACCGCGCGCCGACGATCTCGACCGTGCCGTCGCCGTCGAGGTCCGCCGCCGCGAGCCCGCCCGCAGCCTGCACCGTCAGCCCGGGGTCGTTCGCCGTCCACAGCAGCTCGCCGCCGTCGCCGCTCACCGCGCGCACGACGCCCTCGCGCAGCAGGTCGTACGTCCCCGGGCGCGCGAACACGTCGAACGTGGTGAACACGATGTCGGGCACGTCGTTCTCGTCGATGCGCCCGTCGCCGTTGTCGTCGGTGAGGTTCACGACGATCGGGGTCATCATGACCTGGCCCTTCTCGGGCGAGGGCACGTCGTCGGTGACCGACCACGACCACTCGAGCGAGGGCTCGAACTCGCCGACCACCGGGCGAAAGCTGCAGTCCGCCTCGAAGTCGTACCAGCCGAGGCGCAGGGTCGTGTCGTCGTCACACGCGTCGCCCTCGCCGTCGTCGTCGGAGTCCGCCTGGGTCGGGTTCGGCACGTCGGGGCAGTTGTCGTCGTCGTTCGGCACGTCGTCGCCGTCCCGATCGTCGTCGCAGACGTCGCCGACGCCATCGCCGTCCAGATCCGCCTGGTCGGGGTTCCGGTCGTCGGGGCAGTTGTCGTCGGCGTCAAAGACGCCATCCCCGTCAGAGTCGTCGCACACGTCGCCGACGCCATCGCCGTCCCGATCGGCCTGGTCGGGGTTCGGGATGCCCGAGCAGTTGTCGTCGCAGCCGTCGGTGCCGCCGCCCACACAGGGCGCGTCGCCGCGCTCGCCGGAGTTGTCGCCGTCGTCGAGGATCTCGTCGCCGTCGCGGTCGTCGTCGCACGCGTCGCCGAGCCCGTCGTCGTCGGTGTCGATCTGGTCCGGGTTCGGCAGGTCGACGCAGTTGTCGTCGTCGTTCGGCACGTCGTCGCCGTCCCGATCGTCGTCGCACGCGTCGCCGATGCCGTCGCCGTCCAGGTCCGCCTGGTCCGGGTTGCCCACGTCCGGGCAGTTGTCGTCGGCGTCGTCGATCCCGTCGCCGTCCCGATCCCCGTCGTCGCCGGTCTCGCAGGCGTCGCCCTCGCCGTCCCCGTCGGCGTCCGCCTGGTCCGGGTTCGCGACGTCGACGCACACGTCGCACGCGTCGCCGACCCCGTCGGTGTCGGTGTCCGCCTGGTCCGGGTTGCCCACGTCCGGGCAGTTGTCGTCGGCGTCGGCGATGCCGTCGCCGTCCCGATCCGAGGGCTCATCGGGCACGCACATGCCGTTCACGCACGAGCCGTCGATGCACTCCGTGTCGTCCGTGCACTGGATGTCCGACGTCGCGCCCGACGCCGGGTCGTCGCCGCACGCGGCGAGGGCGAGCGCGAAGCCCGCAGGGGCCAGCACGTGAAGGGGGCGCAGTCGCAGCATGGGGACTCCGGGGGTTCGGGTTCGACGTTCGGGGGCACGCGGTGTAGCAGCATCCCGAACCCGGGTCGACCGCAGAATCAGGATGTTGCGTGCGTTTGCGATCGTGCGCATCCGTCGAAACGGATGCGGCGGGCCGGCCCACCCGACCAGCGCGGCACCCGCCCTTTTCTCGATCGCCGCCCGATGGCAGGGTGGCGCCGTCCGAGCCACGGACGCCGAAGCACGCAGCGGAGCCTCGATGCCGACACGCGACGAGATGTGGACCACGATGGGCGAGGACGTCGACGTCCTCGTGATCGGCGGCGGAATCACCGGCGCCGGGATCGCCCGCGACGCCGCCCGCCGCGGGCTCAAGACGCTGCTCGTCGAGATGCGCGACCTCGCGTTCGGCACGAGTTCGCGGTCGTCCAAGCTCGTGCACGGGGGGCTGCGGTACCTCGAGCAGTTCGAGTTCTCGCTCGTGTTCGAGGCGGTCAGCGAGCGGCGCATCCTGCTCGACATCGCCCCGCACCTCGTGAACCCGCTCGGCTTCGTGTTCCCGGTGTACACGAAGTCCCGCACGAGCCTGCTGAAGATCAACGCCGGCATGTGGCTCTATGACGGGCTGTCGCTCTTTCGGTCGCCGAAGCGCTGGCGCCAGCTGCGTCCGAAGGACATCGCGACCGAAGAGCCCGCCCTCAACCGCGAAGGCTTCAAGGGCGCGCCGCTCTACTACGACTGCTCGACGGACGACGCCCGCCTGACCCTCGAGAACGCCCTCGACGCCGCCGAAGCCGGCGCGACGATCGCCACCTGGGCGAAGGTCGTCGGCTTCGAGCACGACGACGCCGGCCGCGCCGTCGCCGCCCACATCGAGTGCGCCCTCACCGGCGAGCGCAAGACGATCCGCGCCGCGTCGATCGTCAACGCGACCGGGCCGTGGACGGACGAGACCCTGTCGATGTCCCGCGCCACGAAGCGCGAGATGCTGCGCCCGACGAAGGGCACGCACATCGTCGTCGACCACGAGAAGCTGCCGGTGAACCACGCGGTCGTCTGCTTTCACCCCGACGACGGACGCGTGCTCTTCGCGATCCCGTGGGGCCCGCAGACGTACCTGGGCACGACGGACACGGACTACGACGGCGACCCGGCCGACGTGTACGCGTCTGCAGAGGACGTGAAGTACATCATCGACGCCGCGGCGGAGTACTTCCCCGACCACCCGCTCTGCGCCGACGACGTGCTGTCGACGTGGTCCGGGCTGCGCCCGCTGATCTCGCCGTCGACCGGCGGCGACGACGACGAGATCGACGAATCGAGCGTGAGCCGCGAGCACCAGATCATCGTCGGGTCCGACGGCCTCGTGACGATCGCCGGCGGCAAACTGACGACGTACCGGCTCATGGCGAAGCAGGTCGTCGACACGGTGGCGCGCCTGCTGCGCCTGTCCGGCCAGCTGCCCGAGTCGCTGGAGCGCGCCGCGACGAGCCGCTCGCCCCTGCCCGGCGCGGTCGGGTGGCCCGAGGACGACGACCACCGCGCGGTGGCCAACGCGATCCTCGCCGCCGGGGACGCGCTCTTCGACACCGACACCGCCGAGCTGCTCGCGAACACCTACGGCATGAAGGGCATCGAGGTGGCGAAGCGCGTGGTCGACGAGCCGGCCCTCGCCGCGCGCATCTGCCCGACGCGCCCCGAGATTCTGGCGCAGATCGACTACGCGATCGACGCCGAGCTCTGCTGCACGGTGTCCGACCTGCTCAAGCAGCGCACCCAGCTCTACTACCGCGAACCCGATCAGGCCCTCGGCGCCGTCGAAGCCGTCGCCGATCGCATGGCGGCGCGGCTCGGATGGTCCGACGAACGCCGGTCCGCCGAGATCGCCGCCTACCGCGACGAGGTCGAGGCGTCGCGACGGTGGCGAGCGAGCTGGCCGCCGGCGGAGGCGTCGTCCGGTGCATGAGCGCGGGGCGTGACCGTGAGGTGTGACACGCGGGTGTCGCGGGCATGGCGCCCGCCGGGGATGTTCGCTATGAGTCCGAACGGAAGGGCCTCATACGACACGCCATCCCCGGTTCGCTCATGCTGCGCCGCGTCCTCGTACTCACTGGTCTCGCCGCGATGATCGCGGCGTGTGGCGACGACGCCACGTCCGATGACGGCGGGGCGACCGCCGACACCGGCGCCACCGAGACCGACGCCGGTGGCGAGTCCGACGCCGCCGCGATCGACACCGGCGACGACGCGACCGAGGACGCCGGCCCGACGGTGACGGCGCCGGATCCGCAGCCCTACTCCGAGGGCGAATGCCCCACGCTGACCGACGGCACGAACGACATCCGTTCGGCCGGCATGGACCGTCAGGTGGTGGTGTACCTGCCCGCGGAGCCCGAGGGCGCCGGCCTCGCCTTCCTCTGGCACGGGCTCGGCGACTCGACGTCGAACTTCGCCCGCGCCTTCGGTGCCCAGACGATGGCCGACACGTACGACGTGATCGTCGTGCTGCCGCGCATCACCGGCAACTACGCGTTCGGCTGGCCCTTCCTGTCGAGCGACGACGCGACGCCGGACCTCACGCTCTTCGACGACGTCGTCGCCTGCGCCGACGCCACCTGGGACATCGACAACACCCGCGTGTTCACGACCGGCTTCTCGGCCGGCGCGCTGATGTCGACGCGGCTGCTGCTCGACCGGTCCGAGTACCTCGCGTCCGTCGTGACCTTCAGCGGCGGCACCGGTGTGCCCCTGCGCGAGGACCTCGACCCGATCATCACCGGCTACAAGACCCCGGCGTCGACGATCCCGGTGCTGGCGATCCACGGCGGCGAGACCGACTCCGTGACCGCCGTGGCGGCGTTCATGGAGATGACCCTCGATATGAACGACCACCTGCGCGAGGACGGCCACCTCGTCATCGAGTGCGACCACGGCCGCGGCCACACCGTGCCGTTCGACCCCTACGCGTGGGCGCTGCCCTTCCTCTTCAGCCACGTGATCGGCGTCGAGTCCCCGTACGTCGGCGACCCGCTGGACAGCCCGTGGCCGTCGTACTGCGAGATGCTCGACTGAGCGCCCGGGCGATGGTTCGGTGACGCCGCCCCGCGTCCCCCGCCGGAGCCACCGTGCAGTCCGCCGAGATCGTCCAGCAGGTCCTCGTCCGCGCCATGGCCGTGAGCGTCATGCTCTCGGTCGGGCTCGACCTCTCGTTCGCACGGCTCCGCAACGTGTTCTCGGACCTGCCGGCGCTCGGGTTCGGGCTGGTGCACCACCACGTGACGATGCCCCTCGCGGCGGTCGCCATCGCGACCCTCTTCGGGGTGCCCGACGCGGTCTTCATCGGCCTGCTGCTCGTCGCCGCGGCGCCCGGGGGCCCGGTCGGCGCCCTCTTCACCCAGCACGCCCGCGGTGACGTGGCGTACGCCGTGACGATGGTCTTCGTGCCCGTGCTGCTCAGCCTCGTGCTGCTGCCGGTGACCCTGCGCGTCTTCGCCCCGGGCGGGGGCGCGGTCGCCGACGGGTTCGTGCCGCAGATGCTCTCGCTGATCGTCCCCTTTCAGCTCGTGCCGCTCGCGCTCGCGATGGCGCTGCGGACGTACCGCCCCGCCCTCGCCGATCGGCTGCTGCCCTGGATCGAGAACGCGACGAAGGCGCTCTTCGGGCTCGTGGCGATCGGCATGACCTTCGCGCGCGCCGGCCTCTTTCTGACCCTCGACGTCCGCGCCGTGTTCGGCTCCGCCCTGCTCGTCGCGATCGCGCTGGGCGTGGGCCGCGTCGCGACCGTCGCCGATCGGGGCAAGCGCGTCGCCCTGTCGTGCACCGCCGGCATCCGCAACTTCGCCCTCGCCATCCTCGTCGCCGAGGCGATGTACTCCGGCGAGACGCAGGTCATCGTGATGACCTACGGGCTCTGCATGTTCCTGATGACCATCGGCGTCTCGTCGCTGTATCGTCTTCGCGCCGCGTCCCCGCCAACGGCCCCTGCCCCATCCGCCGAGCCCGTCGATGCGTGAATCCGGACTGCTGATCCACCCCTCGTGCCTGCCCGGCCCCGGCCCCATCGGGACCCTCGGCGCGGACGCACGCACGCTGATCGACCAGCTTGCCCAGGCCGGCCAGTCCCTGTGGCAGATCCTGCCGCTCGGCCCGACGGGCTACGGCCACAGCCCGTACATGGCGACCAGCGCGCTGGGCGGCAATCCGAACCTGATCGATCTCGACACGCTGCACGCGCAGGGCTGGCTCAGCGACGACGAGCTCGCCGCGACCCGCGTCCCGGCCGCCGACTTCATCGATCCCGACCACGCCGTCGCCCTCGTGTCCCGCGCGCTGAAGCAGGCGTGGGCCCGGTTCGGTGCGACCGCGTCGGCCGACGATCGCGCCGCCCTCGCGGCGTTCGCCGAGCGCGAGGCCGCGTGGCTCGACGACTTCGCCCTCTTTCACGCCCTCGACGAAGCGTGGCCGGACTGCAGCTGGACGGACTGGCCCGAGGGCGCCCGCGATCGCGACGAGGATACGCTGGCCGCCCTGCGTGAAGAGCACGCCGACACGATCGATCGGTACCGGTTCGAGCAGTGGGTCTTTCGCACCCAGTGGGACGCGCTGCACGCCTACGCCAACGAGCACGGCATCGACATCGTCGGCGACCTGCCGATCTTCGTCTCGCACCACAGCGTCGACGTCTGGTCCAACCGGCCCCTCTTCGACCTCAAGGCGAACGGCGAGCCGTGGAACGTCTCGGGTGTGCCCCCGGACTACTTCAGCCCGACGGGCCAGCGGTGGGGCAACCCGCTGTACCGCTGGGACCGCATGCATGCGTCCGGGTACGCGTGGTGGATCGAGCGGTTCCGCGGCTGCTTCGCCCTCGTCGACCGCGTGCGCGTCGACCACTTTCGCGGCTTCCAGGCGTACTGGGAGATCCCGGCCCACGAAGAGACGGCGATCAACGGTCGCTGGCGGCGCGGCCCCGGGCGCGCCCTCTTCGACGCCGTGCGTGCCGCGATCGGGCCGCTGCCGATCATCGCCGAGGACCTCGGCACGATCACGCCCGAGGTGCAGGCGCTGCGCGACGGGCTCGGGTACCCGGGCATGAAGGTGATGCACTTCGCGACCGGCAACGATCGCGACAACCCGCACAAGGAGCACAACCACGGCATCAACGCGGTGGTGTACTCCGGCACCCACGACAACAACACGACGATCGGGTGGTACCGCGAGCTCGACGAGATGGGGCGCCACGAGGTGCGCACCTGGCTGTCGACCGACGGCGCCCACGTCGCGCTGGCAATGATCGATCGCACCTGGGCCTCATCGGCGCGCATCGCCGTCGCCCCCATGCAGGACGTGCTCGAGCTCGGCGGCGGCGCGCGGATGAACACCCCCGGCACCGTCGAGGGCAACTGGATCTGGCGCATGCGCCCCGGGGCGTTCTCGACGAGCCGCCGGTTGTGGCTGCGTCAGGTCACCCAGCGGCGGGATCGCCTCGGTCGCCACGGTCGCCATTGAGCGTGAGGTAGCGGCGCGTCAGCACGACCGCGACCCCGATCCACGCGACGATCACGACGAGATTCACGACGGCGAAGCCGCGCAATCCGAGGCCGAGCGACGAGAGCCCGACGGCGACCACCGCCGCGGCGAACACGTCGCCGAGGCGCACGAAGAACGTGTCGACGGCCTGCTTCGCCTTGTACTTCTCGGCTCGCGAGAGCGGCAGCCAGAGCATCGCCTTCGCCGTGTTCATCACGCTGTAGTCCGTCGCGTTCTCGGCGGACTTCAGCACGCGGGTCACAACGAAGCCGGCGCCGAGCGCGACGGCGCCCCATGCGCCGAGAGCGACAAAGGGCAGCGCAAACACGACGCCGCGGATGCCGAACCACTTCACGAGGCGCGACACGAGCAGCGCCTGCATGGCGACCGCCGCGATGTTCACCCAGAGGAAGAACCCGGCATAGAACGACCCGATGAATGCGCCCATGTCGGTCGCCTCGCCGGCCTCGACCGCCGCGGCCGCTGCGGCGACGACGTACTCGCCGAGGATGTACTCACCCATCGTGTTCACGAGGTTGAGCAGGATGAGCAGGACGGCCACGAGGCGGATGTACGGGTTCTGCACGACGAGGGCGAAGCCGTTGCCGCCGTCGAGGGCCTCGGGCACCTCGCGGTTCGCGTCCTTCGCTGCGTCCGCGGTCGCCGACCGGCTGATGACGACCGACAGCACGAGGTGCACCGCAAAGAACGCGGCGGCGATGAGCATGAGGGACGGGACGCGCATCCCGCCGTCGAGCAGCGCTTTGGACAACGCGGATCCGGCGAACGCACCGCCGGTGGCCCCGACGCCGATCAGCCCGAAGAGGCGCTCGCCCTGCCCGGTCGTGTACAGGTCGTTCGCGAGGGACCAGAACTGGGCGATCATCGCCACGCTGAAGATGCCGACCCAGACATAGAAGAGGAATCCGAGGGACAGAAAGTCGGCCGCCTCGACGGTCGAGCCCTCGTCGGCCGCCTCTTCGTCGTCGGCGGCTTCGTCCCCGGACGCCTCCACCGCGCGTTCGTCGGCCTCGATCGCGTCGGCCAGCGCCTCGTCGGGGGCGAGGACGCTGCCCACCACCGCGGTCTGCTCGACCACCTGCTCGGCCGCGTGCTCGGCGTCACGCATCGCGTCGGCGACGTTCGCGGCCTGCATCGCCGGCCCGTAGAACGCGCCGATGCAGGCGAGAAAGAACCCGCCGACGACGACCAGCAGACGCTCGCGGCTGACGCGCGACGCGATCCACGAGTAGGCGGGCACAAAGCCCATCAGCACCAGCGCCTGGCCCGCCGACGCGTAGGTCTTGAGCTCCGCGCTGCCGCTGGCGAGCACGAGCGGTTCGCGCACCGTCTTGATGACGTAGTACGCGAGCAGCAGCAGAAAGAGGTCGACGAGCAGCAGCAGCGCCCGCGCGCCCTCCCCCCGGCGCACCTCGGCGAACGGGCTGAGCAGGCGGTCGAGGAGCCCTTCAGCGGGGCGCTCGGGCGACGGCGACGACATGGGTTCCTCAGTCTGGCGGGGCCGTTCGGGGTGTAGTGAACGCCGCACGGTTGCGCAACGACGGTGCACGCCGTACGTGAGGTCCTGTATCGCAAATCGTGTGCAGGAGCGCGACGTTGGATCCCGCCATGTCCCTTGCCGATCGCGCCATCGCACGATGCGTCGCGGCGGTCTTCATCGCCGCGATCGGCGTGTGCAGCGGATCGCTCGCGTGGGCGCAGAGCGAGGGCACGCCCCCTGCGAGCACCGACGCTGCGAGCGCCGGCGACGCGAGCACCGACGCTGCGAGCGCCGGCGACGCGAGCACCGACGCTGCGAGCGCCGGCGACGCGAGCACCGACGCTGCGAGCGCCGGCGACGCGAGCACCGCGACGACGCCAGCCGACGAGACGTGGCCCGACGGCTACCCCGCCGATCGCTGGTTGCCCGAGACGGACCTCGAGGGCGCCGACCCGGTCCTCGAGGACCGACGCCGGGCCGTGCCCGACTACGACGGGCGCCCCGATCGACGCACCGCCGGCGACGTCGCCATCTGGATCCCGCGGGTCGTCCTGTACCCGGTGCACCTCGTCACCGAGTACGTGCTGCGTCGCCCCCTCGTCGGCCTCGTCACCTGGCTCGAGAAGCACGACGTGATCGCGAAGGCCGTGAACGTCGTCTCGTTCGGCACCCGCGGTCGCGTCGGCCTGATCCCGACCGCCTTCGTCGACTTCGGCGTCCGGCCGAGCGTCGGGCTCTACCTGTGGGCGAACAACGTCCCCACCAACAACGACCGGTTTGCGCTGCACTTCGCGTGGGGCGGCGAGCGCTGGTGGCGCTTGTCCGTGCGCGAGACCGTGCCATTCACGAGCCCACTCGCCCGCGACGAAGACGGCGACGTGCGTGTGCACCTGCTCTACGACGCACGACCGGATCACCTGCTCTGGCTGCCGACGGACGACGGGACGACCCCGGCGTCGTACTTCGCCCGCGAGCTCGGCGCCGGCACCGAGCTCGAGCTGCCCTTCGGCACCTTCGACACGATCGACCTGTCGGTGGACGTCGCGAACCTGACGTTCGCCGACGGCTCGACCCGGGGCATCGAGCGCGCCGAGACGACCGTCGGCGACCTCGCGCGGGTGCCGGACCGCGACCTCGGCACGCTACTCGCCGGATTCGACGGATACACCGCGCTGCGCGCCGACCTCGACGTGAGCCTCGACACGCGGCGCCCGCGCCCCGAGCCCGGGTCGGGCGCTCGCGTCCTGCTCTTCGGCGGCGGCGTTCAGGCGCTGGACGGCTCGTTCACCGGCGCCCGCTGGGGCGGCGAGGGCTCCGTCCACCTCGACGTCGACGGACGCCACCGGGTGCTCTCGCTGCGCCAGCGCGTCGAGGGCATGCAGCAGGTCGGCAGCGGCGACATCCCGATCCACGAGCTGCCGACCCTCGGCGGCGCCGACGCGATGCGCGGCTTCGTCAGCGGACGGTTCCGCGGGCCCGCCACGACGGTCACGTCGATCCAGTACACGTACCCCGTCTGGTCGATGGCCGACGGCTTCGTGTTCTACGAGGTCGGCGGCGCGTTCGAAGACCGGTTCGACGACTTCGAGCTCGGCCGCCTCGCCGGGTCGTTCGGGCTCGGACTGCGCACGATCAACGACCGGGACGCCGCGTTCAACGTGATCGTCGGCGCCGGCACCGAAGCCTTCGACGATGGCGGGCGGGTCGAAGACCTGCGCCTCGTGTTCGGCGTCTCGAGGGGGTTCTGATGATGACCAGCCTCCACCGCATCCCCGCCGTCGCCCTGCTCGCGTGCGCGCTGGCCCTCGTCGCCTGCGGCGGCGCGACGGTCGACCGGTTCCCGACGTCCGGCCCCATGCTGCTCGACCCCGACACGGCGCACGTCGACGACATGCCCCGCGAGTACTGGTCGGGGCTGATGGCCGACGGGTTCGACCAGATCGCGATGTACCCGTTCAGCCGGTTCTTCGAGATGGACCCCGCCGGGCCCTCGGTGAACGTGAACGCGTACGACGAGGTGCCGGACTCGAGCTGGTTCGAGAACCGGATCGGCTACGGCGGATTCTCGCTCGAAGACGCCGCCCGCGGGGCCTGCCCCGAGGACCGCCTCGATCCGGACCGCGGCCCGTGGACCATCGTGGCGGCGAAGCCGAACGGCGCAAACCCCGGCTTCATCATCCTCGACCCCGAGGGGCGCGGGTGGCTCATGAAGTTCGACGGTCGCACGCTGAGCGACGAGCGTGCGACGAGCGCCGACGTCATCGGCTCGCGGATCTACCACGCCGTCGGGTACCACTCGCCGTGCAACGTGATCGTGTACTTCGACCGCGACACCCTCGTGCTCAGCGAAGACGCGGAGACCGAGGACGAGTTCGGCAACGACGTCCCGATGACCGACGCCGACATCGACGACGTCCTCGCCGCAGCGGTCCGCACCGACGACGGTCGCTTCCGCGGCTCGGCGAGCCTCTTTCTCGAGGGGCGCCCCATCGGCCCGTTCACGTACCAGGGCGTCCGCCGCGACGACCCGAACGACGCGTTCGAGCACAGCGACCGCCGCGACCTGCGCGGTGCGCGGGTGCTCGCCGCCTGGCTGAACCACTTCGACGCGCGCGAGCAGAACTCGCTGACGATGTGGCACGAGGACGACGACGGCCACACCTGGGTGAAGCACTACTACCTCGACTTCGGCGACTGCTTCGGCAGCCGCTGGGCCGACGACGCGATGACCCGGCGGTTCGGCTTCTCGTACTACTTTCACTTCGCCCACGTCTTCGCGGACTGGCTCTCGCTCGGCCTGGTGTCGCGGCCGTGGCACACCGTCGAGGTGAACGACGTCGCGCCGCTCTTCAACTACTTCGACGTCGAGCATTTCGAGCCCGAGCGGTGGCGGTCCGGGTACCGCAATCCGGCGTTCCGACGCATGCAGGACGACGACGGCGCGTGGATGGCGCGCATCCTCGCCATGCTCACCGAAGACCACCTGCGGGTGATGATCGGCGAGGCGCGGATGTCGAACCCGGTCGAGAGCGAAGAGCTTTTCGCCATCCTGTGGGGGCGCCGCGAGCGGGTGCTCGACCACTACCTTCGGGTCCGCAGCCCCCTCGCCCACCCGACGATCGACGGCGACACGCTGTGTTTCACCGACCTCGGTGCCCTCAACGGGATCTGGTCGCCGGACACGGTGCGGTACCGCGCGTCGATGATCGCTGGCGCCGACGCGGCGACGGTGTGGGAGCGCGACGTGAACCACCCCGAACGCCAGGGCCCGCGGGTGTGCCTGCCGCTGACGACCGACGACGGGGCGGGGCTCGCCGGCGACGGCGCGACGGACCTCGATCGGTACGGCATCGTGGCCATCGAGACGGTCGACGAGGCGGGCCCGAACCCGCTGCCGCCGATCCTGCTGCACGTCGTCGACCACGACGAACACTGGCAGCTCGTCGGCGTCGAGCGGCCCGCCGACCGGCCCGAGATCGACCGCATCCGCTGACGCCGACCCCGGCCGAGCGCCCATCGGGCCGGCGCGGAGTCAGTCGCGCAGGCGGTAGATCGCGTACGACGTGCCCGTGCCCATCGCGGCGCCGACGAGCACGTCGGTGAGCCAGTGGCGACGCGCCGCCATGCGCAGCCAGCCGGTCGACGCAGCGGCGGTGTAGGCCACCGCAGGCACGACCCATCGCGTGTCGCCGTCGAGCCAGCGGTACTCGTAGGCGTGGATCGTGAGCATCGTCGCCCCGGCGAACGACATGCTCGTGTGCCCGCTGAAGAACGACGCGTGGGCCTCGTGATCCGGGTGCTCCCCCGCGTCCGGTCGCTGCCGGCGCACGAGGTGCTTCGTCACGTTCGTCACCAGCAGCGTGCCGAGCATCGCCTCGGCGCCGACAAGGACGCCGCGGTGTTCGTCGGCGCCGAAGTCGAGGTGCGCGACGTACGGGGCGACGACGCCCAACGCAGACAGCGAGTACAAGAACGCGTCCGACGCCGACGCCGCTCGGCGCTGGCCCCGCACGTCGAGAGCGAGCGCGTCGCGAGTCGCCCGATCGAACGACGGCGCCCACGGATCTCGCTGCGTCGCCGACGGCTCGTCGAGGTAGAGCCAGAGGTCCAGCGGGATCATCACCCCGAGGGCCACGCCGTCCGGCCAACCCGGGTCGACGTCGCCGTACCGATCGGCCTGGGCGTGCGCCGGGCCGGCCAGCACCACCAGCGCGAGAACGACGACGAGCGACGCGCGCGCGGCCATCAGAACGCCTCGCGGATGCTGATGTAGAAGCCGCCTTCACCCTGGGCGCCTCGACCGTAGTCGAACCGCAGGTTGACGCCTTCGTCCGGCGCGAGCGCGAACCGTAGCCCGCCGCCGACGGACCACTTCAGCCCGCCGTCAAAGAGGGTGTCGGACCCGTCGAACACGTTGCCGACGCCACCGAACGCGACGGCGCCGATGCGCCAGACGATCGGAGCGCGGTACTCGGTCTGCAGCACCCACAGGTTGCGGTCCCGCCAGCGCCCTTCGAAGATCCCGCGCTGCAGGTCCTTGCCGCCCATCTCGGCCTGTGACGAGAACCCGGGCTCGCCGGGCTGCAGGCGCGTGAAGAACTGGGTGGCGACGACGTGATCGCGCCACGCGGGGATGAAGCCGCGCAGGTCGAGGTCGATGCGGCCGTGGCTGTGGCTCGTGCCGAACGCGGGCGCGAAGAGCGAGAGCTGGGCTGACGCGAGGTGCCCGCGGCGCGGGTTGTTCTGCCGATCCCGGGTGTCCCAGTCGAACCCGATGCCCGGGCCGGACACCACCTCGATGTCGCTGCCCGGGGCGACGCCCGTATCGAACTCACCGCCGTCTTCGACGTCGTCCAGCCGGGTCCACGTCAGGTACTGCAGCAGCGACACGTACACCTGCGGCACGATGCGCCGGCGCACGCTGTGTTCGATGAGGACCTCGGTGTAGTCGAACGTCTCGGCGCGCCCGTCGTTCTGCCCGCCGATGCCGTACCACTCGTCGACATAGTCCGAATAGCCGACCGCGTGGCTGAACTGCCAGACGCCCTGGTCGAAGTGCAGATCGAGCTCCTGGCCGGCGACGAACTGCTGCTTCCAGGTGTAGAGCACCGCGGCGCCCCACGAGCAGACCTCGTCGATCTGCGAGGTATCGTCGGGCTTCCACCACATCGAGCCGAAGAGCGCGGCGAACACGCTCGTCTCGGGGGTGTAGGCCACGAGCGGCAGCAGCAGCCACGAATCACCGAAGCCGCGCGGCGCCTCTTCGGCGTTCTCGTGCGTCGCGTGCTCGAGGTCCCCGACGAGCGTCTCACGCGAGTCGAAGCCCCCTTCACCCTCGTGCAACGCGTCGGGCCCGCGGTCGTCGGGCTCCGGCGACGGCACGTCGTCGGCCCACGCTGGCGGGACCAGCAGACCGAGCAGAACGAGAGCGACGAGGATTCGGCTGAGCATCCGGCCCGAGGGTCGAGGACGGGCGCGCAGCCTGGCAGCGGTCGCCCCCCGTGTCACGCATCGGACCTTCGTTGGCATCGATTCGACGAACCTGCCAGAGTGCGCCCACCTCGATGACCGCTCTGTCCCGGACCGCTCGTGCGTCGCCCCGCCGTTCGTACCGTCGCCCTCGCTGGCGCCACCCTCGCCCTGCTGGTGCTCTCGACCGGCTGCGGCAACGAGACCCGGTCCGACGTCACGGACGCCGGCCCGAGCAGCGACGCTGCCGAGGACACATCGGCGAGCACGAGCGACACCACGACGTCGCCGTCGCCGGACGTGGCCGGCGACGACACCGCAGCCGACGCCGGCGCGAGCCTCGATCCCTGCGTGCCGTGGGACGACATGTGCCCCGATGGCCAGTACTGCCAGTACGTCGACGACGTGCTCCGGTGCATCGACGAAGGCACCGTCGAGCCGGACCCGGGGGGCTCGAATCCGCCGTGCCCCGAGGGCGTGTGCAGCCGCGGCGGCATCTGCATGCCGAACCGGGGCTCGTTTGGCGGCGACCTGATCTGCTACCAGCCGTGCAACGTCGGGCTGAACGATCCGAACGGACTGCCGGGCAACGCGGACTGCTTCAACGGCCGCCACACCTGCTGGCCCGTCGAAGGCCCCGATGGCGCCCCGCTCTCGTTCGGGCTCTGCGAATACTGATCGCAGCGAGAGGCGCATGACCGACCCGGTGCGAGACGCGGTGGCGGTGCTCGTCGCGCAACGTACGGCCGCGATGCCCCACGCGCCGCCGGCGCTGGTCGAGGCCGTGGCGACGCGTGAGGTACAGCAGGCCGCGGACGCCGGCGGGCTCGTGCTCGCCGACGATCGCGCCGTCGTCGGCGAGTGGCTCGACGCGGACGCGTGGTGCGGCGAGCCCACGCGCCACCGGATCGTCGGATGGCGCCACGGGGACAACGCGGCACGACGGCGGGTCGAGCAGGCGCTCGGCACCCTCGGCGCACCGCCGAGTACGTTGCTGCTGCTCGACCGGCCGTGTGCTGGGCTGGCGCCCACGCTGCGCGCCCACGGCCTGCAGGTCGACAGCGTCGTGCTCGTCGGCGAGACCGCGACGGCCCGAGCCGCGCTCGGACCCGTGCCCGATGTCGCCGGCGTACGCGTGCGACCCGGCCATGCCGCCGACGCCGAGGCCGTCGTCCGCCTGCAGCGCGAAACGTTCACCGAGAACCCGGACCCCTGCTGGTTCGGCGCCAACGCGGCGTGGCTCGAGGCGCTGCGGCGGGACTGGATCCGCGAGGCCGACGGCGGCGACGGGGTCGTGCTCGTCGTCGAAGACGCCGACGGGTTCGCCGGCTTCGCACAGGGCGGCCCGGCGCGCGACGGGCGGTGGGGCCATACCGCCGGGTTGTCGCTCGTGCTCGCGCCGCGGGTCCGCGGGCGCGGTGTGTCGCGGGTGCTGCACGCGCGCCTGCTCGACGGCCTCATCGACCGTGGCGTGCGCTGGTTCAATGGGGGCACGTCGAACCCGGCGGTCCTGTACCGCGCCCGGCGCATGGGCCGTCGCCCGATGGCGTGGGTCTGGCGAGTGCGACCGCCGCATCCGCCGGATCGCTTCGGTCCGTTCGCCATCGACCGATACGTCGACGGCGATCCGGATCAGGGCGCGTCGCTCGGCGGATCCGCGTCGACGCGCTGGTAGTCCGCCTCGGGCACCCGCACCACCGTCACCGGCACCGGGGACTGGCGGATCACCCGCTCGGCGGTGCTGCCGAGCAGCAGGTGCCGCAGGCCGGTGCGCCCGTGGGTGCCCATGACGACGAGATCCACGTCGGCGGTGTCCACCTCGTGAAGGATCTCGCGGTGCGCCGCGCCGGTCTGGATGAGGTACCGCGCCGCGACCCCGCGCGACTCGAGCGACCGCACGGCGAGCTGCAGCTGTTCGACGGCGGCGTCACGCAGGAACTCGCCCACCGGGACCATCGGGCCCTCGGGGGCGGACCGCACCAGCGTCGCCTCGGACAACCCGGCCGGCACCTCCACGACATGCAGCAGCGCGATGGATGCGCCGAACCGCTCTGCGATCGACGCCGCCCAGTCGAGCGCGGCGACGGAGCCACGCGAGAAGTCCGTGGGGACGAGGATGTGCTGAACGTCGACCATGGCGATGCTCCCGTCAGGGGTCCGTGCGCCGCAGACCCCGCGCGCACGTTCGTGCGACAGTCCATCGCAAGGCCCGTGCCGATCCGGCGACGACGCGCTGCCGCGGGCCGGCGCGTCGCCGGGCCGTCAGCGCTGTGGGATTTCGCCCGCACCTGGGCCGAATCACACCGGACGCGGGCGGCGCACCACGTCCCGGTGCATCACGGGCCGGTGCACCACGAGATCCACGGCCGCGTCGACCCGACGGCGCGACCGCGCCGTCAGCGCGATTCGGCGGTCGGGAACTGGGGGTCCACGTCGAGGGACTCACCGCGCAGCGCGCGCACGAGCCAGACCCCGACGCTGACGACCCCGAACGCGAGGCCGAGGACGACGCCCACGTCGATGATGCCGCGCCACGGCTGCGGCAGCATGCGCACGAGCACGACCATCCCGGTGATGGCCAGGATGAGCATCCACGATGCGATCATCCGACGACGGGTGGCCTTCAGGTAGCCAATGGCCACGAGGGGCGCGAGAGCCACGAAGATGGGGTTCCGCTCGTCCCGCAGCAGCAGCGCGCGGGTGACGACCCGAGGCGCGAACCGCTGGTAGAAGCCCTGGTAGCCTTCGGTCACGAGCATGAACGCCGACCACACCGCGAGCACCGCGTAGTGGGGCACGCCGAGGGGCGCGCCGTCGAACGCAGCAAACGCGACCGGGGTCAGGCGCACGATCGCCCACGAGAGCAGGCCGAGCACGCCGACCAGTGCCCACACCGAGATCCACGACGGGCGCGGCAGCTGCGGGCCGCGGCGCGTGCCCTCACCGGCCGCCGCGCGCGGCGCGTGGTCGGGGGCCATCGTGGTGGTGAAGGACGCAGGCACGGCGCGAAGTCCGGTGGATGTGCACGTGAAGCAGGCATCGAGCAGCGCGCGATCGTTGCAGCGCGATCCGCCCGAGGCGCGGGGACCGTAGGGCACCACGCCGCAGCACGCAACCCGACGATCGCGACCCGACGTCGACGAAGTGCGATCCCGGGTTTGCGCATCGCGCCGCGCCAGGCCAGGGTGCGGTCGACCCGGTCCCCGTGCACGACATGTATCGACCTCATCCCGGCGACTCCGACCTCCGGTTTCTCGCCACCGCCGCTCGCGGCACCGAAGCCATCGTCGCCGCCGAGCTCGCTGAGCTCGGGGTCGAGAGCCCGCGGGTGGTGCCCGGCGGCGTGCGCTTCGTCGGCGCGCTGCCGCTCGCGATGCGCCTGTGCCTGTGGTCGCGCACGGCGAACCGGATCCTCGTCCTCATCGGCCGAGACCGTGTCGACCACGACAACCAGCTCTACCCCGCCGTGCGGTCGATGAACTGGCTCGACTGGGTGACGCCGAAGACCACGGTCGCGGTGCACGCCCACACCCGCGGCATGGTGCTGCGCAACTCGCACTTCGTGACCCTGAAGGTGAAGGACGCGGTCGTGGATGCGGTGCGCGACAAGCACGGCATCCGCCCGAACGTCGACCGCATCGACCCCGCGATCGAGGTCACGGTGTACGCCCGCAATGGCGAGCTCGACGTGCTGATCGCGCTGCAGGGCAAGCCGCTGAACCAGCGCGGCTACCGCGCCGCCGAGGTCGACGCTCCGCTCAAAGAGACCCTCGCCGCCTGCCTGCTGCGGTACGCCGACTGGCAGCGCCCGCGCCCCCTGCACGACGTCACCTGCGGTTCGGGCACGGTCGCCATCGAGGCCGCGTGGATGGCGATGGACCGGGCCCCCGGGATCGGGCGGCGGTTCGCCTTTCAGCGGTGGAACCACGTGTTCCCCGGCGCCCTCGAGTCGTTGTGGCGCGGCTGCACCGACGAGGCCGACGAGCGGGTCCGCGACGGCATCGGCGGCGTCATCATGGCGTCGGACATCGACCGCAACGCGGTGCGCGCGACCCGCACGAACCTCGCCGCCGCCGGCGTGAAGGGCGTCACCGTCCGCGAGGCAGATGCGCGCAACCTCGAGCGGCTGCCCGGCGAGGGCGCCTTCGTCTTCAACCCCCCGTACGGCGAGCGCATCGGCGACGACATCGTCACCCTGCACGACGAGATCGGCACGGCCCTCGCGCGCTGCGCGGGCAACACGGCGACCGTCATCACGGTGCCCGAGGGCGTCGAAGGGCTGACCGACGGCTTCGGGCTCGAACCCGAGCGGTCCGAGGTCGTGTTCAACGGCCCGCTGCGCTGCGAGTTCGCCCACTTCGAGGTCCCCGCCGCGGAGTGACCGCACGGGGTGACGCCGGCCGGCGCGACTCGGTGCTGGCTACTTGGTGCTTGCTACTCGGTGCTTGCTACTCGGTGCTTGCTACTCGGTGCTTGCTACTCGGTGCTGCTCGGCGCCGCGCGGCGGACCAGCACGTAGCGGAACACCGCGATCGGCGCGGCGATGCGCGTGTCGCGCACCTCGAAGTCCGCCAGCCGCGGATCCGGGCGACCGGCCATGATCGCCTGCATGAGCCCCGGGATCACGATCAGCGTGGGCTCCTGCGCGAGGCTGTAGCCGAGGTCCGCCTTCTCGTGCCCGGGCAGCCCCTCGCCGAGGGTCTCGACGTCCATCCGCGCGATCTCGGGGTCGATCAACCCGTACAGATCGAGGGTGTACAGGCGCGAGAACCACGCCAGCGCCCCGATCTCGCCGGTGAGCAGGCGCGCGTCGGGCTCGGCGGCGTCTGCGAGAAAGAGCGCAAGCTCGCGCCGGCTGTCGAGCAGCGGGCGCTCGACCTCGAGGTTCGCTCGCTCGGACAGGTGCGACGTCGCCCCCGAGAGCAGCGCCGCGATCAGGACGGCGCCGAGCACGACCTTCGGGCGACCGACGCCGGGACCGACCCCGTGTTCACGCGCCGCGAGCCCGCGACGACCGAGCCCGATGAGCAGGACGCCGAGGATCGGCGCATAGAACCGTCCGGGGCCCATCCAGTCGCCGCCGACGGCGGTCACGTACACGAGCCACACGCCGACGACCGCCAGCACCCAGGCGTCCGCGAGGCGCCACTTCGCCCGGGCCGTCGCCACGAGCATCGCGATCGCGCCGAGCACGAGGGGCGCACGATCCAGCAGCCAGAACTGCCCGGTGTAGGCGAGCCCGCGTTCGACCTGCGCGCCGCTGGCGCCGACCTTCGCGTAGAACGTGTTCGGCAGCGGCATGCCATAGTAGGCGAGGCGCCAGCCGACGTGGATGGCGGTCGGGCCCGTGAAGCAGAGCCCCTCGATCACCGCGCGCTTCACCCGATCTCGCACGGCTCCGCCGGCGAAGAGCCCGGCGAGCCATGACAGCCCGAAGAGCACGAAGCCCTCGGGGCGCGTGAGGGCGCAGAGCGCGAAGAGCAGGGACGACGCAACGCCCGTCCGGTCGCGATCGAGCTCGTCGATGCGGGTGGTCACCGCCATCGCGACGATCATCGCGAAGAACATCGTCTCGAGGCCGTCCTGCGACCAGCGGGCGATCGTGCCGTCGAGCGCGAGCGCGAGCCCCACCAGGCCACCGACCACGGCCCCACCGCGTCGAACGAACCACGCGGTGACCCACGAAACGAGCCCGGCGCCGCACAAGAAGGCGAGCACCCGAGACGACGCCTCGAGGTCCGCGCCGAGGGCGTGCACCACCGACAGGAGCATCACCCAGCCGAAGTTCGTGTAGCCCTCGACCCGCTCGCCGGGGTTGAACACGAGCCCATGGCCCTCGACGAGGTTTCGGGCGTACTGAAACGAGATGTACGCGTCGTCGATGCAGCTGATGCCCTGCACCCGGGCGTGCATGACGGCGTGGACCAGCAGCACGAGCAGCGGCACGACGAAGATCGCGCCCGGCGCCTTCACCCGGGGCGCGGCCGATCCGGCGTCGCCGTCACCAGCCATGGGGGATCACCTCGAAATCGAGGGTGCGTACGAGGCACCCCTCGTCGTCGATGATCTGGGCCTGCCATGCGCCGACGCGGGTCGCCGGCAGGACGCGGTCGACCCACGTACGCCAGCGGTGGTTGCGGCCGAGGCGAGCGCGGTTCGACCAGACACCGCCGCTGGCCAGATGCAGCCAGCGCACGGTCGCATAGTCGGACGCGTCGTCGCCCCGGTTGTCGGCGTCGATGAAGACGAAGAGCGGCGTGCCGTCCGCGGGGAAGGGCCCCCCGGGATCGACGGGCTCGCGGTGTTCGACGTTCTCGGCCACCGACGCGCGGTTCAGACGAAAGGCACACGGCTCGGCGTCCGTGCCCTCGCGGGTCGGCGCGGGCGCGGCTTCTTCGGTTTCGTCGTCGGCGGCGGCCTCACCGGACCCGTCCGCGTCGGCCGGCGTGTCGCCGGAGCCGTCGGCGGCCACGTCGTCATCCGCCGGCTCCGGATCCGCCGCGGGCGCGTCGGGCGCGTCGGTCGGCGGGGCTTCGTCGGCTTCGTCGCCAGTGCCGGCCGTATCGGCCAGCGGCTCGGGGCGCGGCGGCGCAGACACCGCGTCCAGCGGCAGGTGCGCCCGGGACAGGGTCACGCCGACCAGCAGGAGCGTGGATACGGCGACGAGCCACCACCAGGCGCGTGCGATCGGTTCGGCGCCCATGTCGGCTCCGGGGTGCGATGCGAGCGTGGGGCGGCGCCGAGTCTACGCCGACGCCGCGCGCCGTGTCGACCGGACCGTCGCCCCGCGCCTCGCGACCCGGTCAGCGCGCGGACATCGACGGCGTGTACACGATCACGTCGCTGACCTTCACCGCGCCGCGGTCGACGACGAGATTCTGCCACGCCGTCTCGGCGTCGCTCGTCTCGGGGCCGTAGCCCGGGCCGTTCTCGTCCCACTGCAGACGCAGGTACTGGGCGAGCTCGCCGGCGGTGATGATCCCGTCGACCGGCGCGATGTCGGCGGCGCCCTCGAACCCGTTGCGCAGGAAGTACGACAGGTAGCCGCCCGCCTGGAAGTTCGACGCCACCAGCGAGGTCACGTCCTCTTCGCTCGAGAAGATGCCCATCCGGTTCGGCTCGACGATGAAGTCCCGCAGGAACCCGCCGCTGAAACACGAGTCGAGCGCGAGGATCTCCATCCGCGCGTCGATGGCGTCGAGCCAGCCGACGAGCTCGTCGTCGGTGATGTTGCCGTCCATGACGTAGAGCGTCTCGTCGTAGCCATCGAGCTCCGCTGCGTTCTGCGTGCGGTCGCCGTGCCCGGAGTAGAAGAAGAAGAACACATCGTCGGGGCCGACCTGCGACGCCATCGTCGAGATCGCATCCTGCAGCCCGGCGCGGGTCACCTGCCGGTCGGTGAGCACGATCGAGTTGGCCAGCAGGCCCGTGCCCGCGAGCGACTCGTCGAGCTTCACCGCGTCCTCGGCGCAGTACGGCAGCTGCGACGCCGACTGGTACGCCGTGATGCCGGCGAAGATCGCGTACACCTGACCGCGGGCGTTCTGCTGCACCCGCGTACCCTCGGTCATCGTGATCGTGTACGGACCGGTCTCGCCGGGCGCGTACGACGTCGCGGTGATCGTGTACACGCCGGTCTGCGGCAGCGTCACCTCGAGCTGGCTGTTCAGCCCCATGCTCGGGCCGTCGTCGTTGTCGAGCGAGAAGCCGCCGGGCCCGCGGATCATCAGGTACGTGTCGAAGGCGTCGGACTCCATCGTCAGCGTGAGCCCCGCGCCGGCCTCGCCCTCGAGCGACCACGACTCGGTGTACTCGCCGCTCTGCAGCTGGCTGTCCCCGGCGTCGAGCGCGCCCTGCACCGGGACGTCGAACGCGAGACCGCCGCCGGTCACGGTCGGGGTCTCGCCGGTGCCCGGGTTCACCGCCACGTCCGGCGGGGTCGAGGGCACGTCGTCGAGCGTCAGCCCGAGGTCGAACGCGCCGACCTCACCCCGGCCGTAGCTCGACGCCACCACCTCGTACGTGCCGTCCGCCGGCAGCGTGAAGATGAGGCGCGAGTCGAGGATGCCGTTGCCGATGTCGTCGTTCGTCTGCTCGAGCCCCGTCGGCATCTGCACCGCCAGCCAGGTGTCGAACGCCTCGCTCGACAGGTCGATGCGCGCCCGCTGGCCGCGGCGCCCCTCGAACGTGAACGTCCGGTAGTGCTGGCCGCCGCCGCGCACCGGCTCGGTGCCATCGAGCTCCGCGCGGACGACGTCGCCCGCGGTGAGGCCGCCGGCGCTCGTCGCCACCATGCCCGCCGCCGACACGGTCAGCTCGTAGCTGCCCGTCTCGCCCGGCGCGTACGACGTCGCGACGATCAGGTACTCGCCGTCTTCGGGCAGGGTGAGGTCGAGGCGGCTGTTCAGCCCGCCGCTGCCGTCATCGTCGTTGTCGTGGGCGAAGCCGTCGGCGCCGCGCACGAAGAGGTACGGGTCGAACTGGCTGCTCGTCATCGTGATCGTGAGGCGCTCGCCCGCCGATCCCTGGTACGCGTAGCGGTCGCGGAACTCGCCGCTCTGCAGCTCGCCGTCGCTGCGACGCAGCCGCTCGCGCACGGTCTCGCCCGCGGCGATCGGCGTGATGTCGTCGCGGCGCGGCTGCTCGACGCGCTCGTCCGCGCGGGTCGTGCGCAGCGAGTACTCGCCGGTCGCGCCGGCACCGTACGACGTCACGATCGCCGTGTAGGTGCCCGACGACGGCGCGGTGAAGGTCACACGCGAGTTCAGCCCCATCCCGGGGGCGTCGTCGTTCGAGACGCTGAACCCGTCGGGCCCGTTGACCACCAGGAAGGTGTCGAAGTCGTTCGACAGCAGCGACACGGTGAGCTGCTCGCCCGCCGTCGCCTCGATCGACACGGCCTCGGCGTACCGCCCACCGCTGAACGCGCCGTCGGACGCGTCGAGGGTGCCGGACTCGGTCTCACCGGCCGTCACGGCCGCGACCGGGTTCGCCGGCTCGGCGAGGCTGCCCCCACCGAGGTCCGTGAGCTCGACGGTGTACCGCCCGCTCTCGCCGGGGGCGTAGGACGTGACGCCGACGATGTAGTTGCCGGTCTCGGGCAACGTCACGCGCAGCAGCGCGTTGATGTCCTCGCCGGGGGCGCGGTCGTCGTTGTCTTCGGACAGCGTCGTGCCGCGCAGCATGAGGTACGTGTCGAAGTCGGTCGAGGTGGCCGAGATCTCGACCTCCTGCCCGGCGCGGCCGACGAACGTGTAGTAGTCGACGTACTCGCCCGAATCGAGCCGCGCATCCGCGCCGGCGAGCGAGCCGATCTGCGCCTGACCGGCGACGAGATCGACCGGGTTCATCTGCGCGACGACATCGGCCGGCGACTCGGCCGGCGACTCGGCCGGGGCTTCGATCGGCGCTTCGGGAGCGTCGGCGGGAGCGCCCATCGCGGGCGTGGCGAGCAGCGAGGCGATCTGAAACGCCTGAGCAACAAAGGGCATGACGTCCCTCGGCGGTGGGAAGGTGAGCGCCTGCATCGACGGACGAGACCGCCGCTGCATTCAAAACCGTGTGGGACTCCGAGGGTGCCACAGGTCTGCGATCCCGTCGACGACACCGATGGCGCCGTCGTTCGCGCGCCCCGTCAGCTGACCGGCAGCAGGTGTGCCCAGTCCTCGTCCGCGAGGTCCATCTCGCTGAATCCGTCTTCGTCGTTGCCCGGCACGAGGTAGATCGCGTCGGCCTCGAGCCGGTCCCACTGGATCCGGTTCACCGCGCGCAGCAGGTCGGCGACGTCGGTGCGCGAGAGGGCGTCCGCGTCCGGGTCGACGACCTCGCCCTCTTCGATCCCGTGCCCGGCGACGAGCAGGATCGTGACCGCGATGTACCGCTTCTCTGCCGTGAACCGCCGCATGCCGTCGACGTCTTCGCCGAGCTCGGTGTCCTCGATGGCGATCGACGCCTCGATGTCGGCGACCCACTCGCGAAACGCCTCGTGGGCGTCGTGCCGACCGGGCACGTACTCCACACACGCGTAGTCGAAGTACGGCTCGCACTGGCCGAGCAGCCCGACGATGCGACGATAGAAGGTCTGCCGCTGCTCGGGGGTCTGATCCCCGGGCGCGGCGTACGGATCGTCGATCATCAGGTGCAGCTGGCTGCGCAGGTTCGGGATGGCGTACTCCGCCAGCACCACCTGAATCGCCAGCAGGGACGCATCGACCACCGGCTCACGCCCGAAGAGGCGCTGAAAGAAGCTGCGGCGCTTCATCCGTCGATCAACCCGAGTTGCTGGACGAGTGGTACCGGCCGGTCGAGCCGGACCGCACGGTCAGCCCGCTGCTGCCGGCCCGGGTCGTGACCCGCCCGAACCCGGACGGACGCTGCCGACCGACGCCGGCGGCGCCACCGGTGGTGCGCCCCGAGAACATCGTGCGCCGGGGCTGCGGCGTGTACGTCGGTCGCGTCACGCGCGCCGGCGTCCGCGGGTTGCCGGTGTAGTAGGTGCCGTACCGCCCGCCGCCGCCGGTGTAGAAGAAGATGAAGCCGGGGTAGTGGCGATAGAAGTACGCGTTGGAGTCCTGCGCGCCACCGTAGAACTGGTCCTGCACCGGCTCGCCCGCCAGCGACCC
>Ga0070726_10001051_pt1 | contig 29530 bp, 18 predicted proteins | sample tdAd471_FD_67275 | JGI IMG/M metagenome (GOLD analysis project Ga0070726, IMG submission 67275) | Marine sediment microbial communities from the Atlantic coast under amendment with organic carbon and nitrate - tdAd47.1 | ecosystem: Environmental > Aquatic > Marine > Coastal > Sediment | place...
AGACCGCACCTCAGGCAACATCGCCCGCGGGACGTCGAGCATTCTCAGCAGATCGTCGTCCCACTGCCGCGAGTGAATATTGAACAGCAGCGTGCGACTCGCGTTGCTGACATCGGTCACATGAACCCGCCCGCCCGAGAGACGCCAAGCGAGAAACGAGTCGACCGTTCCGAACAGAATCTCGCCGCGTTCGGCGCGAGTCCGCAGGCCGTCAATTGAATCGAGCAGGTACTTGATCTTCGTCCCGGAAAAGTACGCGTCGACGACGAGCCCCGTCCGCGACCGAAACTCGTCTTCAAGACCGTCCGCCTTGAGCTGCTCGCAAATCGGAGCCGACACGCGGCTCTGCCAGACAATCGCATTGGCAACCGGCTTTCCGGTATCGCGTTCCCAGAGAATCGCCGTCTCGCGCTGATTCGTGATGCCCAGCCCAGCCATATGTGACGCGTCCAGTCCGGACTTTTCGATCGCCTGCTTCGCCGTCGCCCGTTGAGATTCCCAGATCGCCTCCGGATCGTGCTCGACATTGCCCGGCTGCGGAAAGATCTGCGGGAACTCCTGCTGAGCCTGCGCGACCACGCGGCCATCGCGGGAAACGACAATCGACCGACTCGACGTTGTCCCCTGATCCAGTGCGAGAACGTGATCCGCCATGCGCAAGCTCCCTGTGTCCGGCGTCGTGCTGTGTCCAGCGTCGTGCTTCGCCTCAAACGAGTCGACGCGATTCTGGCGGACGATCGCAAGAACCGCCAGGTCGCGGAACGAGCAAAGTAGCCATCTCGCTCCGCCGAGATGAGCCAAGCGCAGGCAAGACTCCCAATCAGACGAAGGCACCCAACGGAGACACGACGCAGCACGACACATTTCTCTGCGCAGGACGACTGCCTCGCGACAGCGACGTCTGTCGTCACGCCGGCTCATCTCGACGGAGCGAGATGGCTACTGTGCCGATCGGCAATCGGCTTCCGCCTGTCCGGCGGCTGCTCAAGCCGTTGTGACGAACAGACCGTCGCGGAATACTTCCACCACGATCTCCATGCCGCTCTTTAGAATCTGCTCCTCGAAAGCCTAACCGTGCCCATCACCTCGCCGTTCTTCGCCAAACGCGAACTGACCGCCGCTCTGCCGCTGATCGAGGCGGCTCTCGATGAAGACCTTGCCGACGGCACCGACCTGACGTGTGCCGCGATGGTCAGCGACGACGACTTCGCCGAGATCCACGTCCGCTCGCGCGAAGCCGGCACCGTCGCCGGCCTGCCGATTGGAGGGCTGGTCTTTCAGCAACTGGCAGCACGCATGGGGCCGTCCCGAGCAGCCGTGTGGACAACCGAGGTCGAAGACGGCTCGCCGATCGAACCCGACCAGGTCGTCGCGCGAGCCGTCGGCCCGCTCGACGCGTTGCTGATCGGCGAACGCACCGTGCTGAACTTTCTGGGCCATCTCAGCGGCATCGCGTCGCTGACCAGCCGGTTCGTCGCGGAAACAGCAGGCACAAAAGCAAAGATTCTCGACACCCGCAAAACGCTGCCCGGCTGGCGAGTCCTCGCGAAATACGCGGTCCGCTGCGGCGGCGGCACGAACCACCGAATGGGCCTCTACGACGGAGTGCTCATCAAGGACAACCACCTCGCCGCCTGGTCGCAGCAGATCGGCAACTCGTCACTGGCCGAGGCGCTGCGGCAGGCACGCAGTCGGTCACCGGAGGGCATCTCGATCGAGGTTGAAGTCGACACGCTCGCACAGCTTCGCGATGTCATCGACGGCCAGCCGGATATCGTGCTGCTCGATAACATGCCGCCCGAGCAACTCAGCGAAGCCGTCGCTCTGCGTGACGAGCGAGCCCCGCAGATGCAGCTCGAAGCCAGCGGCGGCGTCACACTCGACACCGTTCGAGCAATCGCCGAGACCGGCGTCGACCGGATCAGCATCGGCGCTCTGACGCACTCGGTGAGAAACCTCGATCTCGGCTTCGATTTTCACCGCCGCCATCGCTGAATGTGCGCCAGGTTGCGACGTTCGATCGCGCCGGAAACAACTTCCCCAAAGTGGCACCTCGCTCCGCGAGGTCAGCCCAGTGACCAGGCTGACGCCGCCGAGCGGCGTGCCACAATAAACGGGAAGTTGTTTCCGACGCGTTCCTCAGCCGCGAAACGACCACAGAACGTACCCGCGAGCGTTAGCCCCGCGGCGACACACTGCCGAGGCTTCGCCGTTACCATCTGCCGGGTTCGGTCAGCATTTCGTATCTCTCATGCCCCTCTCAAAATGAACACGTCCATGCGAAATCGACTCACCTTGTTCGTCTTGACTCTCGCGTTTGCATCGACCGGACTTCAGCCGCTCCGAGCGCAGGACACGATCGACGCCGACGTCTGCGTTTACGGCGGAACATCCGGCGGAGTCACGGCGGCCGTCCAGGCGGCTCGAATGGGCAAGCGAGTCGTGCTCGTCGAACCGGGCCGGCATCTCGGCGGAATGACCTCCGGCGGCCTGAGCGCTGTCGACATTGGCGATCCGCGCAGCGTCGGCGGAATTGCCCGCGAGTACTTCACGCGACTGGTCTCCAGCTATCGCAAGCAGCTCAACTGGGGAGAAGCCTTTCAAGGACACGGCGGACCAGCGACCGGCGGTGCGTACTCGATCGAGCCACACGTTGCTGAGCGCGTGTTCGACGAACTCGTAACAGAGTCAGGCGTCATCGTGCTGCGCGAAGCCCGACTCAAGTCAGTGACAAAAGACGGAGCCCGCGTCGTCGCGCTGTTCACCGAAGATGGCCGCGTCGTGCGCGCGAAGATGTTTCTCGACACGACCTACGAAGGCGACCTGCTCGCCGCGGCCAGCGTCACTTACACGTTGCAGCGCGAGGGCAACGCGAAATACGGCGAGACCTACAACGGCATCCACTACACCGACAAGTACAAACCACGAACCGGCCATCTGCAGCCAGGTTCCAACGGACGCGTCAAAGGCGGCCAGGGCGTCTGGGACCGCGACTTCCCGCTCGACCCATTCATCATCAAAGGCGATCCGTCCAGTGGCCTGCTCCCGCTGGTCAATCCCGGCGAGCCGGGCACGCCGGGCGACCCCGCTCCAGGCATTCAGGCCTACTGCTTCCGGCTCTGCCTGACGACCGATCCGGCGAATCAGATTCCGATCGCCCCGCCTGCCGACTACGACGCTCGGCAGTACGAAGTGGTCGCGCGCTTCATCGAAGCGTGCCTGGCCAACGGCGACGACATGGACCTCCGCTGGTTCAGCAAGCACGACCCACTGCCCAACAACAAGTGGGATTTCAACACGGCAACCTTCGGCGGCAACCTGCCGGGCCTCAGTTGGGAATGGCCCGAAGCGAGTTACGACCGCCGCGTTGAACTCGCACAGCAACTTGAGGACTACCACCGCGGCCTGCTGCACTTCCTGGCGACCGACCCACGCGTCCCGCAGAAAGTCCGCAGCGACGTCAAACGGTTTGGCCTGCCGAAAGACGAGTTCACCGACAACGGCGGCTGGCCTCACCAGGTCTACATTCGCGAAGGCCGGCGGATGGTCAGCGATCTCGTGCTGACCGAGCATCACACGTTTGGCCGCAAGGTCGCACCGCACTCGATCGGGCTCGGTTCATACGGCACGGACACGCACGAGGTTCGCCGCATCGTCAAAGACGGCGTCGTGACGCGCGAAGGCAAAACTGCCACCGGACGAGGCGGCTTCGGCCCGTACCAGATCGGCTACGGAGCGATCGTTCCACATCAGTCCGAATGCGAGAACCTGCTCGCCACGTTCGCGCTCAGTGCCAGCCACACGGCATTCTCCAGCATCCGCATGGAGCCGGTCTTCATGGTCACCAGCCAGTCCGCCGCCACCGCCACGTGCCTCGCGATCGACTCCGACATTCCCGTCCAGCAGCTCGACTACGAACCGCTGCGCCGCCAGTTGCTCGCCGACGGCCAGGTCCTGCACTGGTCCGGACAGTCCGCTCCCGCCCGGAAGATCACAAAGCCAACCGACCTGCCCGGCATCGCCCTCGACGACACCGCCGCCGAGTATGTCGGTTCGTGGTCAAGCAGCAACCGCCAGCCATCGCTGCTCGGCAACGAGTACCGGCACGACAACAACCAGCGAAAACAGCAAACGGCGACGTTCACTCCGGACATCCCGACGGCGGGCGAGTACGAAGTCCGACTGCTTTACACATGGCACTCGAACCGCTCAACGAAGACGCCCGTGACGATCCACTCGGCAGACGGTGAAACAAGAGTCGTCCTCAATCAGCGCGAGCCCGGTCTCACCAACCGCGTCCCGAAGTCGCTCGGCACATTCCGCTTTGACGCTGGCAGACAGAGCCGCATCGTGATCTCGAACGAAGGTGCGAACGGCTACGTCGTCGTGGACGGTCTGCAGCTTGTGCCCGTAGAGATCGCGAAGCGCGAACGATCCGGCCAGCAACCGTCCGGCTTCCCCGAGATTTCGATGTTCGACAACCCGCCGCCAACAAAACCGGCGGCATCCAACCCGCGGGCCGCCGCCGTCGCGTTCTCGCCGCTGGCCCCAAGCACAATCCCGTCGCCGCCCGCGCGCAATGCGAACTCCGCAAATAAAAGCGCCACAGAGACAGAGCCCGCCGCAGAGCGCGAACCCGTCCTTCTCGCGAAGCCGACGCCCGCTTCCCAGGTCGACGGCAACTCGTTCGATGTCGTCGTTGTCGGCGGAACCGGCGGCGGCGTCATGTGCGCGGTGCGAGCGGCTCGCGAAGGCTGCTCCGTGCTGCTCGTCCAGCACAACGGGCACCTTGGCGGCATGATGACCAACGGCCTGATGCAGTGGGACGCCCTGTACGGCGGCCCGCGTTCGCCTCTGTTCAACGAACTGCTGACAAACATCGAGAACCACTACATCGCAAAGTTCGGCCGCGACTCACGCGACCATCAGACAATCCGCTACACGCACGAGCATTACCCGATCGGCTGGGCGGAACCTCACGTCGCCGAGCGGGAATACAACCGACTGGTCGCCGCCGAGCCGAACATCACGCTGCTGCTGCACCATTACCCGACCGCCGTTGACCGCGACGGCGCAATCATTCGCCAAGTCACTCTGGCCAACCGAGAAACGGCCAACCGAGAAACGGCCAACCGAGAAACGGCCAACCGAGAAACGGCCAACCGAGAAACGGCCAACCGCGAGACGCCCGACAGTTCGGTCACGGTGGCCGGCACGACATTCGTCGACGCGACGTACGAAGGTGACCTCTTTGCACTAGCGGATGTCCCGTACCGCGTCGGCCGCGAAGCTCGCAACGAATACAACGAGCCGCACGCCGGCAAGGTGTTCGCAAACATTGCCGGCGGTCGGCCGGAAACCGTCGTCGCCGAGCGGCTCAACATCCGACCGTACTCCGCGCATCAGGGCTCCATCGATCCCGACAGCCCCTTCACCGCAGACGGTGCCGTGCAGGCATACAACTACCGTTTCTGTGTGACGAGCGACCCCGCCAACCGAATCCCGATCGAGAAACCCGCCGGCTATCGCCGCGAGGAGTACCTCAGGTATGAGCGACGATACATCGCGGCATCGAACGGGCCGAACCAGAAGTCGCATGTCAACAGCCCGATCCTGCCGGGCGAGAATCACGCTTACCCCGAAGCCGACTGGCCCACACGCGACCGCATCACGCAGCGACACCTGGACTTCGGCCTCGGCCTGATGTGGTTTCTGCAGAACGACGAATCGATTCCGGAAGCAAAGCGAGCCGACTACCGCAGGTGGGGCCTGCCGAAGGACGAGTACGCCGACAACGAGCACGTTCCGTACGAGATGTATGTCCGCGAGGCCCGCCGCATCATCGGTCGGCATGTCTTCACCGAACATGACGGAATGCTGGCAGCTGACTACGCTCGCACGCCGATTCATCGCGACAGTATCGCGATCACCGACTGGTACATGGACTCGCACGCCTGCTCGACGGACAGCCGCCCTGGCTACCACTACGACGGCAAGCTGATCCTGACGAACGAGTCGCGACCGTCGCAGATTCCGTATCGCTCATTGCTGCCCCGCGGCGTTGACAACCTGCTGGTTCCGGTCTGCCTGTCGGCAACGCACATCGCCTGGGGCTCGATCCGCCTCGAACCGGTTTTCGTGCAGACCGGAGAAGCCACCGGCCTCGCCGCCGCCCTTGCGAAGCAGCATCGCGTGACACCTGCCGACCTCGACAGCGACGCTCTCGTCCGCGAACTCGCCCGGCGCCGGCAACTCGTCAGCTTCTTCAACGACGTCAAAGTCACGGCCCCCGATCCGGTCGTCGTTGCCGCTCAGTACTTTGCGACTCAGGGCTTCTTCGCCGACTACAACGCTCGATTGAACGAGCGCCTGTCCGAGTCCGTCGCGCAACTCTGGGACAAAGCAATGGCGCAGCTCGTCGCCGACACACTCGATCCCCGCCAACTGGCTCGCCGGATTCACGAGGCCGAATCGCAACCGTCGCCGCTGACATCGCAGACTCGGCGATCAGCACTGCTGGAACACTGGCGGAAACTCACCGAATCCGCCAGAAACTGACGTTGTCATTCCCGCGAAAGGAGTTCGCCCGATGAAACGTGTCGCTCTGCTGCTGATCCTCGCCAGCCTGATCGTCTTCGGCCCGGCCCTCGCCTTCGCTCAGGACAAGTCTTCCACCGACGACAAGCCCCTGCCGAAAGTCGTCCTCGTCGGCGATTCGATCCGCCTGAGCTACGCCGAAGCCGTCAGCAAACACCTCGCCGGCAAGGCCATCGTCATCAGCCCGAAAGCCAACGGCGGCGACAGCAGCAACGTGCTTAAGCACCTGGACGCATGGGTCATCCGCGAGCAGCCCGACATCGTCCACTTCAACTGCGGCATCCACGATACAAAGAAGTTCACGGCAACCGGAAAGTTCCAGGTCTCCCCGGAACAGTACGAGAAAAACCTGCGGACCATCGTCCAACGTATCCGGACTGAAACCGGCGCCGCCGTTCTCTTCGCGACAACCACCCCCATCCTCAACAACCGAGCCGCCGCCACTCGCAAAGGCCGCAACTACGTCCTGCTCGACGAGAGCGTCACCCAGTACAACAGGATCGCACGCAAAGTCATGCGCGACATCGACGTCCCAATCAACGATCTGCACACCTTGCTCAGCCAGCCGGATGCTTCACAGACGACAGAAACGCTAATCAAGAGCGACGGCGTGCATCTGACGCATCAGGCCGTCGACCTACTGAGCAAACAGGTCGCGGTATTTGTCAGGAGTCATCTTGCTCGCGAATGACCGCAAACTCGCGAGGTCCCTCTGCGAGGTCGATGAACACTGGACCGGCAAGGCCCAGATTTCACTCTGCATCTTGAGCACGCTTCGACGACGATCCGCTCCCTTCAATCAAGACGATCTCACCGGGCGGGAACGAACCGTCGAAGTCTTCCAGGATCCCGTCAGACCACGTAATCGAAATTCGATCGATCGCCGAGTCGCCCAGTGGCACGATGAGTCGCGGATCATGCGATGCCTGAAAACTTCCGCCAGATGGCACATGCGTCGCCCAGAAAGATTCGTCCTCGAACCGGATTTCCACCCGGCTACCCAGTGGGTCACGACTGGAGCGTGTCCCGATCAGCCGAATCGTTCGACTCGGCCCGCCTGGCCTGCTGCAGTTCTTCAGCACCGCCAGAGGAGCCCCGACATTCTGGACGACGAGATCGACTCGCCCGTCATTGTCGAGGTCTCCGGCGGCAACAGCCCGGGCCAGAAACCTCTGCGAAAACCACGGTCCCGCCGTTTCTCTGACATCACGAAACACCCTCCCCGCGACGTTGCGCAGGATGTCACACGCCATCTCATACTCAAGATCCGGATCAACGGTTGAGAGATCCCAGATGTGTCCGTTGGCGACGAACAGGTCAGGCCAGCCATCCAGGTCAAAGTCCTGCATGACGGCTCCGAAAGCGAGTCGATTCCGAGACAGAATATCAAGCCCTGTCGTTCCGTTCGTGTGGATGAAACCGCCCGCCCCGATCCCGGAATACAGGTCATTCACCTGGCCGCGAAAGTTCGTCACAAACAGGTCCAGTTCCCCGTCCCGATTGTAGTCGGCACAGGCCGTGCCCATGCTTGCCCCGACTGCACCATCGGAACTGACAGCAACTCCGGTCGAAAGCCCCACATCGACGAATCGAGCAGAACCAAGGTTACGAAGCAGGTTGTTCATCCCGACGTCGTTCGCCACGAACACGTCCGGCATGCCGTCACCGGTCAAGTCAGTAATCTCCACGGCGAGGCCATTGCCAGCATCCGCAAGCGGGATCCCCGATTCTTCCCCAGCATCGAGATATGTCCCGTCACCACTGCTGAGAAGTAACCGATCAGGCTGTGCATTAAAGCGCGCAGGGCTGCAGATCTGAATCAGTTCAGGATAACTCGGATTTCTGCAGACTGGCGCGGCTGGAGTCCAGTCAACATAATTCACAACGTAAATATCAAGATGCCCATCCGCATTCAGATCGGCGAAGGCCACGCTCGTGGACCATGATTCTCCGGAAACACCGGCTCGCTCAGTGACATCTTCAAACGTGCCGTCTCCATAATTTCGGAGCAGCAGGTTCTGTCCAAATGCGGCGACAAACAGGTCACTGAAGCCGTCGGAATCGAAGTCACCGGCCGCGATTCCCGTCGCACTCGCTCTCCGGTCAAGCCGCGCCGCCGTCGACACCGGCAGAAACTCGAAGCCGCCGGTTCCCTGAAACAGATGGACGGCCTGGACGTCACTCGATTCACGACTTGTGAACGGTCCACAATCCGTCAAGGCAAGATCTCGAACTCCATCGCGGTCGAAATCCAGAATCGCCACACCTCCGCCATTCTGTTCCGGCATCAAGCACCGAGCAGTCGGTCCCCCGCTCCATCGAAATGACACGCCACTCCCCAGCTCAACTTCCTCGAAACAGAGAGACGTCTCGTGCTCGGATGATTCCTGATGGGGAATCTCGATGGTTACCGCAGTTGGCCGTTCAGTTGATTCGTTCTCGCCAGTCTCTCGTCTCTTCGACTCTGCGCCACATCCGCCGATGACGAGCAAAACAACGGCACTCAGCGCGGCGACGCTTCGGGACGAAACTCTGAAGCAGCGACTCAAGGATTTCTGAATCATGCGCCGCGATCCGAAAGTGCCGACGGCGGAGACCGATGCAGGCTCGCTGCGACTGCTGCCCAGGCGTCGGCTTGCCGATCACGTCCCAATCGTCGAAGAGTATCTGACAGGGCAGTGCACAACTCGCCCGTGAGCGTCCCCGAACGGACCGTCGCGTGCAGTTCCACAAGTCGGATGTCCGCCTGGCCAAACTCAGCCAGCGCGGCCGTTGCGTCTTCCGCCTCAACCAGTCGCCCCATCCGACGAAGCACTTCCGCTTTCAGCGCGAGCCCTCGACCGGACGGTCGCTTCAGCAAACTCTCAGTGACGAGATCAAGCGCTTCTTGAAGATCACCAACCCTCGCCGCGATCTCTGCCTGCAGACGCGTGTACTCCGCTCTGCACCAGGCTTCGACTTGTGTTCCCCCTTTAGAGACACGCTCGCACTGATCCAGAATCGCTCTCGCCTGAACGCCCTGCCCCTGGCTGAGAAAGAAGTCAGCAGCCCATAACAGAATTCGGCGGTTCTCGGGATCGGCAGCTACGGCCTTGCGAAAGTAGCCTTCCGCAGCCGTAGGACTCCCGAGCAACGCCGACGTCCTGCCCAGCGCCGCCAGAGCATTCGGCTCCTCTTCAGGATTCCTGCAATGTGTAAGAATCGCCATCTGCCGGCGACGCGCCGGAACCGGTTCTGCCTGCACGTTCAGGAGTTCAATCAAGCGCGACGCGTCGGCAGGTGACTCGTTCAAAACGGCTTCATAAGCATGGATTGCCTCTTGTGAACGCATCGTCTGCAGCAGCAGCGAAAAGTACAGAGATTGCAGCGACTGATCGGATGGGTTCTGTTTCAGACAACTCCTCAATTGCGTCTCCGCCTCCCCGTAACGATGCAGGTGCATCAGCGATCTGGCTAACGCGGCGTCGGCTTCCTGCCCGAACTCGCTGGTGTCGGGAACGCGTTTCAGGAATTCAATCGCCTCGTCGAATCGCTGCTGCCGGAAAAGTGCGACGCCGTGAATCAGCAGTCCCTGAGAATGGTCGTTATCCCAGTCGAGAAGACGCCTCGACTCCCGTTCGGCCACTTCAGGATCGTCATCAATCACGAGAGCAGAATCGGCGCGATGCACCAACTGCCCGATCCGCCAGGCCCTACCCAGCCAGACCAGCATCAGCACAAGTACGACACCTGCACAAAATACAGCAACTCGCTTCACGCAACCGCACCTGTCATTGTTGAGCCCATCTGTACTTCGCAGCCAGAGTCCCGTCTCTTCCGATCGCGCAGTAGACAAGGCCAAACAAAACAACGCCGCCACCAGCTCCTCGCTGGTGGCGGCGTCAAACTCAAGTGAAAACTTCAGTCGTGTCCGGCCACTTTCACTCCGCAGGCATCTCGACGTCAGCCGCAATGTCGGCACCCTCCGGTTCTGCAGAAACAGCACCAGTCGGGTCCTCATCGGCGCCCCCGGAGCATCCACACGCCAGACACAGAGAAAACAGGATTGCGGCAAGGTTCTTCATCAGTCGCACGTCAGTCACAGAGTCATACTCCAGGTTTCTCAATTAGACATCGAACACAACTCGCCAAACGGCACGCTGTCATCAAACCGCACCGCCGTCGATCACGATTCCTGATTCACGGCGGCAGCATTCTTCAGGTGAGACTCAGAACTCTCCCACGTCCTGTCCCGATGCGATACGCGTCAGAATTGCGTAAGTGCTGCGGTCGACCCCCTCTGAGATGAAACGGGTTGACCCGTCTCCCATCAGAAAATGAGCACCGCCGGGGTGGATACTGGATGCGACGTTGACATGGACACGGACATCCGGTGTCGTCGGTTGACCACCATATGGCGTCGCATCTGGGTCGTGGAGTTCTCCGTTAAGGTGATAACGGATGTTGTTAATATGGTTGGGGTCGATGTTCGGATGATTATTAGCAAAGGTACCATGCCGTCGGTGACCTGCCCAGATTGGCGTGTAGGCATCATCCACGCGTCCAAAGAGGTTTCGATTCGGAGACCGATAAATGATGCTCTCGGTAATCGCAATCGTGTTGCTCGTGCCGTCAACGATGTCAGCAATTCTCGCCGCACCATTGAAACCAAACATTCCGCGATACGGCACGCCTGTTGCGCCATTCGGTAGATTCGAGGCCGCCTGATCAAAAATCGAGTAATAACGATCGTTTGGCCAGCCCACACCGTGACCACCGGCACAGAACAGGTAGTTCGTGCGAGCATGATCCGCACCGTAGTTGACGTAGTCAGTTCGGACTTCTGGCCCCTTTTCTCCCTCATCCGATGGGCACAGGTAGGTCGAAATCGGAGTCCGTACCAACGGGCTATTCGCATTCGGCCACCCACCTTGAACATTCGTAATTGTATTGCTGTATCCGTTCGTCGCCAGGTTAAGGTCGAACTGGTTGTACAATGCCTCTTGATCAATATACGGAAGAAGATAGACCCAACCCGTATGATTCAGGGCCGTAGTATGCATGCCGCCCCTGCTAACGTCCGGAGCATGATGCAGGCCTGAGTTCACGACACCCGGGCAGAAGACGCCATACGTGTTGTGGTAGTTGTGCAAGGCAAGCCCAATCTGCTTGAGATTGTTCTTGCACTGGGAACGCCGGGCTGCTTCCCGGGCACTCTGAACTGCCGGCAGCAGCAGGGCGACGAGGATCGCGATGATCGCGATCACAACGAGCAGTTCAATCAGCGTGAACGCTCTGCGCATGGATTTGACTCTCAGCATGGCAAGACTTCTCCTGACGAAACAAGACGTGAAAAAGGAAACGCAGTTCGATCTGATTGCCAGACCTGATTTGATTGCCAGAATGGCATCAACGCGACTTGATAGGTCGAAGTATCCGAATGAGTTTCAGTTTGTCAAGAACCAAAACCCCACCCGTCAGACAAATCTGCACGACCGGTTTGAGGGTCAATTCGATCGACGCACAATTCCTAACCACAAACAAACACGTACTACTTGATCCGCTTCTCCAGGGGCATCTCCGCTGACTCAGTGCAGAGCCAGTACACCGTTAACTGCAGCCGCAGCGTCGACGCTTCGGCCAATCCTGGACCGTCCGACGAAAGGTGCCTGAGACTGCGTGGCGTCTCGCATTCTGTATTCGACGCCGTGGTCGCTGGCGACACTTGTCAGCTCAACGACCGCACGGCTCGGAGTCGGCGGACAAAACACAATCCGCCGACCGGCCAGAAACACTCGCCGATAAATACACTGAGAAGGGCCAACTTACCGGAAAGCCAATCCCTGTCGGACGCAGGTCTCACCGTCATCATCCGGTCTCGCGAGTTACGGAATCTGCGGTTTCAGTGGCGTTTTTCCATCGGCCTTGTCGACGGGTGTCTGGGCATCGTGGCGGTTCATCTCGGCGACGAGGCCCTGCATCATTGACCGCAGCCGGCTCGGCTCTTTGTCCGCGAGGTTGGTCTGCTCGAACGGATCCTTCGCCAGGTTGAAAAGCTGATAGTGCGAACCTTCCGACTGCGGCGACGGATAGAAGTGGTAAATGACTTTCCAGTCACCCTGGCGATAAACGGTGAAGTAATCGCTGCGGTGCGGAGCGTGGGGGTAGTTCATCAGGAACGTCTCGTCCCGCGACGGATCGGGCTTCGCGGTCAGCAGGGAATCGAGCGGCCGCCCGTCGACGACGTGATCGCTCGGAGCCTTCACGCCGGTCAGACCGAGAATCGTCGGGAACAGGTCGTAGACAGCTCCCAGTTGAGGTTGAACGGTGCCCGCCGCGATCGGCAGCCGCTGCTGATGCGGGTTATCCGTGTCCGCCTTCGCCCAGGCGGCGATGAACGGCACGCGTATCCCACCTTCGTAATGCGCTCCTTTTTTGCCTCGCAGAGGTGCCGCGCAGGCCACTTCGTGCTGATGTCCCAGCGGAGCATCGGAGCCGTTGTCGCCAAGGAAGAAAACGAGCGTGTTGTCCGCAACACCCAGCTTGTCGAGGTGGTCGAGCATGTCGCCCAGCGACTTATCCATGCCTTCGATCAGCGTCGCAAAAGCCTGGGCATTCTTCGGCTTGCCGGAGTCCGTGTAGTTGCCCGCAAACCGGGGATCCGAATCGAACGGAGCATGCACGGCATAGTGCGAGAAGTAGAGGTAGAACGGCTTCTCCGCTTCCACCGCGTCATCAACGCGCGACTTCGCTTCGATCGTCAGAGCCTCGGTCAGAAAAATGTCGCTGCCGTGGTACTTTTCGAGATGCGGCACCGCGTGGTGCGCCCGCTTCGTGCCGCGACCGAAGTTCTTCGAGGCGTAATAGCTGCCGGGGGCTCCGAACGACGCTCCGGCGACGTTGACATCGAAGACCAGATTCAGCGGTTCAGCCCCCTCAAACCCGTCCGCTCCGAAGTGTCCCTTGCCCACATGAATCGTTCGGTAGCCGGCATCGGACAGCAGGCCAGGCAGCGTGACGTCGCCCTTCGCGAGCCCTTCCCAGTCCCAGTCGAGCGGGCCGTTGGGACCTCGATTGTTGTTTCGAGGATTGATCCAGTTCGTCGCGTGATGCCGCGCCGCGTTCTGGCCGGTCATGATCGAGATGCGTGTCGGCGAGCAGACACTCATGGCGTAAAAGTTGTTGAAGCGGACCCCGCGTTTCGCGAGCCGCTCCATGCCGGGCGTGCGGTAGTAATCGTTGAGCGGATACCGCTTCGGGTTGCCATCCGCGTCAGTCAGGAACGGCACCGACGTATCCATGACGCCCATGTCGTCGACCAGAAAGACGACAATGTTCGGCGGCTTCGCTTCGGACTTTGTGGCGGCAGAAGCAGAGGCCGCGAGGCACGCAGTGACGAGAAGCAGAAGAGCAGTCAGTCGAAGTTTCGCAGTCATGGCTGGCCGATCGTCAGAAGGGACGAAGTTTTCAGAGCAAACAAGACCGGCAGGATGGCAGGCCCATTCCGCTCAGACAACCAACCGCCAACACGAGCATTGCAGCAATGCCTCTCTTCCGATGTTCTTCGCCGTGAGGGCCAGGCCGTTCCCGCGCGGGCTCAGGCACTCACTCCAATGAAATCGCAGTTCGGCGCCACGAGAAAGCACAAGAAGACACGAAAAGGCTGCCTTCATTCTTGTGTCTCTTCGTGCCTCTTTGTGGCCAACCAGACATTGTGGCCAACCTGAAAACGCAGCGTCATTCAGCCGGCCATCTGCCACTGGCGGATGGCATCGATCGGAAACGCCAGCATCAGGACGTTGAGCGTCAGGCAGTCGCGGATCGTGGCGACGAGCAGCAGCTCGGTAGCGGCGAAGAAAGCCACCGACTGCCAGACTGTCGCTCGGCAGGCGATCAACACGCCGAGTGAGCACGCGAGGATGTCGACGATCGAGTTCGCGATCGAATCCCCGTAATAGCCCAGCGAAACAGTCACCGCGCGATAACGCTCGATGATCGGCGGCGAGTTCTCCAGCACTTCCCAGACGGATTCCAGAAACAGGACTGCGAGAAAGCGGCTCTCGACAGTGCGGGGCCAGCGAACCGCGAACAGCAGCGCATAGAACACCAGCCCGTGCAGCACATGCGTGAAGAAATAGGCGTCGATCAGGTGCTGCGAGTTGTGTTGCGAGTTCACGTCCCACGACCACGGAACGAGGCTGCCGCAATCGCACCAGAAGACGCGGCCCAGCAGTCGCAGAGCGACGACTGTGGCCAGCAGCATCGCCAGAGCACTCCAGACCGTGCGTGACCGGACCGCGTGCGTTGTTCCATTACTCATTTGAGCCGAGTCGCTCATCGATCAGCCCAGCATTTCCCGGACAATGCTGGCCGACTCGGGCACCAGCGTAATCGGTCGATCGGTGCGGTCCGGAATGGTCGCGTGCGGATCGATGCCCAGGAGGTGGTACATCGTGGCCAGAACGTCCTTTGGCGAAACCGGTCGCGAGACAACTTCGCCGGCCTGTGCGTCGGTCGAGCCGATGACGTTTCCGCGAGCAACTCCGCCGCCCGCGAAGATTGCCGAGTAGGCCTTCGACCAGTGATCGCGACCACCATTCGCCGCCTTGTTGATCTTCGGCGTCCGACCGTGCTCGCTGAGGCAGACAACCAATGTGTCGTCGAGCATGCCGCGCTGTTCGAGATCGAGAATCAGCCCGGAGAAGGCCCGGTCGAACGGCGGCAGCAACTGATCCTTCATCCGCGGGAAGTGGTCAAAGTGCGTGTCCCAGGCGTCGCCGGCCAGGCCGTACTCGTCCCAGAAAACGGAAGCCAGCCGCGTGCCGGATTCGATCATTCGCCGCGCTGCCAGGCAGCCCTGGCCAAACAGCGTGTGACCGTACAACTCGCGAGTTGACTCGGGTTCGTTGCGGACATCGAGCGCCTGGGCGACTTCCGGCGAGCCGACCAGCGAGAACGCCATGTCCTGGAACTTGCCGAGCGAACTGCCCGCCGACGTTCGATCGAGATCGCGCCGCGCGGAGTCGAACTGCGAGAGCAGCGATCGGCGTCGGTCCAGCCGGTCGATCGTGACGTTCGGCAGCGGGGCCGTCGAAGCGATGCGGAAGTGGCTGTCGGTTGTCGTGCCGAGATACGGCTCCGGGCCATCGAATGAGAACTGACCGCCAGCCCGCTCCTTATGAATGTTGACCGTGCCGTCGCCGACGAACTCGGTCCAGGTCGGATTGAACCCCGCTCCCAGAAACGCTCCGTACGGGCCGGCGCGGAACGGCTGATCGCTGCGCTGGCTGCTGAAGTGAAACGGCAACGCAACGTTCTGTACGAAGTCGGACCGGCTGGTTCCCCGCTGCCGGTCGATGTACTCGACGACCGACCCGAACCACGGATGATGCCGCGGGTCGCGCGGGTTGAGTTCCATCGCGACGTCGATCAGCGGAACTCCGGTCATCGCGTACGCGACACCATGAATCGGGTAATCGTGCGTCATCGAACGAATGACCGTCGTCCGGTCCATGATCCGCGAGGTGTGCGGGAGCAGCTCGCAGACTGGCAGACCGGGGATCGTCGACGGGATCGGCTCCATTGTCCCGCGAATCTCAACGGGCGCCTGAGGCTTCATATCGAACGTCTCAAGCTGGCTCGGCGATCCGTACAGAAAGAGCACGATACAGTTTTTCGCCCGCCCGAATCCGTCGCCCGCCGCCTGAGCCGACTGGCTGGCCAGCAACGTCGAGAGACTCAGCCCGCCCATCCCCAGACTGCCTGCCTGCAGGAACTCGCGGCGCGTTGTTCCGTTGCAGAGTTTCTTCGGGGATCCAAGTACGCGAAGCATGTCGATTCCTTATTCAGCGGAAGGGCGCGAACGCTCCGACCGTTTCACTAACGAACTCTCAGTTCGACCATCACGCAATTGTTGTCGCTCGATTCGCGCGAATTCAGACCGTAAACAGCGACGACTGAATCTTGAGGGTCATCATGCTCGAGTTCGGCCACACAGACTGATGCAACGCGTTTAACGCCCAGCCGCAGGCGCCGGCCACCACAACGGGGCAAGCTGTCCGGTTGCCGGCGCCTGCGGCTGGGGCGTTAAACGAGCGGTCTCAGCCCTCCTCGTCGACCACTGACTCATCGCAGCTCGACAGGAAACACGGGGCGAGTGCGTTTCGAGTAGCTGAGTCGCGAAAAATCGTGCGTGTGAATGGCCGCCGCGTCAACGTTGAAGATCGATCCCGCCAGCGGCTCGAACGCGGCCCGGAAGTGCGCCGCCGACTTCACGCAGATGTACTTCATCGTCGAGCAGTCGATCCCCAGCGTGCCGGCAAACGCCGGACAGACCGGCTGCTCGCGAGCGTTAACGACGACGACGTTGACTCCGCGGATTCTCAGCCAGGCTGACTGGCCCATGTTCCCGGTCAGGCCGCCCCACATCGGGCCGTCGTACTTGAACTCCCCGTTCGTGAGCGCGACGACCTCGGCAACGCAATCGACAGGTTCCCCCTGCGACGGATGCGAGTGCCCGCCCAGCGCGACTTCGATGCGGCTGCCGACTCCCGACTCGTGCGCCTGCTGAGCTGCCGCCGGGTCGACCAGGTACAGCAGCAGCGCGTCCTGCAGATCAAGTTCCAGAAACGTTCGCAGCACTTCGGTCGAATCTCCCGGCGAGCCACCGCCGGTATTGTCCGCATGATCGGCGAGCATGATCGGGTAACGCCCGGCAGCCTCCCCCTCGGCCAGCGCCTCGCGGACGCTCATCGGCGGCGAGTACCACTGCTGCCGGTTCTCCCACAGCCAGGCAGCGAATTCGTCGACCGTCGCCTGAGCCAGCTCGCGGTCGCCGTCGGCAATCACGGTCACCGACGTTCCAACATCCGGCACATCCGACCACGGAAAACCGGTCGCCAGAGTGACCGACAGAATTCCCGACCGCTCTTCCAGAGCATGGACGCGCCGCATGACGTCATCCATCGGCGGATGCGCCGTCACCTGGCGGCGAGTGCCCCAGAACATCGGCAACTGATGAATCGCTCCGATCGGGTGAATCTCGCCGCGCAGCGTTCGCACCATCAGCGTGGCAGCTTCACGACCGCGCTCCGCCTGATCGACGTGCGGAAACGTGTCGAAGCCGACGATCGCATTCGCCGCGTTGACTCGCGCGACCGTGTGATTGCCATGCAGGTCGTACGTCGTGATGAGCGGACGGTCGGGACCGATGGCTTCTCGGACCGCCATGACGAGATCACCGTCGCCGTCATCGATTCCGTCGATCACCATCGCCCCATGCAGATCGAGCAGCACGCCGTCAACCGGCCCGCCAGTCCGCTCGGCATCGGCCAGTCGCTGCAGCAGCTCGCCCTTGAGCGCCTCGTACTCGCCGCGATCAATCAGTCCACTGGGATAAGCGAATCCCCACAGCAGCGGCACGGGTTCGTAACCGTGCTCGTCCGCTCCGTCGAGGAAGCCGCCGGTGCAGGTGTTCGAGCCACGAAACCGCTCAATCACTTCCTGTCCGCGAAACAGCCCGAAGCCGGACTCAAAGTCCGCGATCGTCGTCCGCCCCGGAGCAAAGCTGCTCGTTTCATGAGAGATTCCACCGATGGCAACTCGCATGCTGCTGTCCTTCTCGCGCTGTCCCCGGGTTCACTCGCGCTGTGCGGGCTCTGTGCCCCTTCGAAACTCAGAGCAGTTCGACCGGCGCGTCGTCACGCCAGCCACTGCTCAAGAATCTCCTCGACCTCGTCACCTTCCAGCGTTTCATGCGCCAGCAAATGGTCGACGATTGCCGCGAGGGCTGCCCACTGCCGGTCATCACGCAGCAACTGATACAGAGTGCGCGTGCAGTCTTCGAGCCAGGCGAGCCGTTTGCGATCCTCCGTGATCACAGCGGAAGCGGCTTCCCAGGCGATCTGCCAGTCGGACGCCCATTCCGGAACCAGGCCGGGATGAAACGGTTCGCCGCTGTGAATCATCTCGGCCACCGGCCCGGCCAGCGCGACGAGCACCGACTTCTCGACCCAGGCCCGATCGAGCGATCCCTCGACCGGCCATTCGAGCTGCGTGTCTCCATACCGCTGCGGAGCGTCGTCCCAGTCCGGGTCAATCGTGACCGAAATCACGCGCGCCCCCGACAGCACTCCCAGCAGAGCGTGGCCCGCTTCGTGATAGGCAGCTGTTTCGGTCATCGCATTCCTGGCAGGACGAGTATCGGCAATTCGATCACCTGCGAACGGCGGCTCGTCAGAAAACTCACCGTCCGACATGAACGTCGGGGCTCATCAAACTGCTGAAGATCGGACAGGCGTTTCCAGCACGTCCCTACGCGAAGAGATCCTGCACGGCCTGTCCGGTGCCATCTTCCGTCGCGTAAAACGGTCGGCGTTCAATTTCGTAAGCCGTCTTTGGACTGATGCCCATCGCCGTGAAAATGGTGGCATGCAGGTCGGAGATCGTCACCGGATTTTCGATCGCGACCAGCGGGCGTTCCTCGGCCGTCGCGCCGTAGAGGTAGCCCTGCTTCATCCCGCCGCCAAACATCACCACCGACGTTCCTCCGGTGAAGTGACGATGCAACCCGTAATGCTTGCGTTCCTGGATCGTGTCGACTTTGAACGTCGCCTGGTCATTCGCATTCGAACCCGGCACGCCTTCGATCAGCATGTCGCGGCTGAACTCGCTGGCGATGACGATCAACGTGCGATCGAGCAGCCCACTGGCTTCGAGGTCCAGAACCAGCTGCGCGATCGGGCCATCAATCTCCTTGTGCAACCGGTCGACCGTGTCGTGACCATCCTTGTGCGTGTCCCAGTGGATGAAGGGGATGTACTCGGTCGTCACTTCAACGAACCGGGCACCGGCTTCGACGAGACGCTTCGCCAGCAGGCAGCCCTGGCCGAACCGGCCCGTGTCGTACTTCCTGAAGCTCTCTTGCGGTTCGAGCGAGATATCGAAGGCGTCGCGGTCTTTTGAACTGAGCAGCCGATAGGCATTGTCGATCGAACGCAGCATCGACTCCTGATGAAACTCCGACATGAACTCGCGCTGCGGCGTCCTGTCGACGAGCTTCTTGAAGAACCGGTACCGGTTCTCGAAGCGGCCCGGCGTCATCTCCCGCGGCGGTCGGACAGCCTTCGCCGCCTGATCGGGGTACGGCAGGTTCATCGGACCGAACTCGCTGCCGAAAAAGCCCGCCTGAGTGAACGCCTTGATTTCCTCGTTCTCGCCCAGGCCTTCAAGCCGCTGGCCAATGTTGATGAACGGCGGGATGACAGGATTCTTCGGGCCGAGCACCTTCGCCATCCAGGCACCGATGTGCGGGCAGGCGACCGTCTGCGGCGGCACGTAACCCGTGTGCCAGTGATACTGATGCCGCGAGTGCAGAATGCTGCCCAGATCCGCCTGCACGGCCGAGCGAATGAGCGTCGCTCGGTCCATGACCGAACCGATCTTCTCCAGCCCCTCGCAAATCCTGATGTTGTCGACGGCGGTGTCGATCGACGGAAACGTACTGAGCACGTCCTTCACCGGCGTGCCCGGCTTGAACGGCGAATAGCGTTTCGGATCGAACGTGTCCGGAGCCGCCATGCCTCCGGCCATCCAGAGCACGATGCAGGCATCGGTCGTCGGCGCCGGGTGCTCGATCGACTCGCCATCAAACGCCGAGAGCGTTCGAGGCGCACTCCCCGCCAGAGTCGCCGTCGAAGCAGCGGCCAGTCTGGCGAGGAACTCGCGACGAGTCTGCTCTTCACTGATGGATGGACCAAACGGCATTGGGTTGGTCATAAGTCACTATCCCATCAATACACGACATAAATGTTTCGCGTTGAGATCGCGTCGTTCAACGCCCAGCCGAAGGCGCCGGCTACTTGAGAGCTTGCCCCGTTCTGGTGGCCGGCGCCTTCGGCTGGGCGTTAAACAGTCGTTCCCCCCGAACTCACCGCTATCTCACCAGTTGAAACTCGGGCAGCATCACAACGGCCCACAGAACATCTTCGACACGCGAGGGCTCGGACATCTGGCCGAGATAGTCGATTGCCAGTCTCCGCTCATCATCGGTCGGACGGCGCGACAACGCGAAGCCGTACAGCCAGTCGATCAGTTCGTCCGGCGTTCCCTGAAAGCGGCTCGCGGCAGCTTGCGACCCGGACGCGATCGCATCGGCCAGTCGCTGCCCATTGGCCAGATCGATCGCTTCCAGCGTCGTGAGTTCTGTCGGACGCGAGGTCACAATCTGGTCCCGGTTCGGACGGCCGAGTGCCCGCATCAATTCGTCCGCCTTCACCAGGGAGGCTCGGACCATGTGAATCTCGCCGGTCATGGCCTGCGTCAGCAGCGACTGCAGTTGAGGATTGGCGCGACTGGTCCAGACCTCAGGATGTTTGATCAGCGTGGCCGGTTTCCATTCTGGCTTCTCACCGCGGAACCGACCCCGCCCGTCGGGGATCTGCGTCGCCCACTGCCACTGATCATCGCTGGCGATGGTCAGCTCCGTCCCCGCTGCCTCGTCAGTTTCCGGAAGAGAAATGCGCGCCTCGAAAATCAGTCCAGCAGGATTCCGCCCGCTGCCGGCATTCTTTGCCACGATCAGAATCTCATTCTTGCCGGCACGCAACTGAGCCTGAATGCCGACCAGCTCGACCGACTCCCAGTTCGAATCGGCAGCCACTCGCTGGCCGTTCACGTACAGGATGTATTCGTTGTCGCACGTAATCACCGCCGCCGAACGAACCGGCTGCGACGGCAACTCGAACTGACGCCGCAGCGAGATCTGGTGTCCGCCTTCCGGCCAGACTTCCTCGCCCTCGACAGGAGACCAGATCCATTTCCCGCTGAGTGCGGTCTCCGATGGCGAAGAACGGGGCTCGTCTTCTGAGATCACGGCACGGATGACCTGAGCGTCAAACCGGGTCGGCGCCGCACCGGTCAGCTGCCAGACGGAATCGACAAACTGCTCGGCCGTCATGCGACGCGGCAGTGGCCCGCGAAACACAAACGAACCTTCGCCTGGAGCAGACTCGAGCGCTGGCGTCTCCGCCTGATAGATCTGCGACGTGCAGATCCGCTCCAGCGTCTTTTTGAGATCGAAGTCCTGATCGAGCAGATCGGCGGCGAGAAAATCCAGCAGGTCGGCGTTCCAGGGTTCGGTGTGCATCGCGTCGACCGGATGCACGATGCCGCGTCCCATCAGCCGATGCCAGAGCCGATTGACGATCGTCCGAGTGAACCGCCCGTTGTCGCGATGCGTGACCAGAGCCGCCAGCTGCCGCATCCTCTCTGACTGGCTGGCCTGCGGATCAACGTTGCCGATCTCGGGAAACAACCAGCCGGCCGGAACGGTCCTGTCGACCGGCTTGTCACAGCGATGCAGCGTCAGTTGTTCCGTCGCGTAGATCTGAGCCAGCCCGTAGGTCTCTTCGAGCGTCCAGCGATCGATAAAGCTGTCGTGACACGAAGCACATTTCAGGTTGATGCCCAGCAGAGCCTGGCCAACGTTCTGAGCGAACTGAATTTCCTGACGCTGCCCGGCACTCACACTGCCTCGCCAGCGAATGCCCTGCACGAAACCTTCGGCACCCGGCACGGGCGTCAGCAGTTCCTGAACCATCTGGTCGTACGGTTTGTTCGCGACCAGCGTGCCGTACAGCCATTTCGTGATCTGCCTGCGACCGCCGGTGATGAAGCCCGTGCCCGTGTAGTCATTCCGCAGAAGGTCATTCCAGAACGACAGCCAGTGCTCGGCATACGCGATGTCGTCATCGAGCAGCCGCCGGATCAGCAGCGTGCGCTTGTCGGTGCTCTGATCCGCCAGAAACTCAGCGCGGACTTCCGGCGTTGGGAGCAGCCCCGTCAGGTCGAGCGACGCGCGACGCAGAAACGTCTCGTCATCAACAACCGCCGGACGATCGACGTCGTGCTCGGCAAAGTACGCGTCAACGATCCGGTCAATCGCGTGCGTTCTGCCTTCAACAACCGGCGGCAATTCCGGACGACGAGGCAGCAGCGGAGGCTCGTACATGCGCGGCCCGAACGAAAAGCCGTCTTCCCACTTGAGCCCCTCATCAATCCAGCGCTTCAGCAGAGCGACCTCATCGCCGCTGAGTCCCGGCTTGTCGACCGGCGGCATCCGCGTATCGGGATCCGTCGAAGTGACCAGTTCGATCATGTACGACTCGGCGGAGTTCCCCGGCTCAGCACCGCCTGCATCCAGAAGCAGCTCCCGGGTACTGACCGAAAACCCGCCTTTCGCGTCGGCCCCACTGTGGCAGCCGACGCAGTGCGTCTTCAGCAGCGGCACGATGTCGTGCGAAAAGTCGACCGATTGTTTAGCCGAGGCGTCTTTTTCACCCGAGGCGTCGGCGGCCCAGGCAAACGATCCGGTCACCAGCGTCAGCAGCACACAGCACGAAAACACCACAGCAGAACGCATTCGATCTTCCCCGCAGAGCGATCAGGAGAGCATTAACCCGGAAGAGCATCGACAAAGAAGATCGACGTGTAAGCAAGACTCGCAAACCTGTCAACGAGCAGCCCATCAACGAAAAACGCCGGACGAAAGGCTGTGCTTCCGTCCGGCGTTGAATTTCAGCAATCACTGCGGTCGCTGATCACTCGAAGCGATCAGCCGCGACCTTCACCACCTTCAGGTCGGTCGTCTTGCCACCGGTGATTTTGACTTCCAGTTCCTTCTCGACATAGCCGACTTTTTCGTGCCACAGCGTGAATTCGTGATCGCCGGCCGGCAGGCCCTTGATCGTGAACTTGCCGTCCTTGTCCGTGATGGCGGCGTACGGGTGGTCGACCACCATCCAGCGGGCGCTCATCCACGGATGAATGTCGCACTTGACCTCAAACGGCAGCCGTTCTTTCAACGAGAACTTCGGCATCGTCACGCCGGTGCGATCGTTGGCTCCGACAATGAAGTTCTGGCTCGGGTTGAAGATCGAGTACGTGTGCGTGTTGTGAGCGACGTTGTCGTCCGACTTCACGACGACCTGCTGATCCGTCCGAACGACCAGCGAGTGCGGGATGAACTTGCAGCCCTTCTGGTCAAAGACAACGGTGGGCTCTTTCGACTTCTGCAGCTCGGCCGGAATGTCGCTCTTGCTGACCTTCGAACGCAGGAACACGAAGACGTGCTGAATGCCCTTGTTCTCAGGATTCACCACCAGTTCTTCACTGACTACGTCCTGAGCGGCACAGACGGCGGCATCCTTGGCGGTCGGGTCCCCCTTCTTAACCTTGATCTCCACCTCGGGAATCTCGCCATCGAACACGATCTGCCCGGTAAAGTCGCCGTGATCTGCAGCCAGGGCAGACTGTGGAAGAGCGACGGCAGCAGCCAGCAGGCTGGCGAACAGGCACGGAACGGAGAAAAACGCTTTCATCGGGAAGTCTCCTCAAAATCTGGTCCAGGGACGGAAGCCGGACAACGCCGCGAGAGCGCCGTTGCTGAGCCGGCGGATGGGCCGCCCGTCTGCAAAAACGAACTGATACAGGCCGAATACGCCCCCGGACAAAATCGAGCTGGATTCTGAGGTGGGATGCGGGGAAAGACTTCCGCCGCAGATTCAGAGGTGGGACTCGGAGGGTGCGATTCTGGAGGGAATTGCGGCAGGGTCGCCGCAACCACGCTGCAGACTACCGCCGGCGCATTAAAAATGCGAGCTAAGCGCGTGTCCACAGCACGAACCTCATGATTCGCGCTGCGGACCGGCTCGCTCGCTAAAGACGGGGCCAGAGACAGTTCCCAGACCGACAGTCGTGAGTTCCACCCTGCCTACTTCACGGGAACGTTGAAGTCTCCGTCCGTGTTTCGCCAGATCGAGTGGACGTGGTTGGCACTGTTCTGCGTGTTGTTGTACTCAATGAGGAACGTTGGTCCCTGCACCCGGTACGCGTGCCGCTCGTTGCGTTCGCTGCTGCCCCACCAGGCGAAGTAGATGTTCTCCATGCCCGCCTTGCGAATCCGCTCGCGGCGTTCAGCGACAACGTCTTCCGGCATGTTCTTCAGGTACTCGTTGAGCAGCTCCGCCATCAGTTTCTTCTGGTCAGCCGACATGTCGCTGACCTTGAGACCGACGGCGGCGTCAGTGCTGGGCTGCTTCGTGCCGACACTGCGGATATCGTCGGCGGCTTCCTTTGAAAGCCAGCACTTGCCGACCTGGGACTCCGAGCACTGCTTCAGGATCTGGCGGGCAATGTCTTCTTCAGAGCCCAGCACACGAATTTCCCGCCCCGGCCCGGCATCAATGAAGCCGGGATTCGCTCCGAAGAACTCGGGCGTCGTCGAAACCAGATTGCCATCAACAATCGTGTAGTTCAGCGACAGATGGTGCCCTTCGACACGCCAGCCCCAGGTGCCGTCCACCGACGGTGAACCGAACACACTGAAGTAGTACTTCTGCGGATCCCGTTTGTCCCGCCGCTCTTCGCGCTTGCCGCCTTCCAGCAGGTACAGGACTTCTTCGAGGCTCATCACATTGAGCGCCTGATCGTAGCCAGCCTCTGACAGCCCGGTCTTCAACAGCGCCAGAGCGTTCTGGAGCGGCTCTCCTTCGAGCGACCGCAGCGGCAGTCCCTTGCGCTCCCGCGGAATGTAATGCCAGTTGAGCCGCTCTTCGTCGCTGAACTCAAAGGTCGCCTGAGTTCGCTGAGCGTCCGACAGCGAATCCAGAAAGGTCCCGGCGGCAGCACACATCTGCTCGGCAGACTTCGGTGCCTTGACCAGATTGGCGGAGAGCAGTGCCCCCATGGCGAGAACGACGACGAACGAGGAAATCAGTCTGCGGGAATTCACGGAAGAACGCTCCTGAGGCTGGAATTGGGTGGCCTGTCAGAGGGGAAAGGTCGTCGTTTTCGCCCGGCGTTGCAACAACGCCACGTTGCACCACGACAACAGGCATGTTGCTGCACCACCACATTGCTGAGTCGACCGGCACGACTTCACAGCTTTCAGCCAGGTCGCATCCGGGAACGGCTCGAACAGAAAACCGCCGGTTTCGACAGCATTCATCAGCCCGGCGGCCAGCTCAGCGATCGCCCGCCCAGCAGATGAATGTGGATGTGGTCCACCGTTTGCCCCCCATCGGCTCCGCAATTGATGACCGTTCGGTAGCCACCGGTCAGCTCAAGCTGCGCGGCGACCTTGCGGACCACGGAAAACAGATGCCCCATCACGTGCGCGTTCTCGTCGGAGATGTCGTCCAGCGAGGCGATCTCGTCCTTCGGGATGACAAGCACATGCGTTGGGGCCTGGGCATTGATATCGCGAAAGGCCAGCGCCAGATCGTCCTCATAAACGATGTCCGCCGGAATCTCCCGGTTGATGATCTTTGTGAAAATGGTCGCCACGGCGTCTCCTTTCAGACAGGACCGTCTACTCAGCCGGCAGGTGCAGAAGCTGTCCGCATCCTGCCTCGACCGGCTGACGGTACCAGATCACTTTTCCGACACAAGGCACCCAGACAGTGCCGCGCCGACACCCATCCGTCAGCGTCTTCTTCCCGAACCGGGCGAGGCTGAATCGATGAAACTCTCCCCCAGGCCGATGCAGACTTCGCTCCGACATGTGCTCCCGCATCGTGATCGCAGCCGACGCGGAAACATCATCCTGATGTCCGCCTGGGTGCTCGTCATGGCCTTTGCGTTTGCCGCCCTGACGATCGACATCGGGTACATCGCGGTTTCCAAGGCGCAGCTGCAGTCCGCGATCGATGCCGCAACACTCGCCGGTGCCATGGAACTCGATTCCAACAGCGATCAGGCCACCATCGAAGCCGCGGTCAAGGACGCCGTCGAGGAGATTGCCGCACTGAACCCCGTGGCCACATGGGATGGCCTGCTACTGGACCGCGACTCCGACATCGAACTCGGACGCCGCGACTGGGACGCCACCAACGAAACCTTCGTCTTCAACTTCGGACCAACGGCCACTCCCTACAACATTGTTCGCGTCACGGGACGCTACGACTTCATCAATACCGACAGCGGACGAGTCGACAGGCGGATCCCGGTCTTCTTCGCACCGGCCATGGAGCAGGACAAAGTCACCATGCAGCTCTCGTCCATCGCCACGTTTCAGCCTCGCGACGTGATGCTGGTGCAGGACTACTCCGGGTCGATGAACGACGACACCGAATTCAAATCGACCGACAGCCTGGGCATCGAATCGATCACCAGTTCCATCACCAGCATGTGGACCGCCCTGGGCTCACCGGCCTACGGATCCATGCCCTTCACACCTGACTGGCTGACCGTGGGCGGCGTTCCCGAGGACACGGACTCCGGAATCCCGCACGTCGATGTCGAGTACCGCGGTGATGAGGTCCATGTCACCTCAACACTGCCGCTGACCAAAGTCGTCCTGCGAGACAAAAACGGCTACTACCTGACCTTCGACGACCTCACCGAACAGACCGGCACCTTCACCGACAACCGCCAGATTCGTCAGGTCTGGGTCCTGTCAGGCTCCAACGCCGTCCTGAACGGAACCGGAAACGGTGAGCAGTTTGATTTTTACGACGACGACATTGAGGCGTACCTCGGCCTGGATTCCGTCAGCTATCCGCATCCTTCGGGCTCGTGGTCCGATTTCATCGACTACGTGAACACGTCGAGCGCCGTCAACGAAGCCGGCTTCCGGTATCAGTATGCGACGATGTGCCTGATCAATTACTGGAACGAAAAACGGGCCAACTACTCGCAGACCCCCGGCCTGTGGGTCTGCCCGACGCAGCCGCTGGAAGCCGCCAAGAACGCGGCCGACGAACTGATCGACTACATCCAGGAAGTTTCCGCCGACGACCGCCTGGGCCTGAGCATCTACACACACACCAGCAGTGATGGAGCGATCCTCGAATCCGCACTCACCAGCGATCTGGAAACCGTCCGCCCGCTGTATCGCCAGCGACAGGCGTCCCACTACGACGCCATGACGAACATCGGGGCCGGAATGAAGATCGCCCGCGAAGAACTCGAAGCGAACGCCCGACCAAACGCGTTTCGCATGATCGTGCTGCTGACCGATGGCGTCGCCAATCGGCCCAGCGGCTATGCCGAGTGGTACGCCATCAGCCAGGCCAACCTGTGTGAAGCCGCAGAAATCCGTGTCATGACGATCAGCCTGGGACTCAATGCCGACACCGCACTGATGCAGCAGATCGCCGACATCACCGGGGGCAAGCATTTCAACGTGCCCGGCGGCGGCACGATCGCCGAGTACGAAGCACAATTGAAGGACGTCTTCCGCGAGATCGCCGCCGATCGCCCCCTCCGACTGCTGCCAGCCGTCGGCGGATCCGAGTAGCCGAAATCGCGCCTGACGGGCGGCCGTGGCGGGACCACCCACTCACCCACTCACCCACTCACCCACTCACGGTCAAACATGTCTCAGCCTGACGCCCACCGACGCCTCCGCTCCGGTCGGACAATACCTTAAAGACAAATGCCCCTCGTCGAGCGTCGCCACTGTGTAACCGGGCCGGAACTCGATCGGGTTGAAGCCCGGTGCCTGTTTCTCTTCCAACCCGCGATTCTGGTTATACAGAGCCGACGGAAAACAGATTTCGTGCAGCGGTGCCCGGTCATCCCAGCCACGGATGCCATTGTGAAAGTGTCCGTGAAAGACGCCGATCAATTCGTCGCGATGCGCTGACACCAGCTCATAGAACCGCTGCTGACCGGACTCGGGTTTGACGTACCAGCCGCGGTCGGGATGCCGGTTGGCGTGAACGGGCACGTGGCAGCCGATGATCGCCAGCCGCCCGTCGCGTTTCGTCGCCTCAAGCTGCCTGGCCAGCCAGCCGAGCTGCTCTTCAGTAAAGAAGCCGTCGTGCGAATCGCGATGCGCATTGTTGAGCAGAATGCAGCGCAGCCAGCCGTGATCAACCACCGTATCGATCGGCCGGCGAATGTATCGAGCGAAGCCGTCCGCAGGATCATGGTTGCCGGGAATCTCATGCACCGACCGTGAGATCCGCTCGCGAATCTCACGATAAACCGGGTACAGCTCGACCTGCCCGCCATCGACGACGTCTCCCAGATGCAGCAGAAAGCTGACGTCCAGCGTCGCCAGTTCGTCAGCCGTCTTCTGCCACTGCAGTCTCGCCGAGTCGCGGCCCCGGTAACCGATGTGCGTGTCACTGACGATCGCGAAACTCAACCGCTCGCGCCCCGCCGCCTGAGCAACACTCAGCTGAGTGACTCCCGGACTTCCGGCAAGCACTCCGCCAGCAACCGCAGTGCTTCGTGCCAGGCACTCCCGCCGTGAGATTCTCCGCTGCGTCATCATACGATTCCTCGAAATCCGCGCTTCAACAACCTGCACTTCAACACCGGGAACAGGCAACCGCGTCAGCTGTGTCGCTGTTGCCTCAGTGAGCTGACAGTACCATTTCCTGACGCGTCTGTGGAATCCGTCTGCGAGCCACCATCCCGGAGCCTGCCATGCCTCATCAAATCCTCCACCGTCTGCTGCCGGCTCTTGCCGCCCTGCTCTGCCTGCCGCAACTGTTCCTCGAACCGACAACGACCCGCGCCGCCGAACCGCGTCCCAACATCCTGATCATCACCGCCGACAACCTGGGCTACGGCGACCTGCCCTGCTTTCGTCCCGAATCGCCCATCAAGGCCCCGAACTTCGATCGGCTCGCCGGGGACGGCGCGAAACTCACGCAGTTCTACACACCATCGTCGACCTGCACAGTCTCCCGAGCGTGCCTGTTGACCGGTCGCATCCCGCAGCGTCATGGCCTGCAGATTCAGCTCCCCGGCATCGAAGGCAACTACGGCACGGGCCTGCGCACCAGCGAGATTCTGATCCCGCAGATCCTCAAGCCCGCCGGTTACGCAACCGGCTGCTTCGGGAAATGGAACATCGGTTTTGCCTCAGGGTCGCGGCCGACGGAGCGAGGCTTTGACGAATTCCTCGGCCACGCGTCCGGCAACATCGATTACTACTCGC
>Ga0070726_10001052_pt1 | contig 29515 bp, 17 predicted proteins | sample tdAd471_FD_67275 | JGI IMG/M metagenome (GOLD analysis project Ga0070726, IMG submission 67275) | Marine sediment microbial communities from the Atlantic coast under amendment with organic carbon and nitrate - tdAd47.1 | ecosystem: Environmental > Aquatic > Marine > Coastal > Sediment | place...
CGAAATGTGATCAACGATGAACTGGTCAGTCTCCAGAATCTGTTTAACGGCCCTGCTCGGTGTGCTGCTGAGCGGCCAGATTGACGGCCTGGCGGTTGCTGCTGAGCAGGCAGACGCTGGCGGAAAGCCTGCAGCAGGTGGGCGACTGCTCGCCGTAATTCAGGAACGCTGTGTCTTCTGTCACGGTGAAGATGAAACGGTCGAGGGCAACGTTGATCTCGCGCGGTTTCAAAGTGCAGCGGACCTGACATCTGAGCCCGAACTGATCGGCAGGCTGCTGGAAGTCGTGGACCTGCGACTGATGCCGCCCGACGAGGGTGACCGGCTTGAAGAGGCAATCCGGACGCAACTGCTGGCCGAGCTGAAGTCGCTGCTGCGCGTGGCCATCGATGCCCAGACAGCCCGCCGACGGACGCCCATCCGGCGAATGAACCGGTTTCAGTACAACAACGCAGTCCAGGATCTTTTTCAGCTGAAGGTCGAGGTCTTCCCGCTGCCCGAACGCATGCTTCGCGAGCATGGCAACTACTTTCAGCCGGCGACCGGGAAGATGCCAGACAAAGTGAAAGCGGGCAGCCGACCGCTCGGCAAGTCGCAGATGATCGAACGGAGGCTCGGCGGAGTGACCGCGTTTCCTCAGGATCTGCGAGCGGAAAACGGATTCGATAATCGCGGCGACCATCTGACGCTCTCGCCGCTGTTGCTCGAATCGTTTCTGCGGCTGGGCCGATCGATCGTCGAGAGTCCCGATTTTCATGCGAAGACGGTTGGCGTCTGGGGCGAGTTGTTTGTCGAGCCTGATTCGAGCGAGACATCGGCCCGCGACAGCGCGATCCGTGCGCGGCTGAGGAGGTTTCTCCGACGCGCGTTTCGACGGTCGGTCGATGACGAGACGCTCGATCGTTATGCCACTTATGCGGAGTCGCGACGGGCTGCGGGAGACTCGCACGTCGATGCGATGAAGTCGGTCGCGGCGGCAGTGATCGCCTCGCCAAGGTTCTTCTATCTGTACGATCTCGCGGGCAGCGACGACGTGCGGCAGTTCGACGACTTCAATCTGGCGTCGCGGCTGTCGTTCTTTTTGTGGGGCAGCATTCCCGATGACGAACTGCTGCAGCTGGCGGACGAGGGACGGTTGAGCGATCCCGAAATTCTCGGTGGGCAGGTCGACCGGATGCTGCACGACCGGAAGCTCAAGCGTTTCTGCGACAGCTTTCCGGCGCAGTGGCTGCAGCTTGAGCGGATCATTTCCTCGACGCCCGACCCGGATTTGTACCCGCAGTTCTACTTCTTAAAGTACCGGGCGAGCATGCACATGATGCTTGAACCGCTGCTGCTGTTTGAGACGGTGCTTGTCGAGAATCAGCCGATCCTGCAGTTCGTCGATTCAGATTTCAGTTACCGCAGCGATCTGCTGGAAGCATGGTACCGCGACGGTTCGCGCGGAAATCCGGGAGCACCAACGGTCGTGAACTTCCGCCGCGTGCCGGTCAAGGATCGCCGTCAGGGCGGCGTGATTACGAGTGCCGCCGTACTGACGATGACGTCGGGAACGACACGGACAAAACCGATCACTCGTGGCGCGTGGCTGGCCAGCGTGATCCTCAACGACCCGCCGCCTCCGCCGCCGGGCAACGTCCCGCCGCTGGCCGACAAGCCGAGTGCCGACGAGGCGAACCTGACGCTCCGCGAACGATTCGTTGCTCACCGTGAAGAACCTGCCTGCGCCGGCTGCCATCAACGCATCGACCCTCTGGGATTCTCGCTGGAGAACTTTGACGCAGCGGGCATCTGGCGGGACAAGTACGACAACGGTCGCGAGGTCGACGCCAGTGGCACGCTGTTTGGCCGGCACAGGTTTCAGAGCATCGTCGATTTCAAGGATGCTCTGCTGTCCGAGAAAGACCGGTTCGCTCGGGCGTTCGCCGGGCATTTGCTGTCCTTCGCGACGGGGCGCGAGACTGAAATTGAGGACTCGTTCGTCCTTGATGAAATCGTCAGCCGGAGCGCGACCGATGAATACCGTATCCACTCGCTGATCCGAGCTGTCGTGCTCAGCGATTCGTTTCGGAAGTGATTAATGAACATTGCGATTGTTTAACGCCCAGCCGCAGGCGCCGGCCACCACCGACGTTCACCTTGTCTGGTGGCCGGCGCCTGCGGCTGGGCGTTAAACGAGGGTACTCAAACGAGAGAACGACGGTCACAACCCACGCGTTGAGGTCATCATGCAGAAAACCACTCGACGAACATTCCTTCGCGGAGCTGCCGGCGCGACGCTGTCGCTGCCATGGCTGGAAAGTCTGACGCTCGGTAAAGACGCTCCGCCAAAGCCGCCGACCCGGATGGCGATCTTCTACGTGCCGATTGGTGTCGTGAGGCGCGGGTTCTTTCCCGGCGAAGCGGACGCGGCCATTCCGTCATTCACCAGCAGCCAGCAGGAAATCAAGGTTGACGCCAAAGTCCCGGTCGGGCTGCACGCGTTTGAGAATCTGACGCCGACTCAGCAGCCGCTCGAACGGGTCAAAGACAAGGTCACGTTCATTTCCGGAATGGACCGGTTCTACAAGCACGGCAGCGACGTTCATGCTCAGTGCGGGTCGTGCTTCCTGAGTTCCGCGACGGCTCATTCGGTGCACGAATCCGTTTATCCGCTCGCCCGCACGCTCGATCACATTGTCGCGGATAACGTTGGCGACGCGACGCCGTTCCGCACTCTCGAACTGAGCTGCAACAGCCACAAGGACAACAAGGAGTCGATCTACTTCGACAATATCTCGTGGTACGGCACCGGCCACGTCGCTCCGTCCCTGCGGGATCCGCGCAAGGTTTACCGTCGACTGTTCGGCACGCAGGAAGTCGAAACTCTCCGTAACGTGACCGACCTCGTGCTGGCCGATGCCCGATCGTTGCAGAAGCAGCTTGGTCGAGCCGATCGGGACAAGTTCGCCGAATACTTCGACGGGATCCGGACCATCGAAGAGCAGATGAGTAAGCTCGAAAAGTTGAAGATCGATCTGTCGCAGGTGGGCCTCGAAGAACCCCCGGAAGCGCATCTGCCGCGCGGCGAGTACATCCGGCTGATGGGCGATCTCATGGTCGCCGCACTGCAGACCGGCCTGACGAATGTTGCGACGCTGATGATCGGCCCGGAACGCTGGGACACGCCGTACATGTACGAGTCGCTGTTCGACAAGCCGATGAGTCATCATCAGATGTCACACAACCAGAATAAGTTTCTGGAGCAGCTGCTGCAGGTCGACCGGTTCCACATGGAGCAGTTCGCGTATCTGGTCGAGAAGATGGCCGGGATCGACGAGGCCGACGGATCGTCGCTGCTGGACAACTCGATCTTCACCTACGGGTCGGGACTCGGCGACGGAGCGACGCATCAGTACACCGACCTGCCAGTCATCGTCGCGGGCTCGGGCGGAGGACGGCTCAAGACCGGCCAACACCTGCACTGTTCGGAAGGGACGCCACTGGCCAACCTCTGGCTGACTCATGCTCAGGTGATGGGGCTGCCAATCGAGCGGTTTGCGGACAGCGTCGCGCCAATGAGCGGACTGCTTGCGTAGCAGGGCAGAGACAGTCTTGCTCCACAGCGAGCATCGGGACCGATAGTTCCTGAGTCGTGCCTCGCGACTGCTGCATTCACTCTCCCACTTGCGTGACAGCCGCGGTCTCGGCTGCGGCAAGCGTCTTCCCCTGGGGCTTTATGAACGTTCAGAGGGCTTGACGCCATCTCCGGCTGTCCGCGTCTCGCCGGCGCCCCGGCGCGAAGGAAATGAATCAGGACGCAACCCGGTCATTTCTGAGATGACTTCTTCTCCGCCTGTCGGGGTCGCGAATGCACAGCGGCGATGGCGTCAAGGTCGAAGCCGGCGGCTCCGTCGTCTCCCCCGAACGACTGCACGTCGCTGAGACGGATGAAGCGGATCACTTTGACGCCGATCTCTTCCAGATCGAACTGGTCTCCGCCCGCAACTTTCGGATTGGTCGGGTCGATCGTGTTCTTCTCAACGTTGGCCAGCACGGGATGATGCCCGGCGCATCCTTTGCGCGATGCCGTGTCGTAGGGAAACTCGGTCCAGGTTTCGCCATCGAAGCTGACTTCAACCCTGGCCAGCTCAAAGAAGCCGAAATCGGGATCGTTTCCGGGGGCGGCGAGGAACGGATTCTCGAAGACGATGAAGTCCGGGCCGGGACCGTCAACGACTTCGTTATCAACAAACTCGACCGTGATGCTGCCGCCTTCGCCCAGCGAGAGAACATCGCGCCCAGCTTCGAGCTTGCCGCCCCCCTGCGGCGGCCCAAGCACGATGTCCGGCAGCTTGTCCTCACCATTTCCACCGCCCGAGCCCCGCTGAAACATGACAACGCGATCAATGAACGGCGTCGGTTTCTTTGGTTCGTTGCCGTCAGCCTTCGCCTCGTCCTCCGCAGGAAGCGGCATGCCATGATGCATCGCGCCCAGCAACCAGCAGAGCACACACAAAGCCTGTCCTGAAATTCGTTTCGACACGCGTCGCATTTTCATCGTTGCTCTCTGATTTGTGACGGCAGTCTGTGTGTCCCGCATTCTCGTTCGCAAAACCGGCCACCGGTCAGAACTGCACTCAAATCGACCGCCAGGCAGTGCGCCGGATTGTCTAACCGAAGAACGAACTTTCTGCTACACGTGCCTCCTGACAGCGGCAGAAGCTCGGCGAGGACTCACTGCAGGAACTCGTGCAAGACACCGGCAACGATCGCGACACACCGAGTTGGCAACCGCCCCGGCCGCCAGGGACCCCGCAAAGTCAAACGTCGCCAGCAACACGACCTCCTGACGCAACCCCGAGACCAGGCCCGCAAAACCATCACCCGACTCAGCTCCTGCTGACTCCCGACAGACGTGCCATCGGGCGCAAACCTAGCCTGATCCAAGTGCGGCCCTTCTCGCCTTCAGGCCGTGTCGCGGGCGGAAATCACAATCTCGGTTCTGATGACTTTGCGACTCGTTCTCACGCCAGAATGCCGTCGACGACGTTGCCGTGGATATCGGTCAGGCGGAAGTCCCGGCCCTGGAATCGGTAGGTCAGACGCTTGTGATCGATGCCCAGCAGGTGCAGGATCGTGGCCTGCAGATCGTGAACGTGGACGCCGTTCTCCGCGACGCTGTAGCCGAAGTCGTCACTCGATCCCCAGGTGATTCCCGGTTTGATGCCGCCACCAGCCAGCCACATCGTGAAGACACGACCATGATGATCGCGACCGTAAACCTCGCGAGTCAGCTTGCCCTGGCTGAACGTCGTCCGGCCAAACTCGCCACCCCAGATGACCAGCGTTTCGTCGAGCAGCCCGCGCCGCTTCAGGTCGGTCAATAGCCCGGCGGACGCCTTATCGACATCGCCGCACATCAGCGGCAGGTCGCGCGGGATGTTCTGATGATGGTCCCAGCCGACATGGTAAAGCTGGATGAACCGCACGCCGCGCTCGACCATCCGCCGGGCCAGCAGGCAGTTCGCTGCATAACTGCCACGAGTCTTCGCGTCCTCGCCGTACAGATCAAACGTGGATTCCGGTTCGTCGGACGTGTCGGTCAGCTCGGGCACACTGGCCTGCATCCTGAAGGCCATCTCGTACTGCCGAATGCGAGCTTCGATCTCCGGATCGCCGGCCTGGTCGGCCTTGAGCTGGTTCAACCTTCCGAGCGTGTTCAGCGAGCTGCGCTGCGAATCGCGGCTGATGCCCGGCGGGTTCGAGACATAAAGGACGGGATCGCCGACGGACTGCAGCTTGACGCCCTGGTACTGCGACGGCAGAAACCCACTGCCCCACAATCGGGCGGACACCGGCTGCGGAGTGCGTTTACAGCTTCCGTACGAGTTCAGCACCATGAAAGCCGGCAGTTCCTGAGCTTCACTACCCAGCCCGTAAGACAGCCACGCGCCGATGCTCGGTCGCCCCGCCAGTTGTGCTCCGGTCTGCAGAAAGGTACGAGCCGGATCGTGATTGATCGCCTCGGTATGAATCGACGGGATGAAGCAGATGTCGTCCGCGACTTTGCCGATGTGCGGCAGCAGGTCGGTGTTGACCCACGAACCGCTCTCGCCGCAGCGTTCGAACTTGAACTTCGTCGGCGTGATCGGCAGCGACTTCTGATTCTTTGTGAAGCCCGTCAGCCGCTGGCCACCGCGCACGCTGTCGGGCAGGTCTTCGCCGAAGCGATCCTGCAGCAGCGGCTTGTAATCGTAGAGGTCCAGATGCGATGGGCCTCCGGATTGAAACAGGTACACAACGCGCTTCGCCTTCGGAGCGATCGTCCTGATGTCGGGAATCGCTGCCGGGCTCGGCTGCGGCAACAGGCCGCTCAGTGCCGCGGTCCCGAGGCCCAGCGTCGAACGCAGCAGGAAGTCGCGGCGTGGCTCAGTGAAAGATGGCTCGTGCATGAGGTCACTCTTTCGTCAGTGTTTCGTCGAGGTTCAAGAGCACTCGAGCGACGCTGGCCATCGCCGCCAGTTCAACGGCGTCGGTCGACTCGTCGGGCTTCGACTCGCCCACGGTCACAAACGCCGTCGCGGCTTCCGGGTGTGCTTTGAAGTTGTCGCGTTGTGATCTGAGTTCGTCGCTGAGAATCGCCACTTCGTCAGCACTTGCCTCGCGGCCGAGCATCAGCATGACACCTCGACGAATTCGATCTTCATCGGACGCGTTGTCCAGCTTGAGCATTCGAGTCGCCAGGCCGCGAGCGTGCTCGACGAATGTCACATCGTTGAGCAGCAGCAGTGCCTGCAGCGGCGTGTTGGTGCGTTTCAGGTCGACCGCGCAGGTGTCGCGGCCGTTGGCGTCGAGCAGACTCATCAGCGGCGGCTTCACCGCGCGGCGCCAAAGCGTGTAAAGGCTGCGGCGATACAGCTTCTCGCCGGTGTCGCGTTTGTAGACAACGCGGCCCTTGATGATCTCTTTCCACAGGCCCTCCGGCTGGTAGGGCTTCACCGGCGGCCCGCCGAGTTGCTCGACAAGCAGACCGCTCGCCGCGAGAGACTGATCGCGAATGACCGCCGCTGACAACCGGTAACGCGGTCCGCGAGCCAGCAGCCGATTGTCCGGGTCGGCGGCAAAGCGTTCCTGAGTCACGGTCGAACTCTGCCGGTAAGTCGAGCTGGTCAGGATCAGTTTCTGTAGTCCCTGCAGGTCCCAGCCGGAATCAATGAACCGCCGGGCCAGGTAATCCAGCAACTGCGGATGCGTCGGTGGCTCGCCCTGCGAACCGAAGTCTTCGGACGTCTTTACGAGCCCCGTCCCGAAGAAGCGTTCCCAGACTCGATTGACCGCCACCCGCGCGGTCAGCGGGTGCTGCGGATCGACGAGCCACTTCGCGAGTCCCAGCCGGTTTCTCGGCAGCGAGTCGTCCATCGGTGGCAGAAACGCGGGCGTGTTCGCGGAGACTTCTTCGCGCGGCTGATCGAAGGCGCCGCGTTCGAGGATGAACGACTTCCGCCGGTCGGGCCGGTCCTGCATGACCATCACTTTGGACCCGGTTGCCCGCAGTTGAGCTTCGCGTTTTTCCAACGGTCGCATTCTCCCGCGGAGTTCCGCCGCCCCGTCGAAGACGTTCTTCAGAAAGTGATCGCGAGCCTGGCTCTTCAACTTGCCATCCCACTTCGCAACGACTTTCTTGCCGAGTTCGCCAGGCAGCTTTTTGCGAGCGTCGGCGTTGGACTCCAGAGACTGCAGCCACTCGTCGTGCGCCGCTTTGAATTCGTCCGTCTTCGAGGCAGCCGTCAGCTCGGCCTGCATTGGTTCCAGCTGTTCACGAACGTCCGCGAACTCTTCGAGATGCTCAAGCGCCGAGACCTCGATCATTGGCGGGGCATTGTTCGATCCCCGTCCGTTGCCGATCTCGGGCAGTTGGCGGAAGAAGTCGAAAAGCTGGTAGTACTCCTTCGTTGTTAACGGGTCGTACTTGTGATCGTGGCAGCGGGCGCACTGCCAGGTCAGTCCCATGAAAACTGTCGCCGTGGTTTCAGCGCGATCACAGACGTACTCGACGAGCCACTCTTCCGGATCGACACCGCCTTCGTTGTTCAGCCGGTGATTGCGGTTGAAGCCAGTCGCCAGAACCTGACGCAGCGAGGGATTCTCAAGCTGGTCGCCGGCAAGCTGCTCCATGATGAAAGTGTCGTACGGCATATGGCGGTTGAACGCTTCGACGACCCAGTCGCGCCAGGGCCACATGTTGCGCAGCGGGTCGCTTTCGTAACCGTCGCTGTCGGCATAGCGAGCTGCGTCGAGCCAACGCCAGGCCATGTGCTCGCCATACCGCGGAGATTTCATCAGCCGGTCGATGGCCGCTTCGAGATCGGGGTTCGCGAGAAACTCAGCGTACTCGTCCGGCGTTGGCGGCAGGCCTGTCAGGTCAAGAGTCACTCGTCGGAGCAGGGTGCGCGGCTCGGCCTCTGACGACGGCGTCAGGCTTTCCGTCTGCAACCGTCGCAGGATGAACCGGTCGATTTCGTTTCGTGACCAGTCGTCGTCTGCCAGGTCGGGAACGTTCGGCTGCACAATGGGCTGAAACGACCAGTGCCCTGCGAACTCGGCACCGTCAACAATCCACTGGCGGAGCGTGTCGATCTCGTGCTTCGTCAACTGCTTTGCCGCATCCGCTGGCGGCATTCGCAAATCGGGATCGTCATGCACGATTCGGGCGAACAATTCACTGGCCGCCGGATCGCCAGGCTCGATCACCGCCAGCGCGTCCTTCCGCTGATCCAGTCGCAGGTCAGCTTCCCGAGCGTCGGCATCCGGGCCGTGGCACTGAAAACACTTGTCCGACAGAATCGGTCGAACGTCACGGTTGAAGTCAATCTCGACCGCCAGCACGCTCCCGCAGAGGAGCGGGCTGAGAAGGGCGAGAGTCGAACTGAGAGTTTTCATCGGCAGCTCTTTGTTGAGCGTTGCATTTGGAATTGCCGGACCTCAGAGGTCTCGAACTGGCTTCTCTGCGGCCCCGCTGCGCTCACACATGCTGAAACCACTCGCTCTTCAGAACCCTGGATCGACACTGCAGACCAGCTGTCACTTCGTGCCGAAGCAGTGAATCTCGCCTTCGGTACCTTCCGCGCCGATTACCAGACAGCCCTCGCCAATGGCGGGGGACGCGGTGACGGAGCGACCAAGTTTTTCTTTCCAGCGCTGCTTCCCGTCGGCGAGGCCGACTTCGTAGAGGTTGCCGTCGTTCGAGCCGAAGAAGACGCGGTCGTTGTCGACGATGACGGGCGAGCTGTTGATCTGGCCGCGAGTCGAGAACGACCACTTCTCTTTGCCGGTCTTCCGGTCCAGGCAGTGAAGCTGTTTGTCCTGGCCGCCGAAGACGACGACCTCAGCAGTCACGGCAGCCGACGAGTGGATCGGGAGTTCGCTGCGTTCGTTCTTGAACTGCCAGACGATCTCCTGCTTCGCGATCTCAATCGCCAGGAACTCGCTTTCGTGCGAACCGACGTAAAGCATGCCGTCGAAGACCGCCGGCGAAGCGATCAGGAAGCGTTCGAGCGGCATGTCGAACTCTTCCTTGCCGGTTTCAATATTGATCGCCCGCAGGTGAGTATCGCAGCCGGTGACGAAGGTGATGCTTCCGGCGACGGCGGGCGATCCATTGATGCGGTCGGCGGTTTCGAACTTCCAGAGTTCCTTTCCGTCCGCGGCGTTCAGGCAGTACAGCGTGGCGTCGTATGAGCCGAAGATGATCCGCTCACCAACGACTGCGGCCGAGCTGATGATTTCCGCGAGAGTCTCGTGCTTCCACCGCAGCTTGCCGGTCGCCCGATCAACCGCGTGAAAGACGCCGTCCTCGTCGCCGATCAGAACCAGATCGCCGGTCACCGTCGGCGACGACTGAAAGCCGGGGATGAAGTCGTTGGGCTTCTTCTTCTCCTTCGAGAAGTGCGTCCAGACCCGCTCGCCGGTCTTCCGGTCGAAGCAGATCAGTTCTCCGCCGAATGTGCCCGCGTAAACGTGCTCGCCAACGATCGCCGCCGTCGCGGTCACGCCGTCGTCGACCGGCACCTTCCACAACAGTTCAAGCGACTTCGGCAGCGTGCTGCCCGCGATGCCCTGCAACCGGTTGCCGTTGCGGAACGACGGCCAGGCGGTCGCGCCGGCTTCGGCAGGCTGCTTCCCCGCGCTGGCGACGGAAGCCAGGCCCGGAAGCAGGCTGGAGCCGGTCAGGCTCGCGGCGATGCCTGCGGCGGTCGCGCCGGATTGCTTGAGAAACTGCCGCCGGTTCACTTCGTCGAATTCTCGTCGAACGCGCATTCGTACAGCTCCTGGAATGAGTCAACGGTGCAGGGACGCGGGTTGAACGTTCCCGTCCACTGCTTCGCAGCTTCGGCAGCCATGGTGGGAATCAGATCTTGAGTGACATGGCAGGCTCGCAGGTCCGTCGGCAGCCCCCAGCTCGACACCAGCCCGTGCAGGTAGCCGGCCAGCCGTTCGGGAGCTTCGGGGTCATCACCGCGGCACAGTCCGATCTCGGAAGCCAGGTCGCCGTACAGCCGCCCGACAACTTCGGCGTTGAACCGGACAACGTGCGGCAGCATGACGCCGATCGCGATGCCGTGCGTCAGGTTGAAATGAGCGGACAGTGGATTCGCCAGCGCGTGCGTTGCTCCGAGCATCGAGTTTTCGATCGCCGCTCCCGCGAAGTGAGCACCGACCAGCATTCCGCCGCGCGCGTCGAGATTCGTCGGTTCGGCGAGCACCTGCGGAAACGCTGTCGCCAGAAGCCTCCACGCGTGTCGGCTGTAAAGCTGCGAGACGGCATTGCGTTTTGTTGTGACGTAAGTCTCGACCGCGTGGCTGACGGCATCGATACCGGTGACCGACGTCACGGAACCAGGCATCGTGACGGTCAGCTCCGGGTCAAGCAGCGCGACCGAGCACGCGGCCTTCTTGTCGCCACACGCCATCTTCATGTGCGTTTCGGAGTTGGCGATCAGCGCGAACGACTGCGCCTCGCTGCCGGTGCCGGCGGTTGTCGGCACGGCGATCATCGGCAGCATCGGTTTGGTCGCCTTGCCGATACCCCAGTAGTCCTCCATCTTCCCACCGTTGGTCAGCAGGAAGTTGACACCTTTCGCGCAGTCCATGCTGCTGCCGCCGCCGAGCCCGATGATCAGATCGACCTGAGCATCGCGGGCGACCTGCATCGCCCGGTCGACGTCGTCGGTCGTCGGGTTGGGATGCACATCGTCAAAGTAGACGACTTCGACGCCAGCCTGCTGGAGGAACGCCAGCGCGTGTTCCTCATGGCCGGCAGCTTTCAGGCCACTGTCCGTGACGAGGAACGCTCGACGACCGAACGACTGGCTCAACTCGCCCAGCCGCGACAGCACACCGGCTCCGTAAATGACGCGGGTTCGCGGGTCGAAGTCGAAGGCGGCAAGTTCGGCACCGGCGGGCAGTGCGGCATCGGTCGTCATGAAACGGCCTGTGGCAGGGAGTCGGTGGGATGACTGCGGAGGGAAGGTTGGGACCCTGGATTCTAGGAGCGTCGAAAATCGCTCGCCAAGCAACGTGGCAAATTCAATGCGCCTCACAAACCAACAGGGTGACAGGGCGGCTGGGGTCGAGTGCAGCGAGCCCCCAGTCCTGAGTCTCGTTGAAAGCCGCCTCAACGTCTGGGGGGCTCGTCGCTCGTACCTCGCTCCTCGACCCCCAGCCACCCTCGCGTCTGGCCACCACGCACGCGCCTGGCCAGCCACGCGATGCCCGAGGCAGCCTGGTTGCTCGCACGCGCTGCGACTGCCAACTACGCTCTTCGGCCCCGCTGCGATGGTTCCGAAGGAGACTCACCATGCAGAATCATGCGTACGTTGAGCGGCTGGTCAATCTGCTCGATCCCGCCGGAAACGTCATCTTCAATATGTCCGTCGAGGACGCGGTCGAACGCGTCGGATCCGGCGATGCAGCTCGTGTTCGCGAAATCGACGGCCAGTTCGCGCTGCTGCATCGCAATGGCAAGACCGTCCGCCTCGCTCGGTCGATCGGTCGCCCGCTGCGGTACTTTCTGGCGAAGCTGATCGATGGCCCGTGCCTGATCGTCGCGGAACGAATCGACGAGATCGCCGCGTGGCTCAAGCAGGAAGGCCTCGACGATCAGTTTCATCCGTCTTACACGCGAATGGTCCCGGCACATCACATTGTCGAACTGGCTCTGGTCGGCTGCCCGGACCCGAATCCGAAGCTGACTCGCTATTTCGATCCGCAGCGCAACCGCCTGAGCACCGACCTCGACGAAATCGGTCGGCAGTACATCGGAGCCCTCGCTGACGAATGCACGAAGTGGCTCGACCGGATCGACGCGGACGACGCGACACAGCCGATCGGCGTCCTCTTCTCCGGCGGCATCGACAGCGGCGCCGTCTTCGTGACGCTGTACCACCTGCTGAGGAAACGCGGCGGCAATCTGTCGCGGCTGAAGGCGTTCACTCTGTCAGTCACGGAAGCCGGCCCGTCTGAAGAGCACCCGTCCGAAGAACTCTGCGCCGACGCGAAGCAGGCGCTGCGGTTTCTCGACGAGACCGATCTGAGCATGTTCGGCGAGGTCGTCTGCGTGCCGCGCAGCGAACTCGATTACCGCGAAACGATCCGCATCATTGAGGACTACAAGCCGCTCGACGTGCAGGCCGCGACGATGGGCGTTGCTCTGTGCCGAGGCATCCGTCAGCGATATCCCGACTGGAAGTACCTGGCCGACGGCGACGGGGGCGACGAGAACCTGAAGGATTATCCGATTGAAGAGAATCCCGAGCTGACGATTCGCAGCGTGCTCAACAACCAGATGCTGTATCACGAAGGCTGGGGCGTCGACGCGATCAAGCACTCGCTGACGTTCTCCGGCGGCCAGAGCCGCGGGCACGTTCGCACATCGGCACCGGCACGGCAGTTCGCCTTCAGCGGCTTCAGCCCGTTCGCTCTGCCCAACGTGATCGAAGTCGCCGAAGGCATCCCGTTCATTGAACTCACCGACTGGGACCACGAAAAACTGTACGCGCTCAAAGGCGAAGTCGTGCGACGTGGCGTCGAAGCGATCACCGGCATCACGATGCCCGTCTTCGAAAAACGCCGGTTCCAGCACGGCGCCGCCGAGCGCTCGACGTTTGACGAAACCTTCCCCCCCAACGAAACCACCTACCGCAACACGTTCGCGGAGATTTTCGCGTCATAGCCATCGTTTAACCGCAAGCCGCAGGCGTGCGCGCTGGGAGTGCTACTCAGACACGCACGCCAGCGGCTTGCGGTTAAACGACTGACAACCTCAAAGGAGACTCCCATGCGCTGGCTCATCGCAGCGTCGTTAACGCTGCTGGTTCTGTCGCCGCTCGCCCAGGCGGCTCAGCCGGAATCCATCAAGGCGATCAAGGCCGTTGGTCACGAAGGCCAGGGCAACGCGGCCGCGCTGGCGGCGGTCACGCAGCTGCAGACAGAGAGCAAGGCGTCGGATTTGCCGGCGCTGCTCGATGCGTTTTCCGGAGCGTCGCCACTGGCCGCGAACTATCTGCGAAACGTCGTTGAAGCGGTCGCTGATCGAGAAGTCGCCGCGGGAAAGTCACTGCCGGCTGACGCGCTGCGGGCGATTGTTTTCGACACGAAACGCGATCCGCGAGCACGTCGGCTCGCCTATGAAGTCCTGCTGAACGTCGACGCCGATGCCAGCAAGGAAATCATCCCGCAACTGCTGCAGGACCCGAGCCCTGAGTTCCGTCGCGACGCCGTGCAGCAACTGATCGACGCGGCAGCCTCGCAGGACGACAAGGAAGTGAAGCTCGGCACGTTCCGCAAGGCACTGCTCGGTGCGACGGACGAGGATCAGGTCAAGGAGATCGCGAAGGGCATTCGGGCGCAGGGCGAAGACGTCAGCCTCGTGCAGCACTTCGGCTTTCTGACCGACTGGAAAATCATCGGCCCGTTCAACAATCGCGACTTCGTCGGCTTTGCCGAGACCTACCCGCCGGAAGAGAAGCTTGACTTTGACGCGAAGCTCGAAGGCCAGCTCGGCGAAGTTGCCTGGGACGACATCACGACCGGCGACGAGTTCGGCATCATCGACATTGCCAGGACGATCTCGCCGTACAAAGGCGCGGTCATGTATCTGACGACAACGTTCGATTCGGCCTCCGCTCGCGATGTGCAGTTTCGCCTGGGAACCCCGAACGCCTGGAAAATCTGGCTCAACGGCGAGTACCTGTTCGGCCGGGACGAGTATCACCGCGGCATGGCCATCGACCAGTACGCCGTTCCGGCCACGCTCAAGAAGGGCCAGAACGTCATCCTGGTCAAACTGTGCCAGAACGAGCAGGACGACAGTTGGGCTCAGCGTTACCAGCTGCAGTTCCGCGTGTCCGACTCGTCCGGCGTCGCGATCCACTCGGCAGCATCGAGCCGCCAGGCCGCCGGGCTGCCGCAGAAATCTCAAAACAACCTGACCGCTCAGACGGGAGGAACCCGCTAATGCCGACTCTGAAAATCACTCAACGGTTTCTGCCCATCTGTTTTGCCGCGGTCGCAACGGTCTGTCTCACTGGAGCCGACTGGCTGCAGTTTCGCGGCACGGATATCTCCGGCGTGTCGCTCGAATCGAGCATCCCGGCGACATGGTCAGAGGACAAGAACGTCGCCTGGAAAGTCGACCTGCCGGGTCGCGGGCTGTCGTGTCCGATCGTCATCGGTGACAAGGTCGTCGTGACGGCGAGCACTGGTTTTCATCAGGACCGGCTGCACGCTCTGTGCTTTGACCGGGCAACCGGCGAGACGCTGTGGCATCGGCAGTTTCTGGCGACCGGTCGGACGATGACGCATCAGAAAATGTGCGTCGCCACTCCAACGCCGGCCAGCGATGGCGAGCGGATCTACGCGTTCTATTCGAGCAACGATCTCGCGTGCCTGGACCTCGACGGAAACCTGCTGTGGTATCGCGGCCTGACGTACGACTTCCCGAACGCCAGCAACAGCCTGGGCATGTCGTCGTCGCCGATTGTCGTTGGCGATACGCTGATCGTGCAGGTCGAGAACGATGCCGAGTCCTTCGCGACTGGGATCGATATTCTGACCGGCGTTTCACGCTGGAAGAAGGATCGCCCCAAGCGAGCAAACTGGACGTCGCCAACATTCGCGACGAACTCCGACGGAACGTCACTCGCGCTGCTGCAGTCGTCGGCGGGGGTCGAGGCCGTTGATCCGAAGACTGGCGAGACCGCCTGGGAATACAAAGACGGCGCGGCGACGATTCCGTCGTCCACCGTGTCGAGCGATTACGTCTTCATTCCGTCAAACGGACTGACCGTCCTGCGGACCGGCGACGGCAACCCGTCTGACATCCTCTGGAACGACAACCGCCTGGGGCCGTCGACGCCGAGCCCCGTCGTCGTCAACGGGCGCGTCTATGTCATCAATCGAGCTGGCGTGCTGCAGGCAGCGGACATGACAACCGGCAACATCCTGTGGCGACTGCGACTGACCGGACCGTTCAGCGCAACGCCCGTCGTCGCCGGCAAGCACATGATCGCGTTCAACGAGAAAGGCGCGGGCCAGGTCGTTGACATCAGCGGCGAAGAAGGCGAACTGGTCGGCACGAACAACCTCGCCGAAACGATCCTCGGCACCCCGGCCATCGCCGGTAACGAGATGTTCGTCCGCAGCGACGGCCACCTGTGGAAGATTGCCGCGGAGTAGTGGCCGCAGCGTTCGCCCGCCGGTCAGTTCAAGCGTGACCGGAGCTGGAGCACGATACGAGGAAAGCTCCAGTTCCGGTTGTCGGCTGTGCGGACGGGAGAACGTCCTTCGCCAGCTCGGTCGAACTCGGGCCACCCGCTTCCTCCGACAGTGTCGCCGATTCCATGGGATGAAGCCGTCGCCTGCCGGGATCTCTTCCACAACCAGAGCCGACCGAGTGACGCAACCGCGAGCCGTCTATATTCATGTTCCGTTCTGTGCGCATCGCTGTGGGTATTGCGACTTCACGCTGATTGCCGGTCGGGACGATCTGGCCGATGCCTACCTTGAGGCACTGCAGGCCGAGATCAAACGGTCGGCGCTGACCGAACCGCTCGACACGCTGTTCCTCGGCGGCGGCACACCAACGCAGCTTGACGAACCGCGTCTGCAGAGACTGCTCGATGTTCTGCGGTCTGAGTTCCGTTTCAGTCCGGACATCGAGTTCAACGTCGAGGCCAATCCGGACGGACTGTCCGATGCGAAGCTCGACTCACTGCGCAATGCGGGCGTCAACCGGCTGAGCCTCGGCGTGCAGTCGTTCGACAATCGGTTTCTCAAACTGCTTGAACGACGGCACTCCAGCGCGGCAGCGGTCGACGCGTTTGAGCGTTGCCGATCTCGGTTTCCAAACGTCAGCCTCGATCTGATCTTCGCCGTCCCCGGTCAGACGCTCGCTGACTGGCAGCGTGATCTGGAAACCGCCATCGAACTGCAGCCGCGTCAGGTTTCGACTTACGGTCTGACGTTCGAGAAGGGCACGTCATTCTGGACGCGCCGCGAGAAAGGCCAGCTCGATCAGGCCAATGATTCACTCGAACGATCGATGTACGGAACCGCGATGGACCGGCTCGCCGCCGCCGGGTTCGAGCATTATGAGATCTCCAGCTTCGCCCAGCCCGGCTTCCGCTGCCGACATAACCAGGTGTACTGGAACGGAAGCGAGTACCTCGGTTTCGGCCCCGGCGCCGCGAGTTTCTCCGGCGGCGTTCGCTGGCAGAACCACCGCAGCACGACGACCTGGATTCGCAGAGTTCTCGCGGGAGAAGACGCCGTTGGCGACCGCGAACAGCTCGATCCGGAAGCGTCCGCCCGCGAGCGTCTGATTCTCGGGCTGCGCCAGATCGAGGGCCTCAACGTTGCGAGCTTCGAAACGCGAACCGGTTTCGCGCTCGAAACCCTGGGCGGCGACGCGCTGCACAAACTGCTCGATCAGTCGCTGCTTGAACTCAACGACGGCACGTTGCGGCTGTCGCCTGAGGGACGTTTCTTCTACGACACGGTCGCCGCCGAGCTGGTCTGACCGCGGCCCGCCCGCCGGGAAAGTGTGTCCGTGTTTCAGTGAGTAGGGAGCATGTCGGAAACAACTTCCCGATCCGGGGGAAGCCGTCTGGTGTCAGCATCGAGTTGGCGAGCCACTCATTCCGCATTGGGGACTGTCCCATTACGGGATTCGAGCTTTCGGCGTTTCAAGGCCCAACGGGCCGGTCGTCTATCAGCCCAGGGACCGGCAGAAACGATATCGTTTCCCAGGGCTGCGCCCTGAGCTTTCATGGAGACGGTCCTGTGGGCCTGAATCGCCGGACAGCTTGCATCGCGCCGCGACAGAATGAAATCGGGAAGTTATTCCGAACTCATTCCGAAGGAGCAGAACAGGACGCTTGAACGCGTGCCGGCTGATTTCGAGAGCTTGTTTCCAACACGTTCCCGAGCGCGGCTGAAAGGAATTACCTCACTGCCGTCTTCGTGTGTCCGATGAGTTGTGCTACCTTTCGCGCGCGAGCTGGGCAGGTTTGCGACGCCACGGAGGGGAAGCGTGTTCGCTGCGAAGTCGATAGGGCACAAGCTGAGGTTTGGCCTCGGACTGGTGCTGCTGATGCTGGGCGTGCTGTCGGTCAGCGCGTTCTGGGGCCTGAGCGCCTTCCGCGATCTCGTGCGCGACCCGGCGATCGACAATCGCTACGCCGCCGCGCCCGCTCACCAGGTCACTCGAGCCGTCGCCCGCCTGCGCTGGGCGATCCCGCAGAAATCGCTGACGACAACGTTCGACCGCTCCGAACTGCTCAAACGCCTGCAGGAAGCACAGGACGCCACGGACGCCTACCAGGCTCAACTGTCGGCACTCCCGGCAGCAACCGAACTGCAGCGCACGTTTCACTGGCAGACCATAGGGCAGATTGACGAGCACCTGACACAGATCGATGGTTGGCTGACATCGGGAACCGCTGCGGCGGACATCGACTCGCTTCGCGACCGGATCGACCATCTTGAGTTCGCAGCCGCCGAACTTCCCGAATTGCCCGACACACTCCGCGGCCGTTTGCTCGAAGCCCGCATCGAATATCGGACCGCGTTGACTTCGATCGCGGTCAGCACCGGGATCGTGCTGGTGCTGCTGATCGGGTTGATCCGCTTTGCGCGGAAGCACGTCCTGCAGCCGGTACAATTGCTGCACGCTGGAGCGAGCCGCGTCGCGCAGGGCGATTTTGAACAGCGGGTTGAGGTCAGCTCGCCCGATGAAATGGGCGAACTCGCCGCAGCCTTCAATCTGATGATCGAACGGTTTCAACAGACGGCGACAAACCTCGATCGGCAGGTGCAGGAACGCAGCCGGCAACTCGTTCGATCAGAGCGGCTCGCCAGCGTTGGTCTGCTGGCCGCCGGCGTCGCTCACGAAGTCAACAATCCGCTCGCCGCCGTGCAGTGGGCGGGCGAGTCGCTCGAATCGCGGCTCGCGGAACTGCTCAAAGACGCGTCTGACGACGACTCGACCGTCGCACAACAGTACGTGCGAATGATCCAGTCCGAAGCGGAACGCTGCCAGGCGATCACGCGCCGGCTGCTCGATTTCTCCCGCAGTCACGACACGGCGAAAACGCGGCAGGACGTCACGGCGATCGTTACCGAGGTCCTCTCGCTGATTACTCATATGAAGAAGTACCGCGAGTGCCGCTGCTCGTTCAGCCCCTCTGCCCCGTGCGAGATTGAAATCAGCGGGCCGGAGATTAAGCAGGTCGTGCTCAACCTGGTCGCCAACGCCCTGGACGCATCTGGACCAAACGGCAACGTCGACGTCGAACTGCTCGATGAAGAAGTCGACTGGGTTGAGCTGCGTCTGACCGACAACGGCTCGGGAATGGATCAGGAGACGCTCGACCATCTGTTCGAGCCGTTCTACACGACGAAGCCGACCGGCGAAGGAACGGGGCTTGGCCTGTCGATCAGTCACCGGATTGTTTGCGATCACGGCGGCACGCTCGAAGCCTTCAGCGACGGTCCCGGTTCCGGCAGCACATTTGTCATCCGCCTGCCGCGCATCCAGAAACCGCAGACCGAAGCCGACCGCCAGGCCGCCGACGAGCTGGCTCGAGCGATCGCCGTGCGTTGATTCACGCTCGTTTACGACCCCGCTATCATCCACCCCCGGCCTGGTTTTTCGGGTGGGGTGGCCGGGGCTGGACTGAGCCTGCGAAGGAAGCCCCGGTTGAAACTGGTTGTCAGCGACCGGGATTTTGCTCGTTCCTCGCTCCAACCCCGGCCACTTGGACATGGTGTGCCACTGGCGATGCCAGTGCCCAAATACGAGTTCTGCTCGTTCCCACGCAGAGCGTTGGAGCGAGTTCTGTGTCTGGTAGCGAAACTCGCGAAGAGTTTCGGCTAATCGTTGTGGCCGAAAGTCTGCGCGACTTTCGCTACGAAAAATCGTCAATCGCTCGAAACATCAGAGTTGAGCAGCATGGCCAGTCAGTGTTATCTCGCGGTGGATCTGGGAGCGGAAAGCGGGCGCGTCGTCGCCGCTCTGTTTGATGGCGAACGCGTCGAACTGCGCGAGCAGCACCGCTTTCGCAACGGTCCGGTTTCGGTCGGAGGCACACTTCGCTGGGACCTCGTCAATCTGTGGCGGGAGATCCAGACCGGCCTCGCGAAAGCCGCTGCCGAGTTTGGCGACTCAATCCGGTCGATCGGTGTCGACACCTGGGGCGTCGATTACGTCCTGCTGTCTGAAACCGAAGAGCTGCTCGGCCTGCCGTACTGCTACCGCGACTCGCGGACCGAGGGCCTGATGGCTCACACGTTTACGCAGGTACCGCGAGCGGACATCTTCAGTCAGACCGGCCTGCAGTTCATGGAGATCAACACGCTGTACCAGCTCGTCGCGATGAACCAGAAGAACCCGCGACTGATGGAGCAGGCAGCGACGTTTCTGATGATCCCCGACTTTCTGAACTACCTGCTGTGCGGCAGCAAGGTTGTCGAGTTCACCAACGCGACGACCTCGCAGTGCTTCAACGCGACGACCCGTGACTGGGCCTTCGACATGCTCGGCAAGCTGGGCCTGCCGACGCAGATGTTCCCGCAGGTCGTCGACCCCGGCACGAAGATTGGCACGCTGCGGGAAGAGATCGCCCGACAGGCCGGCATGAAACGAATCGATGTCATCGCCCCCGCGACACACGACACCGGTTCGGCCGTCGTCGCTGTCCCGACCGAGATGACGGGCTCGGCCAAATGGGCGTACATCAGCAGCGGAACCTGGTCGCTGATGGGCCTCGAAGTGCCGAACGCGATCCTCAGTCAGCGAGCCCTCGAACTGAATGTCACGAATGAAGGCGGCGTCGACGGCACGTACCGGCTGCTGAAAAACATCATGGGCCTGTGGCTCGTGCAGCAGTGCAAGGCGTCGTTCGAACGGGCTGGCCGCAACCACGATTACTCGACGCTGACCGCCCTGGCTGCCGAAGCACCGGCGTTCCGATCGCTGATCGATCCCGACGATGCTCGCTTTCTGGCCCCGGACGATATGGCCTCGGCGATCGCCAGCTTCTGCACAGAGACCGGCCAGCCAGTTCCGGAGACTGACGGCCAGTTCGTGCGCTGCTGTCTGGAAAGCCTGGCACTGAAATACCGGCGAGTGCTCGGCTGGCTGGAAGAACTCAGCGGGGAAGCCGTCGAGGTTGTGCACATTGTCGGCGGCGGAACGAAGAACGCATTGCTCAACCAGTTTACTGCGAACGCCTGCGGCTGCCCGGTTGTGACCGGCCCGGTTGAAGGCACCGCTCTGGGCAACGTGCTGATTCAGGCGCGAGCGATGGGCGAAATCGGCTCGCTGGCCGACATCCGGAAGGTCGTGCGAGCTTCGTCCGAGATGGATCGCTACGAACCAACTGACAAGGACCAGTGGGACGCCGCCGACGCACGGCTCGCTGAGATGACCAGTGAGTAAGCCGTCTGGTGCCCTCGTTTAACCGCAAGCCGCAGGCGTGCGAGTTTCGAGTTTTCGCGCACGCCTGCGGCTTGCGGTAAAACAACCAACAGAATCATACAGAGAACCAACGATGGGATTTTTCGGGAAGCTCAAGGGAGCCCTCAAGAAGACGACGGACCTGCTGAAGACCGACGTCCGGGACATCTTCAAGGCCGGCGAGATCCTCGACGAGCCGAAGCTGCAGCAGTTCGAGAAACGGCTCCTGCTGACGGATATGGGCTTCAAGGCGACGCAGGCCATCATTGCCGATGTCCGTGAGAAACACCTCGGTCGAACGGTCGTGCTCGACGAAATCTGGGGCACCGTCAAGGACCGCATCAAGCTGCTGCTGAAGGGCGAAGGCGATGTCCGGTACGACGCCGAGGACCTGCTCTCGCCGTTGAACCTGCAGAGCGACGGCCCGACCGTCATCCTCGTTGCCGGCGTCAACGGCGTCGGCAAGACAACGTCGATCGCGAAGCTCGCTAAACTGATCACGAAGTCCGGCAAGTCCGTCGTGCTCGGAGCCGGCGACACATTCCGCGCCGCGGCTGTCGAGCAATTGACACTGTGGAGCCAGCGGATCGGCTGCGACATCGTGACAAAACCGAGTGGCTCGGATCCCGCCAGCGTCGCGTTCGCCGCCTGCGAACATGCCGTTAAGGAAGGCCGCGACGTCGTCATCATCGACACGGCCGGTCGCCTGCAGACTCACCAGAACCTGATGGAAGAACTCGGCAAGATTCACCGCGTCATCGGCAAGCCGATCCCCGGCGCGCCGCACGAAGCGCTGCTGGTGCTCGACGCAACCACCGGCCAGAACGGCCTCAGCCAGGCGACACACTTCACCGACGCCGTCAACTGCACGGGGCTGGTCCTCGCGAAGCTGGACGGTTCGGCCAAAGGCGGAGTCGTTGTCGCGATCCGTCAGACGATGGGCATCCCGGTCAAGTACGTCGGGCTCGGCGAAGGCATCGACGATCTCGCCGTCTTCGATCCCGACAGCTTCGTCGACGCCATGATTGACGAAGAACAGGCTTCGTAAGACTGTCGATCCGCAGTGTCTGAGGGTTGTCAGGACGTCGCTTCCTCGCGCTTCATGGCCTCGGGCGCGAGTTACAGCGACGGCCAGTCTGCTACAGGCTCTCGGTTTCAGGTTCTGCTTCAGGGACGGGTTCAGCGGGAGCTGGCGGCAGGTAAACCGGCTGAATCGCCAGTTCCGTGGGCGGACAATACGGGTCCGCGTAGCCGCCGACCGAATCGAGTGACAGGTACCCGCCACCGAGGGCCTGATACGCATTGACGATGGCCGCAAGCTGCTGCTGTTTGGTCCCGATCAGGTCAATCCGTGCTTCCAGCAGATCACGCTGCGAAAACAGGACATCGACGTACTCCGCACGAGCATTCTGGAACAGGTCCGTGGCGACTCGGACCGACTCTTCCAGAGCGGCAACCTGTTCCTGCTTGATCTCGACACTCTTGCGGTAGTTCTCTGCGGCGGTCGTGCGGTTGACGACTTCCGTGAAGGCCGTCAGCACCGTCCGCTGGTACTCATAGACGGCCTGCAACTGTCGGGCATTCGCGTTGAGATACTCCGCTCGGATGGCGGCTCGGTTGATCAGCGGCGCTACGAGTTCGCCGGCGGCATTGGCAACGAACGCTTCAGGATCGAACAGATACTTCGGATTGAAGGCTTCGAAGCCGACACCCGCCGTGATGTTCAACTGCGGATAGAACTCGGCTCGGGCCACCATGACGTCCAGGCCGGCGGCGGTCAGTTCGCGTTCGGCCGCCTGAATGTCACGCCGATTCTGCAGCAGCTGAGCCGGCACGCCGACACTCAACACGTTCGAATCGAGCTGGATGAAATCCCACGACTCGCGGTCAACGGCCTGCGGATACCGACCGACGAGGAAGTTGATCCGGTTCTCGACTTCGATGATCTTCTGGTTGACGATGAGCCGTTGACTTTCGTTCTTGCGAACTTCAGCCAGAAATCGCTGCACGCCCAGTTCCGTGCCGCGGGCCGCTTCCTTCTGAGCCTTCGCCACTTCCAGACTCTTCTTCTGGATTTCAATCGTCTGATTGAGGAACTCAAGTCGTTTGTCGAGCGCTGCCAGTTCGTAGTAGTTCTCTGCCGTGTCCGCCACAAGCCGCGTGACGAGATAGTCCCGCGCCTCGATCGCCTCATAATATCGCTGTTGAGCGGCATCGCGGGCGCTTCGTAGCTGACCCCAGATGTCGACCCGCCAGAACAGTTTGGCACCGAGTCCCGTATTCCCCAGTGGGTCCGAAAATCGGCCTCCTCCGGGAATCGTCAGCTGATCTTCTGCCGCTCCAAGTGGTGTGAATCGGCTTGTCTTCTCAAACCCGCCGCCGCCGCCAACCTCAACAAACGGGAGATACGCACCGCGCCGAGCCATGATCTCGTTGCTGGCGATTTCAATTTCCTGATTCCGAATTCTTAGTTCCTGATTCTGCGTCAGCCCCTCGACAATCAGTTGTGTCAGCGCCGCGTCATTGAAGAACTGTTCGATGCCCACGTCGGCAGAGTTCTCGACAGACGACTTACCGTTGAAGTCGTCCGGCAGGACCGGTCCTGGTGCCGGTTCTCGCAGGCAGGGAAGCTGGCACCCCGAAAGGAACGTCACGACGACACAGACAGCCAGTCGTACGGCCAGGCTCCGTTGCGAGCCGCATGCTGAGCTGGTCCAAAGTTGGTTGTGCGGTCTCATCCTTGAGCATCCTGCGATAATCTGAGGCTGTCGAACGCCAGCGGCCGTGATCTCCGGCGAGGAATCACATTCCAGCATCTGGACTGCGACGACTTGGCCAACCCGGCAGTGGGTTGGACGCAGCAGAATTGCTATCGGCAGAGCCCCTTGACCGAACCACACAATCGTTGCAGTCGCGTTACCTCGACCTCGATTTGCAGGATGCTGCAGATTCTTGCACAGAAACGCTTGCGCAACTTCTCTGACCAGACTGCACTAGCGCTCATGTCGGGTTCGCAACCTCAAACAGACGAAGGGGCCACATGTGGCGACCTTTGCTGCGAACCCCGCCCGACAGCGACTTCCGGGGCGGCGGCTTTGTGACGCCACTAACTCTGACACTGCTGCCAGAACTCAGCGCCGTATCCGCTGCAGTAAGAGCCTCTCTGAAAGGCTCTGTCGCACGAAACGATGAGCCTAACTCCCCGAGCACGTTCAGCAATCCGCACTGCTCATTGCGACAACCCGGCGTGCCCTGGCGAACTCACTCGATCACAGTTGTCGACCTGTGTTCGAGGCTTTCGCTCAGCGGTCCGTCGTGCTCGTCACGAATGAGCTTCCGCCCATCGGAAATCTGAGCAAACAGATAATACAGACCGGGAATTACGAGAACTCCGATCAACGTCCCCATCAGCATGCCGCCCACGGCCGTTGTCCCAATCGTACGATTACCAATCGCACCCGGGCCAGTCGCCCGGACGAGCGGAATCAAGCCGGCAATAAAAGCAAACGATGTCATGACGATCGGTCGGAAGCGCAGCTTTCCGCCTTCGATCGCAGCATCCCTGATGCTCAGCCCTTCCTGGTGCCGCTGCACAGCAAACTCAATGATCAGGATGGCGTTCTTTCCTAACAGACCCACCAGCATCACGAGCCCGATCTGGCAGTACACATCGTTGGCCAGGCCCATCGATTTCAACATCAGGAACGAGCCGAACAGCCCGATCGGGAGGGACACAATCACCGCCAGCGGAAGCAGGAAACTCTCGTACTGTCCGGTCAGCACCAGATAAACGAAGAGCACGACGATCAGAAAAATGTAGACGGCCGCGTTGCCCTTGTTCGCTTCATCATAGGCCAGCCCCTGCCAGCCGATTCCAAAACCCCGAGGCAGCGTCTGCTCGGCAACTTCCTCAATCGCCGCAATCGCCTGGCCGCTGCTGTAGCCGGCCGCGGGTGCTCCCTGAATGATCGCTGTCGTATAAAGGTTGTAGCGATTGATCTCGTTCATGCCCTGCATCTTCCGGATCTTCATGAACGACGAATACGGCACCATCTCTCCGTCTTCGTTCTTCACAAACATGTTCTGCAGGTCGTCGGGGTACCGTCGAAACTCAGGAGCCGACTGCACGTAGACTTTGTAAAACTGCCCGAAGCGAATGAAGCCCTGCTCCCAGGTGCTTCCCACAACGATGGAGAGATTCTCCATCGCGTCCGCAATCGAGACGCCCTTCTGCATGGCCACGTCATTGTCGATCACGATCTCATACTGAGGATAATTGTTGGCAAAGAACGTGAAGATGCCCTTCAGTTCCTTCCGTTTCCCCAGGGCCTCGAGAAACTCCTCGGTCACTTCTCCAAAGGTGTCGTAATCGCCGGTGTTTGTCTTATCGAGCAGGCACAGGGAGAAACCGCCAGCGGCACCGAATCCCGGAACGGCGGGAGGTTCAAAGAATTCGAGTTTGACGTCGGCAATCTCCCGACCGCGTTCTTCAAGCTCTTCGATGATCTGCTTCGACGTCAGTTCACGGTCCGCCCAGGGCTTCAGATTGATCAGGCAGGTCCCGGCGTTGGATCCTCGACCTTCCGTCAGGATCTCGTATCCGGCCAGCGAGGTGACCGACGTGACCTCATCGATCTCCTTGCAGATCGCCTGCAGTTCGTGCGACTTTGAGTTCGTGTACTCAAGGGTCGAACCGGGAGGCGTCTGAATAATGCCGTAGATGACACCCTGGTCTTCCAGGGGAATAAAGCCGGACGGCAGTACTTCGTTGACCAGTAGAATGCCATAACTGAAACCGCCGATGACGATCATGGTCAGCAGTCGCCGCGACACAATCCGGCTGACGATTGCCACAAAGCTTCCCGTCACTTTCTCGACGGCCTGATCGAACACGCGCAGAAAGATCCCCAGTGGTCCGCGTTTCTTTTCTTCGCCGGGTTCGCTGCCCGAGAGCATCGACCGGAATGTGAAGATCGCCAGCACAGCGACGATGCTGCCCGTGACGATGATCCCGGTTTCCGTCAGCGTCACCTGCTCAGACACGACTTCGTGGACGATCTCGATATGCAGCAGTTCGTGCACGCCATAACCGACGGCCGCGCCGAGCACGATGGAAAGCATGGCTCGCGCAATATGGGCGCGGCGGCCAGCAACTTTCCGGATACAGCGATTGACGAGCCCGACCAGTCCTCGCTGCTGACCGTAATTGTCAATCGGTTTCAGAATCATCGCGCAAAGAACGGGTGTCAGTGTCAACGCCACAACACCCGACAGCACAATGGACATCGCCATTGTCAGGGCGAATTCTCGATAGAAGACGCCGACTGCCCCCGGCACAAACGTGACTGGAATAAAGACCGAGGTCATCACGAGTGTAATCGCGATAATGGCACCGCTGATCTCGCCGATCACTTCTCTGGTGGCGTTGTAGGGCGAGAGATGCTTCTCGTGCATTTTTGCATGGACTGCCTCGACCACAACGATCGCATCGTCCACCACGACGCCGATCGCCAGCACGAGCGCGAAGAGCGTGATCAGGTTGATCGACATCCCGAACATGTTCATGAAGAAGAAGGTTCCGATCAAAGACACCGGAACCGCCAGCGTGGGAATGAGTGTGCTGCGAAAATCCCCCAGGAACAGAAAGACCACCAGAGACACAAGTACAAACGCTTCGAACAGCGTGTGCAGTACCTTCTCAATGGACGCATCGAGGAAATTGGAAACGTCGTAACTGACCGCGTAATCCATGCCCGGAGGAAACGACGTCTCTTTCATCTCTTCCAGTGTGGTCTTCACTTCCTCAATCACATCGGCGGCGTTGGAACCAGGAATCTGCTTAAGCACAATTGACGCCGATGGATAACCATCAATGTCTGAATACAGGTCATAGAAGGACGAGCCCAGGACGACCTTCGCGACATCCTTCAGACGGAGAATCTCGCCATCGGGGTTGGCCCGCAGAATGATGTCCTCGTACTGCTCAGGCTTGTTGTAGCGACCGACCCAGGTCAGTACGTACTCGATGGTTTGCGAGGTCGTTCCCGTCGCCTGCCCCAGTCGTCCGGGCGAGCCGATCATGCTTTGCTCTTTGATCGCCTCCATGACGTCGGCGGACGACAGCTTGTAGGCACGCATGCGGTCGAGATCGAGTTCGACGCGCATCGCATAAGCGCGGTTGCCGAGAATCCTCGCCCGACCGACGCCTCGTGTGCGCTGAATCTCGGGCAGCATGTTCGACGAGACATAGTTGAAGAGAAAGTTCTGATCGACGTTCGGGTCTTTGCTGAAGACGTTTACGTACATCAGCATGCTCGTCATGTTCTGCATGACGATGATGCCTTCACGATCGACGATCGGCGGCAACTGATTCCTGACCATCTGAATGCGGTTGTTGACGTTCAGAACGGCGACATTCGGATCAGTTCCTGGCTCGAAGGTGATCATGATCGACGCCTCGCCGGCACTCGTGGCGGCGGACGTCATGTAGCGCATGTCGGGAACGCCATTGATGGCCCGCTCCAGAATCACCAGCGTCGAGTCGACCAGAATTCTGGCGCTGGCACCGGGGAACGAAAGCGAGACGACAACGCTTGGCGGCGCGACCGATGGAAACTGCGAAACAGGCAGTGACAGGATCGCCAGACCGCCCATAAACAGGATGAGCAGTGAAATGACGATCGCCAGCGCCGGGCGATGCAGAAACTTTGTGAACATTAACGAGGCTGCCTATTCCGCGTGGTACTTCAGGTGACTCAAAACGTCTTCCGGCTCCTGAAACTCGAATTCAATGCGGTCACCGTCACGCACCTGTCGAATTCCTTCGAGGACAATCCTGTCGCCTTCATCAAGGCCATCGCTGACCACAAAGATGTCATCCTGCTCGCTGGCGATCGTGATGTCGCGCTGGTGGACGACGTTGTCCTTGTCGACGACGTAGGCATACCGCCGGGCGAGGATTTCGAAGGTCGCCCGTTGTGGGATGACCGTCATGCCGGACAGCAATCGGTGGATGAGGATCGTCCCGGTCTGCCCGTTTCGCAGCAGTCCTTCAGGATTGGAGAAGTCCGCGCGGAAGGGGATGTTCCCCGTCATATTGTCGAAGTCCGCTTCGATTGCTCCGATCGTCCCCGGCTGAGAGAAGATGCTGCCATTGGCGAGCTTCAGTTCAATCTGCAGGTGATCCGTGCGGCCATCGTTCTTGTCCAGTTCGGCCTTGTATTCGAGGTAGCGCGCTTCAGGGACGTTGAAGTAGACCCACATCACGCTGTTGTCTGAGAACGTGGTGAGGACATCACCTTCTTCGATCAGACTCCCCAGCTGATTGCGCTGCCGATCGACGATACCGTCAAACGGTGCGGTCACGTTGGTGAATCCCAGCTCGGCCCGTGCGAGTGCCACCTGGGCCTGCGCTTTGGCAAGTTCCGCTTTTCGCAAAGCAAGTTCCTGAGGCGAGACGATGCCTTTCTTCAGCAGGGCCTGCGAGTTGTCGAGTTCAATCTGAATTCGCTGCGCTTCGGCGACTTCTGAATCCAGTTTCGCCTGGTACAGGGTCGGAAGGATTTTGAACATCAGCTCGCCCTTCCGAACGAACTGGCCTTCTTTCACTCGGATGTCTTCGAGGTATCCGCCTTCGAGAGCACGGACTTCAATGTGCTGGCAGGAGTGAATCTGGCAGACATACTGCTGCGTGCTGACCACGTCCTTGCGAACAGGGCTCGTGACGAGAATTCGATGTTGTGGATGGCCCTCGTGATGGCCGTCCTGATGTTCGCCGGCGTGTTCCGGTTGAGTCTCAGCGTGGAGTTGCTCCTCCACGGCTTCGCAGCCGGAGAGCGTCACGAGAAGCGGGCACAGCACCATCGTCGTTAAGAGAAAAGCTTTCATGATTCAGGTCTCTTCGGTGCCTGCGCGGACGCGCAGTCCGGGCAGGCGTAGAGGAAAACGGGAGTGAACTGTGTAACGTTCGGATCAGTGGAAACTGGAAGGCAGGCGTCGGCGGGGTATTTTTCCGGAAGGACAGAGGGCACAGCGTTGCAGAACAATTCCGGACGCGGATGTCTGCAGAGTTCTGCACCTGATCTGCAATCGAGGGCGTGACTTCGCAACAGCACGCTGTCCGCCAGGCGGATCGGTTACCGCACTTTCGGCCCCTGTTTTTCAGGGCTCTCCTGATTCCTGGAGAAGTGCCTGGTCCGTCCGGGATGGCAGCATCCCCACCAGACGCAAAGACTGAGCCAAATGGATTCCGGTGGCTCGCCAGCGTCTTTTTCGCTGAAGTGCAGGCACATCAGCAATGCGCAACTCTGCACGTCCAGGTGCAATACTCTGCAGAATGACTGCAGGTTCCTGCGTGATGTCTGAGGATCTGGCCCGGTTGACGAGGCGATTCCGTCATGGCCAGGAATTTGCTTCACCCCGAGCAGCTTTGTCGCGACGTTCGATTGACATTCGCCTTTGCCTTCCGGCTGCTGCCGGGTTTCTTCGACCAGAAGTAGTCGCTGATGTTTCGAGTCG
>Ga0070726_10001053_pt1 | contig 29499 bp, 24 predicted proteins | sample tdAd471_FD_67275 | JGI IMG/M metagenome (GOLD analysis project Ga0070726, IMG submission 67275) | Marine sediment microbial communities from the Atlantic coast under amendment with organic carbon and nitrate - tdAd47.1 | ecosystem: Environmental > Aquatic > Marine > Coastal > Sediment | place...
CAACATGCCCATGGCAAGGTAGAGCGCACCACCACCATAATCGCCAACGAGGTTCAGGGGTGGGCGTGGGCGACCATCTCCATCGCCCATCGCATGCAGCGCGCCCGTGATGGCGATATAGTTCAGATCATGGCCTGCAGAGTGGGAAAGTGCACCATGCTGGCCCCAGCCTGTCATGCGACCATAGACGAGCTTTGGATTACGCTTCAGCACATCATCGGGCCCCAGGCCATTGCGTTCCATGACGCCTGGGCGGTAGCCTTCAATCAGGCCGTCGGCCTTCTCCAGAAGCTTCAACGCGACTTCCACATCGGCCGGGTCCTTGAGGTTCAGCCCGATGGAGCGTCGCCCCCGGCCCATGACGTCAGCGGCCCGCCCCGGGCGACCATCCCCCGGCCGGTCTATGCGGATCACATCTGCGCCAAGGTCTGACAAAAGCATGCCGCAAAACGGTCCCGGCCCAATTCCGGCAAACTCCACAATGCGAACACCATTAAGAGGTCCTTGGCCCATAATATTTCCTACCCTTACTCATTGTTGATCTCGAGATTAGCAGATCATTAAGCGGCGCACCCACAAAAGGAAGGGGTACCGTAACGTCGCCTTCTCCCCACGAGAGTATCGCCCTTTATGCCTGACCTGTCCTATCTGGATCCCCCTATCGAAGTGGCAGCAGAAAGCCCCAGACTGGAAATGATCCAGTCACGGCTACGGTCGGGCCGCATGCGGCCATACAAGGCTAGTAGGCCTCTATCGCGCAACTGCTCCGAACCGCTTCTGGTCGATCTGGAAAGCGCAGATCCGGAAATTCTTCGGATCCTCTCCAGCTCAGGCGTCACGCGCCCTTTGGTCATTCTCGGAGAAGACACTGATGGCCACGTCCTCTTTGACGCGCTCGTCGTAGAGCGTGACAAGGATATCCCCCTATTGAGGGGCCGACTGACGGCCCTGTCACGCCGTAATGCGCGGGCAACGGAACTGAACTTACGACGCGAGACGGCTCGTGAGTTTGGCCTCGCAATTCCGGTCACCCCATCAGAAGTCGTTCCGGAATTGCTGTACCTAGGAGACGGCTCCACACGTTTTCTTGCGCTTCAGGCGGCATTGAATGAGCGCGGTGTATCTGTCACCGCGGCGCTTAGTGTTCACACGGCGACAGACTATATGAAGCATCGACGTTTCTCGGCAGTTCTATTCGATATCAGTCCTGCCTCGAAAGGGCGCGCCAGTCTCGAGCAATGGATTTCCGCTGGTGAAGTAGCTTTCTCTCATGTGCCACTCTTTGCGCTGGTTGATTCTCTTCAAGGTCTGGATGAATCCGAGCGCAACATACTGGCATCGACCTCAGAAATTCTGGAGCATGGCGCCGCAGCCAAGCAACTTGCTGAGCATATTGATGTGATCAGTCGGAAATATCTTCCGCAGGACCTGTTTGACGTGTCCCGGGACTACCCTGCCGAGGTGATGGATGCTGGCACGCAGCTACATGCCCGGCCATACTTCGAAGCCCATCTGGAAAAACAGATTGAAGTATCCAATCAGCGGGCAGAGCCCCTGTCACTGCTGATCGTAAAAAACTCAGACAGCGGACGGTTTAATCTCAAACAGCGCCAGCGTCTGGGCGAAATCCTGGCAAGCAGCTTGCGCGATACGGACATGCCAGCCGTTCTGGGAGTGGACTCCTTTGCCATCAGCATGCCGGCAACACCCTATCGGGGCGCAGTCACTCTCTGCGAACGCTTCCTGAGATCGGTTGAGGAACAAGAACCGCAACTGGCTGCGCAGATTGGCTGGCGCATCATGGAAAAACGCACCTACCATACGGCACGCACATTGGTGGCCAATACGGTTGCTGGCATATTCCAACGCCTTCGCGTAGCCTAGACGGGCACGAGGCCCGCTGCGGCCTCCAGCTCTTTCAGGAAGCTCCGTATGCGTGTCAGGCGCTGCTCTGGTGTGCCGCCCAGACCGGAGTGCACAAGCTTTGAATCCGGGCGAATGCGCAAAGTCGACGGACGGCTGCGGACGACTTCCAACAGCCGCCCCGGATCAAGAACCGTGTCATCCCGGAATGCAAAGACTGCGCCCTTCTCACCCGCATCCAGCTTGCTGATGCCGAGAGCCTTGCACTGCACCTTGATCGCGGTGACTTCCAGCAATTGCTTGGTCTCTTCCGGCAAAGGCCCAAAGCGGTCAATCAGTTCAGCAGCAAAGGCTTCACGCTCCTGCGCGGTCGAGATTTCTGACAGGCGGCGATAGAGCGACAATCTGATATTGAGATCTTCAACATAGATCTCCGGAATCAGAACAGCCGCGCCGATATTGATCTGCGGGGACCACTCGTCTGCAAAATCCTCGTCCTCGTTCGCACCCGCCTTGAGCGCGTTCACGGCATCCTCCAGCATGGACTGGTAAAGCTCCACACCAACTTCTTTCACGTGACCGGATTGCTGATCCCCCAGCAAGTTGCCTGAGCCGCGCATATCCAGGTCATGACTGGCCAGCTGGAAACCGGCCCCAAGCGAATCGAGTGACTGCAGGATCTTCAGCCTGCGATCGGCGGCGTCCGTGATGACTTTGTCCTTGGGGGTCGTGAAATATGCATATGCGCGAAGCTTCGAGCGCCCCACACGGCCGCGCAACTGATAAAGCTGCGCAAGACCGAACATGTCTGCCCGGTGAATGATCAGCGTGTTGGCGCGCGGAATATCCAGACCGCTTTCCACAATCGTCGTCGACAGCAGAACATCATACTTGCCCTCATAGAAGGCAGTCATGATGTCTTCGAGTTCTCCGGAAGCCATCTGGCCGTGCGCCACGATGAAGGAGACTTCGGGCACATTGTCGGACAGGAAGCGTTCCAGCTTGTCCAGGTCCTGAATGCGCGGTGCCACGAAGAAAGCCTGCCCGCCGCGATACTTCTCGCGCAGCAGCGCCTCCCTGAGTGTCACGGTATCTTCTTCCGTGATGTAGGTTCTGACTGAGAGCCGGTCGACCGGCGGTGTCGCAATGATCGACAAATCACGGATGCCCGTAAGCGCCATCTGAAGCGTCCGTGGGATAGGTGTCGCCGACAAGGTCAGCACGTGTACGTCTGACTTCAGTTCCTTCAGGCGTTCCTTGTGCTTGACGCCAAAGCGCTGCTCTTCATCGACGATCAGGAGGCCAAGGCGCTTGAATTCAATCGTCTTGGTGAGGAGGGCATGCGTGCCGACAACAACATCAACACTCCCACTTGCCAGCCCGTCGCGTGTTTCTGCCGCTTCGCGCTGACCAACCAGACGCGACAACGGCCGCACATTGAGCGGCCATCCCGCAAATCTTTCGGCGAATGTCTTGTAGTGCTGGCGCGCCAGAAGCGTTGTTGGCGCAATGACGGCAACCTGCTTGCCGCTCATCGCTGCGACAAACGCCGCGCGCAGGGCGACCTCGGTTTTGCCGAATCCCACATCGCCGCAGACGAGGCGGTCCATCGGTCTGCCTGAGCCAAGATCACTGAGGACATCCTCAATGGCGTTCAACTGGTCATCTGTCTCTTCATAGGGGAACCGCGCAGCAAACTCTTCGTAGAGCCCTTGCCCTGCATTGACAGCTTCAGCACGCTTGAGCTCGCGCGCAGCCGCGATGTGCATCAGTTCGGCCGCCATCTCCAGGATGCGCTTCTTGGCTTTTGCCTTACGTGTCTGCCAGCCTGCTCCGCCGAGCTTGTCCAGCTGGCTTTCATCATCTTCAGAGCCATATCGGCTCACCAGGTCAATATTCTCAACCGGCAGGAAGATTGTGTCGCCACCGGAATACTCGATCTGCAAGCAATCGTGCGGCGCACCGGTCACTTCCAGCGTCTTCAGGCCAATATAGCGCCCTACCCCGTGATCAATATGGACCACGAGATCGCCAGCATTCAGTGTCGCGGCATCGGAAATGAAATTCGCCGACTTCCGCTTCCGGCGAGGTGCGGCCAGCCTGTCTCCGAGAATGTCGGCTTCAGAGATAAGGGCGAAGTCCGGTGTTTCGAATCCGGCCTCGATCGGAATTTCGACAACCGTGAAATCTGTCTTGCTGGCCGCCTCCAGACTATGCACCAGCGCCAGATCGGTCAGACCATGGTCTGCCATGACATTGATCAGCCGGTCCGCCGAACCGGTAGACCATGCGGCGAACGCAACTGGCCGGCCCGAGCGGTTAAGGGCTTTTGCGTGCGCGATGGCCGCTTCGAAAATATTGCTGTCGGTGTGCAGCCTTTCAGGCGCGAAGTCCCGTCCCGGGCGGCCTTGAAGGTCAAACGTATTTGCGCCCGGCTCTGCGGGATAGAAACGCGCTGTCGCGTTATTTGCGAGGCGTTCTTCCAGTTCCTTTGGAGTGAAATAAAGCGCCTCAGGCGGAAGCACTTTCGCATGGCGGACATCCCCCCCGCCTGCTTCCAGACGTGCGGCGTGGTAGTCCTCTGCCTGAGCCAGCCGCTCAGACGCTGCCTCACCCGCCAGGTGCCCCATTCCGATCAGAGGTGCCTCGCCCAGATAATCGAACAGGGTTTCCATATGATCATGAAATAGCGGCAACCACGCCTCTACGCCTTGCCGGCGAATGGATGCCCGGGCCGCTTCATAGGCCGGATCACCAGAGGGAGGGCCAAAGACGGCCAGATACTTCTCGCGGAATCTGGCAAGCACATCGTCATCGAAAAGAATCTCGCTGACAGGCGCAAACGCGACGCTCTTGGCGTCGCCCGTGGAGCGCTGAGTTTCAGTGTCGAAGGTACGTAGGGTCTCCAGCGTATCGCCGAAGAAATCGAGCCGGTAAGGTTCAGGCGCGGTTGGTGGGAAGATATCAATGATCCCGCCGCGAATGGCGAACTCCCCCTGCTCGCGCACAGTGCTGGCGCGGAGGTATCCGTTTACCGCCAGATACTCTGTCAGATCCTTTTGGTTGACGGACTGCCCCACGCTAACAGCGAAGGAAGAACGCTTCAGAACGCTGAGTGGCGGAACCCTTTGAACCAGGGATGAGGCTGTCGTGACGACCAGCAAAGCACCCTGCTCCGGCTGGTATCTGGAAAGCCGCGCCAAAGCTGCGCAACGGCGCGCGGCTACACCAGCGGTTGGGCTGACGCGGTCATAGGGCAGCGTATCCCAGCTCGGCAGGTCGACCTGATCCAGCTTGGGCTGAGCGAATTGGGCAATCCGGCGCGCTGTGGCCGCCGTTTTGTCGTCACGCGCAACATAGACCCCGACGCCGCCACGCTGGACCAGCGCCTTGGCGAAGGTAATGAGGTCAGCACCAAATGGAGCCCCCGATAGCGCCGCGGGCCCGCTGAGGGATTGCAGGAGGTCAACAGGGGTCATCTGAACCGAAACCTATGGAGAAAGATAGGAATTTGCGGCTCAATCAACCGCCCTGTGCGGCGTAACGGAATGCGATCAGTTGGTCCAGCACCGGGCCGCGATGATTGTCAGGCACAGGCGTCTGACCAATCAGCCATGCATACACCTCCCAGTCCGGAACGCCGAGAAGTGCTTCGAACTCATCAAGCTCTTCAGCCTGATAAGCTTCAAGATACTCATCCGCGAATGAGCCCATCAGAAGGTCCATTTCACGGAAACCTCTGCGCCAGGCGCGGAAATTGAGCTTGCGGCGGCGTATGTCGATGGATGTATCCTGCATGACTTCACCATATAGCCTTCCTGTCAGAGATAAAAAGCGACGATTGTGCACCCAGTGCAGCGCGCATAGTCTGCGCCGCATGCGGGATGAACGACTCTTTCCACTCTTTGCCGAGTTCGACAGCCTTTCCGGCGTGGGGCCGAAGCTGAAACCCGTGCTAGAACGGCTGACAGGCGGTGAGACTGTCTGGGATCTGTTGCTACATCTGCCTGAAAGGTGGGTGGACCGCCGTGTGAAGGACACGATCGAAGATACCGTCATCGGAGAGGTCGCCACCGTAAAAGGCGAAGTGCAGGCCTATAACGCGCCCTATTCCGACAGATCCCCGCACAAGATCACCCTCTATGACGGGACAGGCTTTCTGACGCTTGCCTTCTTCCGCGCAGATGGACGCTGGCTGCAGGGCCAGTTCCCGATTGGCAAGGAGCGCATCGTCTCAGGCATGGTCGAAGAGTATCAGGGCGAACGTCAGATGACGCACCCTGATTACATCATGGACCCCGCCAAGGGAGAGCGGCCACCTGAAGTCGAACCGATCTATGGCCTGACTGCTGGGCTGACCAACAAGCGCGTTCACTCTCTGGCAGTGCAATCCCTGTCCAGTGTTCCGGAAGACCTGCCGGAATGGGCCGACCCGACTCTGGTTGCGAACCGGCACTGGCCGGGCTTTCGTCAGGCCCTCTACGATCTGCACGCCCCTGACGAATACGATGAAGACATGTTCGCCCTGGCGCGTGAGCGGCTTGCTTATGACGAGGCGCTGGCCCGCGAGTCCGCCTTTGCCCTGGCCCGAGCCAGCCGCGCGCGCAGGTCATCGCCCGCCATTCCCGCCAATGCCAAAGCGCATGAGACGCTTTGCAAGACATTGCCCTACAAACCGACCGGAGCGCAGCAGAGAGCCTTTGCCGAAATCTCTGCAGACATGTCCAAGACGGCCCCAATGCGCCGGATGCTTCAAGGCGACGTTGGAGCGGGCAAGACGCTTGTCAGCGCCATGGCTGCCGTCCAGGCCGCGAGTACGGGGTTCCAGGCTGCCGTCATGGCGCCGACAGAAGTCTTGGCGCGGCAGCAATACGAGACCATGGACAAGTTGCTGTCTCCGTTAGGTTTTACCGTGGCGGCCCTGACAGGGCGGGACAAATCAACAGCGCGCGAGAGCATTCTGATGGGGCTCGCAGACGGATCGATAGATGTTGTTGTGGGCACGCAGGCCCTGTTCCAGCAATCCGTCACATTCCGAAATCTCGGCCTGATCATTGTGGACGAGCAGCACAGATTCGGTGTGGCAGACCGGATGAAGCTGGCGGGTAAGGCTGTCAGCCCGCACATGCTGGTCATGAGTGCGACGCCGATCCCCCGCACGCTGGCGCAGGCCGTACATGGCGATCTGGATGTTTCCATCCTGGATGAGAAACCAGCCGGACGTGTTCCCGTGGAAACCCGCGCCGTCCCGGACACCCGAATCGAGGAAGTCGTCCAAGCTGTCGGACGGGCCCTTCGCCGAGGCGAGCGCGCGTTCTGGGTCTGCCCAAAAGTTGATGTGGACGATGATGATTCCACAGCCGTCGGCCGCCATGCGGCCTTGAGTGATCAGCTTCGCGTTCCCGTCGGGCTTGTGCACGGCAGAATGAAGCCAGCTGACAAGGATACGGCGCTCGAAGATTTCCGCGCGGGACGCACGAAAATCCTTGTCGCTACAACGGTCATTGAAGTGGGCGTCGATGTGCCTGAAGCCACCATCATGGTCATCGAGCGTGCAGAGGGATTTGGTCTCGCTCAGCTGCACCAATTGCGCGGCCGCGTGGGACGCGGAGACCGCCCCTCTTACTGCCTGCTGCTATACCGCCCGCCACTGGGCGATACAGCGCGCGACAGGCTTGATACGCTTCGCCGAACGGAAGACGGTTTTGAGATTGCGGAAGCCGATTTCCGCCTCAGAGGTCCGGGCGACATGCTGGGCCTGAAACAGGCCGGCGCGACGGATTATCGAATCATCGATCTCACCAGGCATGCAAGCCTGCTGGAGATTGCCCTGAAGGATGCAGAATCCGTCGTCTCCAAGGACCCTGAACTGAGCGGCGAGCGCGGCTCGTCTCTCAGGCTTGTCAGAGAGCTGCTTACTCCGAAGATCCAGGCGCCGACTTAGGCGGCGGAACTTCAGATCCCTGCACAGCCTCAGCCTGGGCAGCGGGTCCGCTCTTCTTCGGCAAGTGTTCTGGCACGACGAGACCCGCTGACAGGATCATCTTCGCGCCTTCCTCCACAGTCATGTCGAGCCGCACTACTTCGCTGGCCTCAATATACATGAGGAATCCGGATGTCGGGTTTGGCGTCGTCGGCACAAAAACGCCGATAAATCCCGGCCCCAGCGTAGAACGTACCTCGCCACGCGCCGGGCTGGATAGAAAGCCGAGACACCAGGTGCCCGGCTTGGGAAACTCGATCAGCACGCATTCGCTGAACTGCTCGGTATTGCTGTTGGCAAACACCTCAACCAATTGCTTGAAAGCGGAATAGACAGACCGGATGATCGGCAACCGCCCAAGAATACGGTCAGCTAGACTGATAACCGACCGGCCGATCAGGTTTGTCGCAATAGCGCCCAGCACCGTAAGAAACAGGACGAGGACGATCAGGCCAAAACCCGGCACAGCATAGTTCAGATATGTTTCAGGCTTCAGCGCCGCCGGCAGAAGTGGAACGACCCGCCTGTCTATCTCGCCAATCAAAAACTGAAGGATCAGGAAGGTGACCACAACGGGCAAAGCGATAACCATGCCGGCAAAAAAGCGGCCCCGCAGCCAGGCAAACAGGCTCGGCTTGCCCAGCCTCTCCCCTTGCAGGATGCTTCCGTCCTTATCGTCGCGTTTGGACATGTCTCCCTTTCCTCAAACGAGATTTACTTAGCTTACTCTGGGTTATGCCTTGGCCCAGATGTTGTTCCGCGTAATTGTGGCGAAGATGGGTAATGCAGAACAGATTCAAAAGGCCTTAACGGCATGGGCAGGGCAATTCTATGGCCCTGAAAGCTCTTTGGAGCATGTAGCGCGCCTTTCCGGCGGTGCCAGCCAGGAAACCTGGTCGGTAGATGTTGCCGCAGCCGGGAAAAAGCACGAGCTGATTCTCCGCCGTGTTCCGGGAGGCTTCCAACAGTCCGCGCGTAATTCCGAGGCTATTGGCCTAGCCACTGAGGCGCGTCTGCTGGAGTGTGCGTCGGGCACGGTACCCGCCCCGAAAGTCCTGGGTGTCTTTTCCCCAGATAGCGATATGGGCGAAGCCTTCCTGATGAACCGCATCAGTGGCGAGACCATCGCGCGCAAGATCCTTAGGGATGATGCCTACAGCTTTGCGCGGGAGAAATTGACAGCACAGTGCGGTAAGGCGCTGGCAGGTATCCACGCAATCCCGGTGTCCGAACTTCCCGACCTGCCGGAAACTCCAGGCCTCGCGCAACTCGACAAATACGAAGATATTTATCGCGGCTTTGATATGCCCCGCCCAGTCTTCGAACTCGCCATCAGTTGGTTGAGACAGAATCCCCCTCCCCCTTCTCCCGCAGTTCTGGTGCATGGGGATTTCCGTCTTGGAAATTTAATTGTCGACGAAAGCGGCCTGGCCGCTGTGCTTGACTGGGAACTCGCACATCTGGGAGATCCACGTGAAGACATCGCCTGGCTCTGCGTCAATTCCTGGCGCTTTGGCCATTCTGAAAACCGCGTCGGTGGCTTCGGCCAGCTAGATGACCTGCTCTCGGCCTATGCCGATGCAGGGGGACAGAATTTCTCGGCTGAAGAGATCGACTGGTGGGAGATTCTAGGCAGCCTGAAATGGGGCATCATGTGCATGATCATGTATGAGGCCTATCGTTCTGGCGCAGACCCCAGCGTGGAACGCGCCGCCATCGGACGCCGCGTATCGGAAACCGAGATTGATCTGTTGAACCTGCTGGAAGGAAAGGCCTGATCCCATGCATGACGCTCCCTCCCAGAAAGAAATGATCGAAGCGGTCAAAGCCTTTATCGACAATACGGCGATGCCCTCCCTGAAAGGCCATGCCGCATTCCATGCCCGTGTTGCCTCTAATGTTCTGGCCACCGTGCTGAGGGAAATGGACATCCGCCCCGAAGCGGAATCAGAAGAGGTTCAGAGACTGACGAACCTGCTTGGTGAGGCGCCAGGCCAGTCTGCAGCTGTCCTCAACCAGAAACTCTGCGAGCAGATACGCAGCGGTGACATATCGCTCACCACACCTGGTCTGCTAAGCCACCTCAAAACGACCACAATTTCACAGTTGTCTGTCGACCAGCCCGGCTATTCCGGACTGAAGGCGAGATAAACGGCCCGGCAGGCCAAAAAATCAGGAAGAGCTATGAAACGCTTGATGTTACCCATCATTGTTGTGGCGCTATTGGCTATTGCCGGCGGATATTGGGCCTGGACCCATATCATCTCTCCCCCGCCCTATCTGGAACTGGAACCTCTCAACTATACAGAAGATTCGAGCTGGTCCGCCCTGCCTGTCGAATCTCCGCCTGCCGTATGGGTTGATGGCTGGGGCATTGATGTCTTCGTCATCAGCGAGGACGCAGCACTCAAAGGCCGCACCCAGCCCCAATTGGAGAAGAATGAGCGCAGAGCCAGAGAGCAGGCTCAAGCTCTGAAGACGAGCCTGGAACAGATTGGCGAAGTCTACGCCCCGCTCTATCGAGACAATGCCCGAAATGATGACATTACGCGCGCTTTTGAAACCTATCTTCGCTCAGACAATCTGGGCCGGGCACTGATCATCGTGCAGGACAGCCCAGTCCCGCCTTCCATCCTCGCGCGGCTCGAACAAGACCCGGATCTGCGAGACCGTTTCGGCGGCTTCCTGGCCATCTCTGACGCCAAGGATGGTATACCGTCCCTTCAATCCGCTCAAAGCACATCTGGCGATCCAAGTGGCGATACCGAGTCTGAAGAGACCTTCTGTCCGGAACGGCTCAAGGATCAGGAAAATTGCCAGATCGTCGTACCCGCGCACAAGAGCAAAGGCATCTGGATCATCACAAGCGAAACAATTCCCGGCGGTACGCTGATCGAAGAGTTCCCCGAATGGCTTGAAGTTAATGTTGCCAAAAGCGCCGAGCCGCTCGGCGACTTTGAAGAAGTTGAGATTGTCGATATCCGCCGCCCCGGCGAGACTGATGAGCGCCGCGATCGCGAAACAGATAACTAAGCGTTTGGGGCCTTCGGCTTTGCCTTGGTGAATGCTTCAAGCGTTTCACAGCGCCGCTCGATTTCCAGCAATGCCGGATAGGCCGAGAGATCCATATCGTATCGGCGTGCATTGTAGAGCTGAGGCACCAAGGTGATTTCCGCGATACCCGGCGTGCCGCCAAACAGATACCCATTGCCTGGAAGTGGCTGTGCAATCTCTTCCAGCGCATCAAAGCCCTTGCGTATCCAGTCCTGATACCATGCTTTGATAGCATCATCGTCTGCGCCATACGTTTCACGCAATGTCTTCAGTACAGAAAGATTATTCAGGGGGTGGATGTCACAGGCAATTGTGTCCGCGAAGGCACGGGCTTGCAGACGTGTCCATGCATCTTCCGGAAAAAGCGATGGCCCTGGCAGCGTTTCATCCAGCCATTCAATAATGGCCATCGACTGACCACAGACACGGCCATCCACCTCAATGGCCGGCACGCGCATCTGGGGATTGGCTTTGCGATAAGCTTCCGCGAACTGCTCGTCCGCACCCGGTGCAATATTGACCTGAACGGTTTCATATTCAGCTTGCTTCAGATTGAGAGCAATCCTGAGCCTGTAAGATGCCGACGATCTCCAATAATCGTAAATCCGTATGGTCATGCGAGTTCTTCCAGATCCAGGACTTTCAGTATCTCTTCACGCGCGAGACAGCATTCATTGGCAAACTCGGGATCTGCCAGGTCCGTGGGAGAAAGCTGATCACGATAGGTCCGACGTACAACATCTTGCAGGTCGTCAATGGTTTCATCATCCAGCAAAACACCCTGATGACAGGCGTCAATCTCGTCTTCGCTCATGACGACGCGAAGACGCAGGCAGGCGGGCCCTCCCCCATTGCGCATGGACTGGCGCACATCGGCGTAGATAACTTCCCCAATCGGCCCATTCCCTGAAACCATCTGCTCACAGAACTTACGCGTTGAATCTGTCTCTTGCGTCTCCATGGGCGCGACCAGAACCAGGCGATCCTTGCCAGGTATGGCCAGCAGTTGAGAATTGAACAGATAGGCCTTGATGGCATCCTCTATCGGCACATCCTTGGCGGGCACCATAACGGGCTTCAAATCGAACAATCCTTCGGCGGCGCGGCGAAGACTATTCAATGTCTCGTTCGTATCTTCAAAGGCAAGTTCATGGAAAAACAGCGTGTCCAGCGCACCCACGCTGACCACATCATTATGAAAGGCCCCAGCATCGATGGCTGCCCGAGACTGTCTGGCGAACACCGCCCGTTCCAAACCATGCGAACGGGCAATGGATTCCGAAGCAAGGCGTGTTTGTCTTGCTGGGAAGCCCACAGTGCTTTCGCCTGCATCCCGGCCGTACACAAACAGCTCCACCCCCGGAGCACCATGACTCGCACACAGGCGCACGTGGTTTGCGGCGCCCTCATCGGCGAAATCAGGATGCATGGGCAAGGCGCCATGGATAGCAAACATCTCATCATCGGCAAAAATGCTGACAAGGCTTGCCGTTGTATCGGGATGTTCCTGCGCCCGGTGCAGCATGGTCGAGAGATTGGCCGTTGTAAGGTGCAACCGTCCATCCTCTGTGTCCGATGATGGAGACACTGTTGCCGCATTGGCCGTCCACATGCTGGAAGCCGAGTAGGCAGCCTTCAGCAAGCGTGGAGCAGCTTTGGCCGCAGCTTCTATAATTTGTGCATCGCTTCCATGAAAACCGGCAGACACTAGCAAATCAAAATTGGGCCGGGGCAGCGGCGGCAGGACACCCTGAACCAGACCATGCCCGATCAGCATACGCATCTTCTCCAGCCCCTGAAGCGCGGCTTCACGCGGATTGGAGATATCCCCGGCATTATTGGAACTTGCCAGATTGCCATCAGGCAATCCGCCATAATTGTGGGATGGCCCAATCAATCCATCGAAGTTCACTTCATGGGCTGAGGTCATGCGATCTCCTTCGACTACTTTGGAAAGCCTTGTGCGGACATTCGTTCAGCAGTGTCCGACACCTGGCTGGCTTGCGGCCAGGCGCAATAGTCTGCGGCATAGTAAGCTCCAGGACGGAAATTCCCTGACAGGCCCGGCCCGCCAAACGGCATGGCCCCACTGGCCCCTGCCGTCGGCCGGTTCCTGTTCAGGATGCCCGCGCGCATTTCCTGATGCGCACGCACCCACAAGGCGTCATCATCACTTACCAGGCCGCCTGAGAGGCCATACTTCGTCGCATTGGCGCGGACCAAAGCCTCATCAAAGCTTTTCACCCGAACAATCTGCATAAGCGGCCCGAACAATTCCTCATCCGGAATGTCCTGAGCATTTGTGATGTCAATGACCCCCGCAGTCACAAAACCGCCGCCCCGGTCCATGCGCTTGAGACGGCGCAGGCTCTTGCCGCCCTTCTTGGAAAGCATGGCCTGGAATTCGGTAGCGTTCGCTGCGGCCTGTTCAGACACAAGCGGCCCCATGAAGATGTCCTCTTCATTCCAGGCCCCGATTTTCAGGCCTTTGGCCCGCGCGACAATGGCCTCCACAACGGCGTCGCCAAACTTGCCTTCAGGAAGGATGACCCGGCGCGCACAGGAGCATCGCTGGCCGGTTGTTAGAAAGGCAGACTGCGCCGCAATATCGGCAGCAGCCTCAACCTCAGCCGGGTCCCAGATGATCAGCGGATTATTGCCGCCCATTTCCAGCGCCAGAATCACTTCTGGCCGTCCTGCAAAATGTTTGTGGAAGTAGGTGCCAGTTGCCGCAGACCCCGTGAAAAGCAGACCGTTGATGTCCGCATTCAGCAAAGCGCCCCCGGTTTCCCGCGCTCCATGTACAATATTCAGACACCCTGCCGGCAGGCCGGCGGCCTCAAACGCTTCGGCCATCAGCGCAGCCACACCTGGCGCCAATTCGGAGGGCTTGAACACACATGTGTTGCCAGCCAGAAGCGCTGGCACGATGTGCCCATTGGGCAAATGGCCGGGGAAGTTGAAAGGACCGTATACGGCCATCACGCCATGCGCCCTGTGTGTCAGATGGACCGAGCCGAAGGCCGCATCCTGATTTTTTGATCCCGCGCGCTCGACCTGCGCAGCAATGGACACCTGGACCTTGGCCTTCATTGTAGCCGCTTCGGCTTTCGACTCCCACAACGCCTTGCCCATGTCGCGGCTGACCGTTTTCGCAATGGCGTCGGACCTTTTCTCGATTTCCAGCGCATAGGCTTCGAGAATGGCGGTTCTGTCAGACTGCGGGCGTCTGGACCAATCCTTGAAAGCCGCAGAGGCAGACTGTACCGCGTTCACGACTTGCTCTTCGGTAGCGGAGGCCCCTTCCCAAACAACCTCCCCCGTTGCAGGGCAATGGTTTTTGATAAGCGATCCATTTCCCTCAGACCACTTCCCAGAAATGTAAACGGCGTCTGCCATACTAGCTCCTCAACCAGATGCGTACCTTGTCACCCGGCTTGATTTTCAATTGTTCAAATATGTCTTTCGATGTGATCGCCACATCATCCTCCTGGCACAGAAGCTGAGCCTGGCATGTACGGAAATCAGGATACTTGTCAGTCGAGACCAACGCTTTCCGCGCCTCTGCCGCAGATTCTGCGTCCCCTGCTTCCAGCTTCACAACACGGCTTTCCCGAATAGTACGCAAATGGCGCTTTTGAGTGGCCACAAGAGGACCGCCGTCAAAGATATCGACGGTACGATCAAACTCGAAGCCTTCCCACTGCAATAGCTTATACGCGCCTACGCCGTCTGAATGACAGCGGCCGATAACTTCGCGAGCCTCCGGAGGAAGCAAGTCGACATAAATCGGATATTTCGGCATCAAATCACAGATAAACTGATTGTCTGTCGTTGCAGACAATCTGTCGGCTTCCGTGAAATCCATCCGGAAAAAATGGCGCCCAAGGCATTCCCAGAATGGCGATACGCCATTTTCATCGACAACGCCCCTGAGTTCGGCAAGCACCTTTTCGCCAAACCGGTCCGGCGCAGCCGCCATCATCAGATAGCGAGATTGCGCAGCAAGACGCCCTGCTCCGCCGCCGCGATGATTGGCCTTTAGGAAAAGCGTACCAACTTCCGTACACCCCACATATTCATTGGTCAGCACCAACGCATCCATGTCAAAGCGCAGGTTTCCTGCAGCATGACTCGCCTGCGCGAGAGTAATGATGCGGTAATTGAAGAAAGGCTGATCAATGCCAACACCTGCCTTAACGGCAGAACATCCGACAACCTCATCAGTCTCGGTATTGTCCATCATGAGAAGGTATTTGCCGTACTCAATGCGTTGTAAACGCGAATGAAACGCGTCTTCTGACTTCTTCAGACGGTCTTTCAGAATGCCTTCATCAACCGGGAGACTCGTGAAGCCGGGGCCGGAAAGCTCCGCAAGCTCCATTAAAGCAGGTAAGTCATCCATCCGTGATGGACGCATTACATAAGGACTCGACATACTAGTTCCCCATGAGTGACTTGATACGCTTTGCATCGAGCCGGCCGTCCGCTAGACGGTTCAGAATAAGCGCAGAAAGCGTCGCCCGCTCCGAGAAGCTGTCCGTTATGACAAACTCTTCATGCGAATGAATTCGCCCGCCTCTGACGCCTAGCGTATCGACATTCGGCACCCCGGCGGCAAAGATGTTGTTACCCTCACACACGCCCCCGGTATCCACAAATTCCAGATCCAAGCCGATGGCCCGCCCCGTCGCATGGACAGCCTCGAACAAGGCCTGCTGCGCCTCATTTCGCGGTTTTGGAGGACGATAGAAGCCGCCATGAAGATGACCGGAAATCCCATCCCGCGCGATAGCCTTCTCAAAAAGCGCCTTGATCTGGCTTGTCGCCCATTCCGCACTTGCGGCATCAGGTGCACGTGCACCAAAGCGTACAATTGCCAAGTCTGGCACAATGTTCACGGCTGAGCCGGCATCGATACTTCCGACATTGAGCGTGACGCCTGCGCGTTTGCCGTTCAGCGCCTCAAGCCCGAGAACCAGTTCGGCAGCAGCCTCGATTGCACTGCGGCCTTCTTCTTTGGCGCGCCCTGCATGCGCAGCCTTGCCATGCAGAACGATATCAAAAACGGCAGAGCCTTTGCGGCCGCCAGACATCGCGCCCGTTTCCATTGCTGGCTCGTATGTCATGCCGATCATCGCGCCTGCCTGCGCCGCGCGGGTGAGATACTCAGCGCTAGCAAAGTTTCCAATCTCTTCATCCGGCGTAATGACGATGCGGTAGCCGAGTTTGTCTTTCAGTGGACCGGCTTCGAAAGCCTTCAGTGCCTCAAGCATGACGCACAGGCCGCCCTTCATGTCTGCAAGACCTGGTCCGTTAAGGCGGCCATCACCCAAATCGGTAACGCCTTCAAACGTACCCGCCGGAAAGACAGTGTCATAGTGGCCGGAAAGCACGACCTGGACTTCTGCTTCGGGGCGCGCCGTAATCTGAAGCACAGGGCCTGTTTCCCTGGCTTCAGCCTTGCCATTATCAGCAACGGCCTCGAAGCCTTCAGTTTGAACAAGCTCCACGTCAGCCTCAAGCTCTGAAAAAGCCTCTGCGAGCATGGGCGCAAAGGCTTTCAGACCGGCTGTGTTCCAGCTGCCTGTATTCACATCCGACCAGGCAGAGGTTCGTGCGATCATGGCCTGAGCAGCGTCATTCAATCGCTCACGCGCCGCCTCATCAAGGGGGGTGAGCTCCGTCAGATTTGTCAGTGTCGTCATAGCGCCTTGGTTTCACAGGTAACCAAGTTCGGCAAGTGCCATATGAATGGCGGCACAAACAAAAACGGCCCGGCTGTTAGGCCGGGCCGTTTCCTGTCGTAAATCAGTTCTTACTGAACAGTGATCGTGACTTCTGAACGACGGTTCAGAGGTTCGCGGACACCGTCACGGGTCGCCTTGGCAAGATCGGTCTCACCTTTGGCTTCCTCAGCGATGATCGCGGAGTCGATGCCACGGGCAGCAAGTGCATTGGCAACAACGTCAGCACGACGCTGGGACAGACGCAGGTTGTACGCGCTCGCACCAGAGGTATCCGTGTGACCAGCGATTGTCACGCTGCTCGGCGCACAACCAGCTTCACCACTGATGTTAGCCACAGCCTGATCGATAACCGCAGATGCCTGGCTCGTCAGGTCAGCGCGATCCCACTCGAAGTAGACCACGAACTCCTGGTCGAGGCTGGAGCACACAACTTCCGGAGCATCTGTCGTCGTCGTTGGCGGCGGCGGCGGAGGCGGCGGAGGCGGCGGAGGTGGCGGAGGTGGTGGCGGCGGAGGCGGAGGTGGTGGCGGCGGAGGCGGCGGCGGAGGCGTTACACCGAACGCATAGCGCAGACCGACAGAAGCCGTGTGGCTTGTGTAGGTAGCATCATAATCAATGCCACCATTGTAGCCGTCCATCTCGAGGTCTTCGACAACGCGGTAACGATAGCCGACGTCCAGCATAAGACGATCAGATACTTTGTACCCGAGGCCGAGAAGGCCTTGATAAGCCAGACCGGTGTCTGTGTCGCTGAAGCCGTTAGCAGCAGCTGACTGAGTGCCGTCTGTGTAAACCAAGTTGTTGGCTTTTGCATTAGCGCGAACGAAACCGACACCAAGACCGATATAAGGCTGGAGAGCGCCCTGCCGGTTGAAGTCGTACAGACCGTTCAGCATAAGGCTGGCTTCTTGGAGGTTGCCAGAACCACCAGAAAAGGCCGTGGCGGGCGGGTTGAAGAGCCCTGAAACATCAAGGTTACCACTGCCATATCCAAGGACGCCTTCAAGGCGCAGACCATTGTCGAAGCCATAACCGAAACCGGCATCAGCGCCCCAGATCTCGTTGGCGTCTGAATCGCCAGCCATGGAACCAGGCACGTTTTCGACAGCCGGATCGTGGTCGAACGTTCCGTCAAAGCTGTAAGTTACGTCAGCACGGGAATACCACCCGTCTTCGGCGTGTGCGACAAAGCCGGCCGACGCAAAAGCGGCCGCGGCTGTCGCGCACATAAGAGTTCTTTTCATACTCAATCCCCTTTAGTGTGCCGATGACGGGATTGTCCTCGGCCGCAGGTTCATACGGGTAACACCGCGTATGGTTCCTGAATAAACACATTTCTTTCTTGGGGCGAGCCTTTTCCGGAAGTTTAATGAGTAAAAACCGGGCAATTCTTGATTACCGCGACCCATTTGCAACAGATTGTTACGGGCGTTCATAATTGGGAAAGATTTGACCGCAATTGCGCCATAAACTGTCGCAGTTATTCCACATTTGGGAGAAATGGTACCGCCTCCCCGGTTCGAACGGGGGACCTCTAGATCCACAATCTAGCGCTCTAACCTACTGAGCTAAGGCGGCACGTTGAGCGGGAAATAACGCCCAAAGAAAAGTGTTTCAAGCAAAACTAGGCGATCAACTGCTACGGAGATGATTCGCCTAATTGGCTTATAGTTTTGCAACCTGTTCGAACTCCAGATCAACAGGAGTTCCACGACCAAAGATGGATACAGTCACCTTGAGGCGGCCATTCTCTTCGTCGATCTCTTCAACAGATCCTTCAAAGCCCTGAAACGGACCATCATTGACTTGCACCTGTTCGCCGATCTCAAAGGAGATCTTCGGACGCGGACGCTCTGCGCCTGTTTCCGTAGCTGTGCCAAGAATACGGTCGACTTCGCGCTGACGCACATGAAGGGGCTTCTTGCCTCCTTCTGCTCCAAGGAAGCCGGAAACTTTCGGTGTATCTTTCACAAGGTGATATACATCGTCAGTCATTTGGGCTTTCAGCAGAACGTATCCTGGGAAGTAACGGCGCTCTACGGTCTTCTTCTTGCCGCGTGCAACCTCAACAACTTCCTCGGTGGGGACCTGAATGTCCTCGATAAGGTCTGACAGTCCCTTGCGCTCAGCTTGCTCGAGAATGGTCGCTGCGACCTTCTTCTCGAAGTTTGAATAAGCGTGGACGATATACCATTTGGCTTCAGCCATGAGGCCTACGCGCTCCCTAATGAATTGTTGCCGGTCTGGTTACTGATGGATGCCTGTAATGGACTTTACGGCAAAACTGATCACCACATCAGCGGTAAAGAGAAAAAGAGCGATCAGAATAGACATGATGACAACGAAAATCGTCGCCTGGATAGTCTCCTGGCGGGATGTCCATGTCACCTTGTTACCTTCCGCGCGAACCTGCCGCAGAAAGGTAATCGGTCCTACTCGTTTCTTTTTCGCTTTATCGGCCATTCCGACTCTCTCTTGAAAAACGGGGGGTTAGCGGTTTTGCGCGGTTTAGTCCACGGTTAAGTGCACTCATTGGGCTGGTCTGCATGTGAGCGTATTGCCTTCAACATGCAAGGGCACCATTCAGTCCGCCTTGCCAAACTCTCGCCCAGGCAGCCCGGGAACGGAGACACGCACAGAAAAAAGGCTACCTGACAAAGGCCGGGAATCCAGCTCCGGGAAAGACATACCTACCCGCGCGGTTGTAATGAACAGAGTTCTCAAATCGTCTCCCCCAAAGGCAACACTGGTGGGTCGCGGCGCCGCCAGGACAATAACCTGATCAACGTCACCGTCCGGCGTGAAGCGCACAACACGGGATGAGTCCCAAAGGCAGGTCCACAAACACCCTTCCGAATCGACTGCAGAGCCATCGGGATATCCATTGAAGGAGAAGGTGTCGGCCAGCACGCGCCGGCCGGTCAGATTGTTGCCCTCCGCCTCATAATCATAGGCAAGCACCTCCTGCTCTGCCGAATCGCATGTGTAGAAGGTTTTACCGTCCGGGGAGAACTGGAACGTATTGGTGACCATGACAGAGGGAAGTCGCAACTGACTCAGTTTGCCATCTGCTGAGTAGCGATAGTACTGCCCCTGCGCCTCCTTCTCCTGATCATCCATCGTCCCGAACCAGAAAGAACCGTCAGGGGCGACCCCGCCATCATTGGTGCGATTTCCTTGGGGTTCATCTTCCAATGCCTTGAGGCGCTCATAGCCCTCTGTGGACGGATCATAGAGACCGATTTCCCGATCTCCCACCATCAGGAGATGGCCGCCATAGAGAGCCATGGCCGTCGCCCTGATTGGCAAGTCATAGCGCCGCGTATTGCCGGTGCGCGGGTTGTAACGGTGCAGCTTGGCCCGTTTGACATCCACCCACCAGAGAAAGCCCTCGCTGGGGCTCCACAACGGCCCCTCACCCAGCATACATCCGGTCGGGGCGACACATTCCGGCGTAATAATCATTAGCGTTCCATATCCAGACGGCCCAATCACTTCTTACAGGCGCTACTCATCAAGCAACCCTGCGACCTCCGCGATCTCAAGCAAGCCGTCACGGCGCGTTTCTTCTGTTGAATATTCAATAATATCGACCCCCAGGATTTCCAAGGCCAGCCCATATTGATCCAGCAAATCTCCGTCAGCGATCAGAATCACATCATCACCAGGCTCATAGTGCGCAGCTATGTCCGCTCCGATCATCAAACCTGCGAGGGCACATTGATACAATTCAGGCTTCAGCTTCCCGATCCTGCAAGCTGCATGCACAGCGAACGGAGAGACCGCGTCGTCTGTATCCAGCGACTTTTCTGTCCATTCACGGAATACGGCCTCTGAAAAGATCTGTGCTTCCGTGTGGTGCTGTTCCTTGAGGACCGCCTGCATCAGGCTGACAGTCATTTCCGTCATTATGCCAGAGATCAGGCCGTGCTCCACCACGATATGGTGGGTGTGAGTGCCCGGCATACATACCAGACCATCGGTCTCTTCAATACCGAAAAGACTGGTCTCCGGACCCATAAGAAAGTCCGGCGGGGCTGCCTGCTTCAGGCCCGGAACCAGATGCAAACCCCGCCGGGATATCAGCCCCGCGCTGATGGCATGCGTGCGACAGGGAATGGGCAGGAAGTCTGCCACCTCTTCGGGCCTGACCGAATCACCGGCCCCAGCAACGATCACAGGACAGACCGCCGCCTCCCCAAGCCATTCATGCAGGAAATAGGATGCCCTGCTTGCGCTGTCGGCAGCCGAATCTGCTGAACCTGATTCTTCTGAATGGGTCGCGATGATCTCTCCGTCATCGCCATATGACCAGGCTGACAGAGTACGTCCTGAAATGAAAACACCTATAAGTGCTGGATCTTGCGTCATGCTGTATGGGCTCGCTTTTGTGTTCCAGCAAATCTTGCCTCTATTGTGCTTGCGTTAGTCGCGTACGATGTCAATTGGCTTCTCTACTTACAGCCATTCCCTTACGCCTTGCTCACGGTCGCTTTTGCGACTGAGACAGTCTAGGAAATCCATATGTCCGATATTGCCCCTAAAGACGTAAAACTGCGCATCTCCGAGAACATGCAGCGACTGGTCGACATCATGGCCCAGCTCAGAAATCCTGATGGCGGATGTCCATGGGATCTGGAGCAGGATTTTTCCACAATCGCGCCCTACACGATTGAAGAAGCTTACGAAGTTGCGGATGCGATTGAGCGAAATGACATGTCAGACCTCCGGGAAGAATTGGGAGATCTTCTGTTTCAGGTCGTATTCCATAGCCAGATGGCTGATGAGCGTGGCGCGTTTAATGTCGCAGACGTTGCAGAAGCCATCTGTGAGAAAATGGTCCGTCGGCATCCTCATGTCTTTGATCAAGGTGACGACCGTAGCGCTGAAGAGCAGACTGTCGCGTGGGAGGCCCTTAAAGCCGCTGAACGGGCCGCCAAGGGTATCCCTCAAGCCACGCCGAGTGCTCTCGATGGGGTCGCGCTGTCCCTGCCCGCACTGCTTCGTGCCGAAAAGCTTCAGAAGCGTGCTGCCCGCATCGGCTTTGACTGGACCGATCCGGCAGACATCTTCCTGAAACTGGATGAAGAGGCAGACGAGGTGCGCGAGGCCATAGCCAGCGGTGAAGCGGACAAGATTGAAGACGAAATCGGAGACCTGCTTTTTGTCGCCGCCAATCTTGCGCGCAGAATGAAGATCGACCCTGAAGTCGCGCTACGCAGAGCCAATGGCAAATTTGAGCGCCGATTCCGCGCCATGGAAGCTTTGGCGGAGAAGAATGGGCAGGATTTTACGAAACTCGATATCGAGGCGCAGGAAGCGCTCTGGCAAGACGTGAAGCGGCTGGAACGCGGCTAAGTTGTTAGTCCGCCTTCAGGTGCGGAAACTCTGCAAAGAATTGGCCCAGCCTGTCATGGGTCAACCGGACAACCAGTTCGACATGACCGCTCTCAGCCGTCTCTTCAGAGATCACGTCCCCGTTGCGGTGAAGCCAGGCCCTGGCCCGGCCATCCGCGGGAGCAAGATCCAGCACGAGCTCGCTAGCACCTCGTAGCAGGGCCCCTTCGATCTCGAAGAGCAGCTCTTCAATGCCTTCTCCCGTCAATGCCGAGACCAGGACTGCAGGCTGTTCCCTGTCACCATGTGCGGCATAGGAGAGGGCTTCGGCCCGCTCAGGCGGCAGGGCGTCACTCTTGTTCCAGGCCTCAATCATGGGCGGCAAAGGCAGGCCCGTCTCTTTTTGAAGACGCTCCAGAACCAGCATCACATCATGCGCCTGATCCAGGTCCGCAGGGCTTGAGCGGTCCCGCACATGGACGAGCAAATCCGCCTGCATCGCCTCTTCCAGCGTTGCCTGGAAGCTGTCGATCAGGTGCGTCGGCAGATCCGTGATGAAGCCGACCGTATCGATAAGTGCTGCTTCACCTAGCGTTGGCAAGTCGAACCGCCGGATAGTCGGGTCAAGCGTTGCAAACGGCATGTCGCGCGCAAAGACATTGGCGCCCGAGATTCGGTTGAACAGAGTAGACTTGCCGGCATTTGTGTAACCGACCAGAGCGATGACCGGCTTGCCACTCCGCTTGCGCCCCGCTCGCTGAACCGCGCGTGTGCGCTTCACATCTTCAAGATCGCGGCGCAGCCGCAGGATCTTCTCGTCCAGCATCCGCCGGTCAGCTTCCAGCTGGCTTTCACCCGGTCCGGACAGGAAGCCTCCACCGCCGCGCTGACGTTCTAGGTGCGTCCATGTACGTACAAGGCGGGACCGTTCATAGAGCAGCCGGGCGAATTCGACCTGAAGCCGCCCTTCCTTGGTCCTCGCACGCAGGCCAAAGATTTCCAGAATCAGACCTGTCCGGTCGATTACTTTCACTTCAAGACGGCGCTCAAGGTTGCGTTGCTGTACCGGGGTCAGATCGCCGTCGATTACGGCGATGGTGCACTCATGCGCTTTTAAGTCTTCAGCGAGACGGTCAAGAATACCGCCAGACAGGAGAACAGATGAATTGACCTTCCGCACATGCTCCGGCCGCAGGAAGGCCAGCTCACAGCCCAAAGCCTCAACCAGACCCGCAGTCTCCTGCAAGCGGTCTTCTGTTGGACGATTGGCAGGGGTGAACCACGGAATAACCGCACCGGCCACTTCTGGCACCGGCGTGCGATCAATCATCTTGTCGTTCAAGAGGACTTATTCCTCATCCATTTCCTCATCAAAGAGCTGCACAGGGGCGCTCGGAGCGATGGTGGAGATAGCATGTTTGTAGACCAGTTGCGGCGGACGACCGTCGCCACGCAACAGGACGCAGAAATTGTCGAACCACGTCACCACACCCTGCAGCTTAACACCGTTAACAAGGAACACGGTCAAAGGCGTGCGGGATTTCCTGACGGCATTCAGAAATGTATCTTGCAAGTTCTGCTTCTTGTCAGCTGACATAACGTCGGTCCAATCTGGCTTGTTCTTCTTATGTGTCGCGAGCTAACGAGATTACAGGGCTTGTGCAAGTGCGAACAACCGTTAGCCCCGCCAAAAACTCACAGAAAGCGCTGGAAAAAGGGCAAGGATTTCCAATCGCCCAAGGATCATCGCAAAAATGGTCAATAAATCGGCAGCTGGGTTGAGATTGGAGGCATAATCCCCCACCACCGCTCCAGAGTTGGTGAGACTGCCGATGGAGAGCCGGATTGAGGGATCAAAGCTCTCTCCTAGAAAGCTGTACCCGATCATCACGGCGAACACCGCAAAAATATAGGCAATCAGGTACACCCAGACGCCAATCACGCTGCGCTCATCCAGTTCGCGGTCCCTGAACTGAAACCCGAGAATGGAGCGTCTGTAGCCCAGCTGGCGGAATTCCTGACCAGCCCGTCGTGACAGCACAATGAAACGCGCAATCTTCACGCCGCCGGCAGCAGACAGCGCCGATCCGCCGATAAGAGCCGGCAAGACGAGGACCGTTAGCGGAATGCGCTGATAGTCATTGGGGTCGGAAAGAGCCAGGCCCGACGTTGAAAGCGCTGAAATCGCCCAAGAAAGCCCCTCCGTGACATTCAGATTTGAGAACACGGCAGCCAGGACAAAGACGCCAATCAGAATAAGGAAAAGCACCAGCTCAGGGTCCGTAATGGCCTTCAGCGGCTTCCAGTCTCGTAAAGGCAGCCAGATGGCGAGCCCCATGGCGCCCACGATCAATCCTATCCCCAACACGATCGAAGGACCTGTATCCAACGGCGGACGATCAACGCCAGCAGGATCAACAAGGCCAGTCGTCAGAACGCTCACCGCGTCTCCCAGCGCTCGCTCGGCAGGCACTCCGAGAAGCACCAATGCAGCGAACAGCGCCAGAATACTGATTGCCATCATGACGCAAACGACACGCGCAACGCGCGGTACCGCATCAAAAAAGCTCGTTTCAGGCACCGTAAACAAGACCGTCCGGTGAATACCCGGTCCGCCCAGATTCAGTGCCGCCAGAACGCTGGCCGCCGTCACAATTGTCGCGAGCCCGCCAAGCAAGTGGAGCATTCCGCGCCAGACCACCAGACTGATGGGCCAGACATCATTTTCCACATCAATCACGGATTGCCCTGTCGTCGTCAGGCAGGACGTCGCCTCATGCAAGGCACGGGTGATGCTGTCATTATCGACACCGAGGATGAATGGCAGTGCAGCCACGACCGGCGTGATGAACCACCAGAGTATAACCGTGCCGAGCGCATCTGACGGCATTGCCTTGCGGCTCGGCTTGGGGGTCAGCAGCAGCACGCTGCTGGCCACCACAATTATCGTCAGGATCATCGCGATAAACGCAAAGGTCTGACTATCCTCACCTGCAAAAAAGGAAATCACGACAGACGGCACGGCCGCCGCCGCCACGATCAGCATGAGAAGAGCAAGTACCCGGACGACAGACGCGTAATACATGGAATCAGAAGAAGTCGGGGCTGACCCGGAAGTACTTCTCGACCTTTCTTACCAGTTCCCCTTGATAGAAGATAATTAGATGGTCTTCAGCGCGCACGGTCACATCAGGACCGGCAATCAGAACCTCTTTGCCACGGATCACGGCAGCGGCCGTCACCCCTTCCGGCAGATCGTCATAGCCGAGAGATTTGCCGATAAGGCTGGAGGATTCCAGCGTAACGCCTTCAGCCACTTCTGCTTTGCCGTCTTCAATTGATTGAAGACCCAGAATACGCCCACGCCGCATGCGCAGCAGGATCTGCGAAACAGTCAAAGCGCGCGGATCAAGCACAGCATCTACCCGCAAATCACGCGCAAGCCCGGCCAGCTCGGTGGCATTGACGAGCGAAAGCGTGCGCTTCGCCCCTGCCCGTTTGGCAAGATTGGAAATCAGCAGATTGGCCTTGTCATCATTGGTGATGGCAATAACGAAGTCCGCCTTCGCGGCACCCGCCTCGGCCAGAATATCCGGGTTGAGACCGTCTCCCTGAATAACGATTGTCCGCTTCACCTTGGAGACGACTTCGTTCGCGCGGTCGGCATCATTCTCGATCAGCCGGATGCGGTGGTTGCCCTCTCGCTCAAGCGTGCTAGCGACATACAGGCCCACATTACCGCCGCCCACGATTACGACATGTCCGGTACGCTCGGTGTCACGGTTAAAGATCGACGTCAGCCTGTCTGCATGCTCATCCAGCACAGCCACATAAGCGCGATCACCAGGCTTCAGCACATCATTGGAGCGCGGTGCGCGAACTGACTCGCCCCGACCGATTCCGACGATCCGCGCCGAAAGATCAGGAAACAGGCCGCGCAACTGATCAACCGCAGTATCGAGCAGAGGATTGCTCTCATCGATCTCAAGGCCCAACAGGCGGATCCGGCCATTGCCAAAGGTCGCGCTCATGACAGCACCCGGCGTACGGAAACGCTGCAGGATGGCTTCCCCCACTTCGACTTCCGGCGAAATCACCATATCTATCGGCAGCCCCTCCCGGGAGAAGATATTCTTCCAGGCCGGGTCGATATAGGATTGATCGCGAACGCGCGCGATCTTGTAAGGCACCGAGAACAGCGTGTGGGCAATCTGGCAGATCACCATGTTGATTTCATCAAAATGCGTGACGGCGATGATCATCTCGCAATCTGCCGCGCCGGCTTTCTTGAGCACATCCGGATGCGCCGCATGGCCCGTAAAACCACGTACATCCAGATCCGTCGAAACCTGGTCCACCAGATCCGGGTTTTCATCAATGATGGTGATATCGTGCTTCTCGCGCGCGAGACGCCGGGCAATTCCGTGTCCCACACGGCCTGCTCCGCAAATCAGAACCCGCATTGTTTACAGCCCTTCGACAGCGTCAGCCGTCCTGACGAGTGAGATTAGAGTTAACGCCCAAAGCCTTTAATTTTCTGTGCAGCGCGGAGCGTTCCATTCCAATGAATTCTGCAGTTCGCGATATATTTCCGTTAAAGCGCGTAATCTGAAGCGCAAGATATTCACGCTCGAACTGCTCGCGCGCATCGCGCAGGGACAGGCCGACCAGTTCAGCAGACCCGGCTTTGGACATGTCAGCGCCTTGGGCCCCTGAATCCTTGGGCAGCTCATCCACACTGACAGGCCGGCTCGCATCGGACGGAGACAGGATCAGGATACGCTCCACCACATTCCGCAATTGACGGATGTTTCCCGGCCAATCCATCGACTGCAGCACCGCCATGGCTTCCTGCGAGAAGGCGCGCGGCGTCAAGCCTGAAGAATCGGCAATACGATCCGTGAAGTAGCGCACCATGTCGCCAATATCATCGCGGCGCTCAGCCAGTGACGGCACGCGTAGCGGCACAACACTCAAACGATAATAGAGATCCTCCCGGAATCGCCCCTCATCGATCTCTTTCTTGATGTCTTTCGTCGTGGCGGACATCACGCGGACATCGACACTTACATCAGACCGTCCTCCAACGCGCTGGAATCGCTGCTCCGTCAGCACCCGAAGGATCTTGTTCTGTGTGCCCAGCGGCATGTCCGCCACTTCATCCAACAGAAGAGTTCCATTGTGCGCCTTCTCGAATAGGCCGATGCGCGTGGTGCGGCCTTGGGAGTCCTCCTCGCCGAACAACGCGCTTTCCATCTGATCCGGCGCGATCGTTGCAGCGTTAACCACGACAAACGGGCCATTCTCACGCTGGGAGTTGCGATGGATCAGCCGCGCGGCCAATTCCTTGCCGGAGCCGGCCGGCCCCGTAATCATCACGCGGGAATTTGTCGGGGCGACCTTGTCGATGGATGCGCGCAAATTCGCTGCGGCCTGGCTGTTGCCGATCCACTGCTCATCATCGCCCGCGCGGTTCTTGAGGGCCGCATTCTCATATTTCAGCGCCGCCGACTCGATGGCACGTTCAATGAGGTGCAGAAGACGATCAGTTTTGAACGGCTTCTCAATGAAGTCATACGCTCCGCGCCGGATCGCTGCGACAGCCGTTTCGATATTGCCGTGTCCGCTGATCACAATGACGGGCAGGATCGGATCTATCGACTTGAAATATTTGAGCAATGACAGCCCGTCCATGCCGCTACCCTGTAGCCAGACATCCAGGACAACCAGCCGCGGTGTACGTGCGCGTACCTGATCAATCGCATTTTCCGCCGTGTCTGCCGTTCGAACAGAATAGCCTTCATCGCCCAGAACGCCCGCGATCAGCTCGCGAATATCCGGTTCGTCATCAACAACAAGAATGTCAAATGCCATGATGCTGGCTCCTCTACACTAAACCGGCCGATACCGGCGGGGTCTCATTATCGTTATCTTCTGCCGTGAGCTGAGGGATCTCAGCCGACAGGGTATCATGCGGCAACCATACCCGGACACGCGCGCCGCGCAGTTCGTCGAGACGATTCTGCAGCGATATCGAGCCGCCATGGTCGGCAATGATTCTATTCACAATGGCGAGTCCCAGCCCGGTCCCCTTCTCCCGCGTAGTCACATAAGGCTCCAGCAATCTGTCGCGTGTATCCTCAGGGAACCCTGGGCCGTTATCCTCAATCGTGATTTCAATCCCGGCATCATTCTGGTCCAGTGTGACGCGAATGCTGCCTTGCACTTCCATCTCTTCAGGCATGCCCTCAATGGCTTCGGCCGCGTTCTTGAGCAGATTACCCAGGGCCTGCCCGATCAGCCTTTCATCGCCCAGGTATCGGACTTCTTCCTCATCGCACTCAAAGCCGACATTGATTTCCGGTGTCACGACGCCTTGAGAAAAGCTGGTCGCTTGCAACAGTGCCTTCATGTCGAAAACATCTGCACTCGGCTTGGGCATCCGCGCGAAGGAAGAAAATTCCTCAACCATGCGGCCAATATCACCCACCTGGCGCAAAATCGTCTCAATACAACGGTCGAACACACCATCATGATCATCAATCTTGCTGGCATAGCGCCTGCGAATACGCTCCGTAGACAGCATGATTGGTGTCAACGGATTGCGGATTTCGTGAGCAATCCGGCGCGCTACATCCCGCCAGGCAAGCTGGCGCTGCGCATTCACAAGCCGGGTTGTGTCGTCAAAGGTCAGCACACAACCGCCGGTCGGATCAGGCGCCGTTTTAAGGCGGAAATGCCGAATGCTGCCGCTACGGTTCATATCAATGGAGGCATCAACGGGCGCACCATGCTCCAATGTGTCCTTCACATAGCGTACAAAATCCGGCGCCACATCCTGCAGCTTCTCACCCGGCATGATTTCCTCGATGCCCAGCAGATCGCCCGCTGAGCGGTTGGCCAGCGTCACCGTCATTTCCGGATCCATCCGAATCACACCGGCGCTGACTTCCGCCAGCAGCGTCTCGACAAACTTGCGCCGGTCTTCCTCAACCTCGCGCGCGCTGATCAATGCGTGGCGCTGCTCGGACAATTGCTCCGTCATCGCATTAAAGGAATGGCTGAGCGCGTATACTTCATCCTTGGCACCCGAGACTGGAACTCTGACCGTAAGGTCCCCGTCGCGTACTGCATGAGCCGCTGTCGCGAGTCGGCCGATGGGCCCGGTCACGCGTCCTGCAGCTTCCAGGCCAAGACGGCCGGCCAGCAACAAGACGAGCGCCGCAATCTGGGCATAGCCAATCGCAAAGATGGTCTGCAGCCGTCCGCCTTGCCGCTTGGCATTGTTGTATTGAATGATCTCGGCTTCCGCCTCACGCAGACGCACGGCGGCATTGCGGTCAAAATTCTTCACCGTGTAGATATATCCGTCGACAGGCTCGGAAATCTTGATAATTGCCGTCGCAACGCCCCGGTTCTCGTAAAGCGTTGTCGCAATCTCTCCCTTGTCAGCCTCCTCAAAGGCAGATGCTGGCGGCGGGATCAGGATTGCATCCTGCACGCTCTCTTGGG
>Ga0070726_10001054_pt1 | contig 29437 bp, 25 predicted proteins | sample tdAd471_FD_67275 | JGI IMG/M metagenome (GOLD analysis project Ga0070726, IMG submission 67275) | Marine sediment microbial communities from the Atlantic coast under amendment with organic carbon and nitrate - tdAd47.1 | ecosystem: Environmental > Aquatic > Marine > Coastal > Sediment | place...
AAACCTCGAACACCATATGGTGGAGTCCGGAGCCATCATCGGTATCGCCGATATACATGCCAGGGCGTTTGCGCACGGCATCAAGGCCCTTGAGCACCTTGATGCTGTCGGCGCCATATTCGTTGCTGTTGGGGGCGGAACTGGGGGGTGTATCTTGGGGTTCGTCACTCATGGGAGGGATATAGAGCGGGGGATGCGAAAGGGGAAGAGAAAGATGGAATGATAGCGTCTTTCTCGATCCTGTGGCCCTGAACAGGCCAATGACGGTTTATTGGATATATGGGTGTGAGAAATGGTGCTGCTGGCGAGGATTGAACTCGCGGCCTCTCCCTTACCAAGGGAGTGCTCTACCACTGAGCTACAGCAGCGCACCGAATCCGGTTCTACCGCACTTTTCTGCCCGGTAGGAGCGGGGCCTATGGCCTTGCATCGGGTATATTGTCAAGTGAGGCTTGAGCTTGACCGGTGTTTTTGGGTAACGGCTCTATATGCAGGAAACCCAAACAGATCGTAAAAAAAGGCTGGCCGAGCAGCTGCGCAACAATTTGCGCCGCAGAAAGGCGCAATCACGCGAGGTATTGGCGGGTGATGGGACAGATGAAGGGTTGGCTGGGTTGAAGGCTGAGCAGCCTAAAGGCCCGGCAGAAAGCGATTAAACCGGAGCGCATGCCTGTTCGAGCCACGCGCGGGCATCATCGTCGAGCAATGGCGCGACCCGGCGCAGCGTGTCTGCATGATAGATATTGAGCCATGCGCGTTCGTCATTGGTGAGCAGCGTGGTATCCACCAAGGCACGGTCGACAGGCACATAGCTTAAGGTCTCGAAACCCATCATCGGTTTTTCCGCTCCGGGCAGCGCGCGTTCTTCCACCAGCACGAGATTCTCGATGCGGATGCCATATGCGCCGGTTTTGTAATAGCCGGGTTCGTTGGAGAGGAACATGCCGGGCTGGAGCGGCTCGTCGCCCCCGCCATAGGTGGCGATGCGCTGCGGTCCTTCATGCACGGAGAGGAAGCTGCCAACGCCATGCCCAGTGCCATGGGCATAATCCAGCCCCTCCTGCCACAGCGCATGGCGCGCCAGCACGTCGAGCTGACTGCCGCGTGTTCCTTTGGGGAAGAGCGCGCGGGCTATGGCGATATGGCCTTTGAGTACCAGAGTGAAACGGTGACGCATTTCGTCGGTCGGTGTGCCGATAGCGATGGTGCGGGTGATATCGGTCGTGCCGTCGCGATACTGCCCGCCGGAATCGACCAGATAGAGCATGTCGGGCGCGATGGGCCGGTTGGTCTTTTCCTCGACGCGATAATGCACCACCGCCCCATTGGGGCCGGCCCCGCTGATCGTATCGAAGCTGAGATCGACCAGCTTGCCGGTGCCTTCGCGATACTGCCGGAGGCGCGCGGCGGCGGAAAGTTCGGTCTGGCCGCCTTTTGGCCCTTCGATGCTGAGCCAATGGAGGAAACGCACCAGCGCGGCATTGTCCCGCTCTTGCGCGGCCTTGTGTCCGGCGATCTCTGCTGCGTTTTTGACCGCCTTGGGCAACACGACAGGATCGCGCACTATATCCACACGTGCGCCGCCCTGTTCCAGCGCCTTGAATATCGCCGCGACAGCGCGTTCAGGGTCAACGGATACAGTTACCCCGTCAAATTCATTTTGTAGCACCAGCTCAAATAATGCGCGGTCATGTATGGCGACGCGATTGCCCAGATGCGCCCGCAATTCCGCCGTTACCTTCTCCGGGGCAATGAACAGGTCCAGCGTACCGTCCGCCTTGGCGATGGCATAGCTGAGCGCGACGGGCGTGCGCTCGACATCTGCACCGCGAATATTCAGCGCCCATGCGATGGAATCGAGCGCGCTGAGCACAGCGGCACTGCTGCCGCGCGCTTTCAGCCATTTGGCAATGTCGTCCAGCTTTTCTTCATGCGCCTTGCCGGAATATTCGAGCGGATGGGGCAGGGCCGACGCAAGGCTGGGTGCAGGGCGGCCTTCCCACACAGCATCAATGGGATTCTCTTCCACAGCGACCAGCTCGGCGCTTTTGGCGGCGAGGCGGGCTTGGGCATCGTTGACCCAGTCGCGCGTGTGCAGCCATGCATCATAGCCAATGCGTTGCCCGGCTTTCACACGCTCGGCCAGCCATGTTGCGGGCAGGGTGGCGGGATAATCGCAATAGTCATAGAGCGCGCCATCCACCTGATCGCGCACCTGCAATGTGTAGCGGCCATCTATGAAAATCGCCGCCTTGTCCTGCAGCACGACAGCGGTGCCCGCGGACCCGCCAAAGCCGGTGAGCCAGGCCAGCCGCTGGGCATAAGCGCCAACATATTCGCTCATATGCTCGTCGGTCAGTGGTATGACAAAGCCGTCAAGCCTGCGGCTGGTCAGTTCGGTGCGCAACGCTTTCAGGCGCGCGTTATAGTCTGTGGCACAGTCTGTGGTGGCGGGTGTAGACACTCTGGCTCCCTTGCGGCATGGCTCTTTATCCCCCACATAGGCGCTCGCGGCGTCCATCGCCAGTTTTCTCCATCATCGGGACTCTTATGACCAAATCCAAGACGCTTGCTTCTCCTCCTGTTGCTGCCCGGCATGATCATAAGATTGAGCATCACGGCCGGATACTAAACGATCCATATGCATGGTTGCGGGATGCGGGCTACCCCAAGGTGACGGACAAGGCTGTGCTTGAGCATCTCGAAGCGGAAAATGCATGGTTTGAGCAGGAAATGGCGCCGCACAAGGGACAGATAGACGCTCTGTTCGGGGAGATGAAAGGGCGGATCAAGGAGGATGACCAGTCCGTTCCGCAAAAAGATGGCGATTATATCTACTGGCGCGCATTCGAAAAAGGCGGGCAATATCGCAAATGGTATCGCAAGCCGGTTGCGGCCAAGGATACAGATGGTGACGATGCGCTGATCCTTGATGAACCGGCACTGGCGCAGGGGCATGACTATTTTCGGCTGGGCGCTATCTCCGTGTCGCCGTGCGGGCGATATCTTGCCTATGCGACGGATACGGATGGCGGCGAGCGGTTCGAGGCGCGGATCAAGGACCTGCAGACCGGTGAACTTCTGCCTGATATTATCCCCGGTACTTTGTCTGCGCTGGTGTGGACCAGCGACAGCAAGGCGCTGCTTTACAGCCTCGCCAATGAAAACTGGCGCACGGATAATGCACGGGTGCATGTGGTGGGTACGCCGGTTGAGGAAGACCGCGAGATTTTCCACGAGGATGATGAAGGTTTCCGTGTCTCTATCGGCCTGTCATCGTCCGAGAAATGGATTATCATCGGCACGGGCGATCATGTGACCAGCGAGGCATGGTTTGTGCCTGCGGATGATCCGTTCGCAAAGCCTCGCCTTGTTTCGGCCCGCAAGGAAGGGCGCGAATATGATGTCGATGAGCATGAAGGCACGCTCTATATCCGCACCAACGATACGCACCCGAATTTCCGGCTGGTGAAAGCCGCAATGGAAACGCCTGATCAATGGGAAGAGGTGATCGGGGCGGACCCGCATTTTTACCTGACGGATGTTTCGCTGTTCAAGGGCTTTTATGTCACCGAAGGGCGGCTGGACGGCCTCGACCAGATTGAAATCCGGGATTATGTAACCCATACCCCAAAAAGGCTGGAGTTCCCGGAAGCAAGCTATTCCGCCTCTCTCGACGATAACCCGGAATATGATGTGACCAGGCTGCGTATCGGCTATGAGTCGATGGTCACGCCGGATACGATCTATGATTATGATCTGGCGAGCGAAGAGTGGGAACTGCTCAAGATACAGGAAATTCCCTCCGGTTATGATGCGCGCCACTATGCGACGCAGCGGCTGATGGTTGCGGCGCGGGATGGCACGGATATTCCCGTTTCTGTCGTCTATCCCAAGGACTTCGCGATGGATGGCAGCGGCAAGCTGCATCTTTATGGCTATGGCGCTTATGGCATAGCGATGGAGCCGGGCTTTTCGACCAGTCGCCTGTCGCTGCTTGATCGCGGCTTTGCCTATGCGATTGCGCATATCAGGGGCGGGGATGATCTGGGCCAGCAATGGTATCTGGATGGCAAGCGCGAGAAGCGCACGAACACGTTCAATGATTTTGTTGATGTTGCAAAAGCTCTGGTGGCCAATGGCTTCACCAGTGCTGGCAAGATCAGCATATCAGGCGGCTCGGCTGGTGGCGAGCTGATGGGCGCGGTGATCAACAGCGACCCGGATTTATGGGGCGCGGTGGTCGCGCATGTGCCCTTTGTCGACGTATTGAACACCATGCTGGATGCGTCATTGCCGCTCACGCCGGGTGAATGGCCGGAATGGGGCAATCCTATCGAAGATGCCGACGCTTTTGATCTGATCGCCTCTTATTGCCCCTATCAGAATGTGAAGCCGCAGGATTATCCGCCATTGATGGTGACGGCCGGGCTGAACGATCCGCGCGTTACCTATTGGGAGCCGGCAAAGTGGGTGGCCAGGCTGCGCGAGCTGCGCACCAATGATGCTGCGTTATTGCTCAAGACCAATATGGGCGCGGGCCATGGCGGCAAATCCGGGCGCTTTGAATCTCTGCGGGAAACCGCTGAGGAATTTGCCTTTATCATGTGGCAGCTTGATGCGGCGGCTGCCCGCACGCCCTGAGCTTATTCTTCTGCGGCCGCTACTTCGCTCCCCGGTTCGGCAGTGCGTACTGCCGGTGGTGGCGGGGCGGCCTGTACGTTGGTTTGACCAGCAGTACGCGCATTGGTGGGGATACTGCGCGGTTCGAGAATTGCTGCCGCTTCGATCACATCGAGCGCCCGGCGTGCTTCATTATACTGGCGCGCAATTTGCAGCCATTCGCCAGCGCCTTCGCGATTGGGCAGGCGCTCTATTTCCTCAACCGCATTGTCGACGCGTTCTGACGAGAGCAATTGCTTGGCCCGTTGCACGATTTTCCGCGGAACGGGTGAAGGCTCACTTGCTCTGCGGATGACAATGAGATTGGCCAGTTCGCGTTTGGTTGTCGTCCACCAGTCCTGCTTTTCCCCTTGCCCGGTCAATGCTGGGGTGATGTCATCCAACCCGGCCTGCAAATCGGCGAGCGTAACCGGTTGGTTGGCGGCATTCACAATGGTTGTGACGGCCCGTGGCTGAGCTTCGCCAAAGCGCAGGCGCAGCTCTCCTTCCAGATAGCCCAATGGCGAACCGCGATCGAGCGCGCGACGGGTGGCAAAGGCGATGAGCAACCCTTCGGCGCGCGCCGCATTGCTGCCTGCACCGGCGGCTTGTGCCGATATAGCATCCAGTTTGGCGGAAACGGCAGCGAGGCGGGCTTCGAGTGTCGCAACGCTCAGGGAGTTGAGAGTCATGGCATCCGTCGGCTGCTGTGCCATATTGTCCGAAGTATCTTCTTCATTATCTGCGCTGATCAATGCCTGTGCGTCATCATTTGCGGCTGTGGCCGTGGTTTCACCGCCCGCCCACCATTTTTGCAATACCGGTATGGCCCATAATGTCGCTGCGATGCCTCCGGCAAAAGCGAGTATCAATAATATCAGGGTCAGTCCGCTGCGTTTGCGGGGAGGCAGAGGGCTGGGTTGATGTGGGGGCACTGTGCTTTCAGCAGCGTCTTGTGCTGTATCGCCGAAATTGCTGTTCATATTCGGTCCTCGGCCCGGAAGGTCGGTCATTCTGTATCTATGTTACATATTTGTAGGGCGATGGCCAGCATAGAGGAATCCCTGGCGGTTTCCGAGGCCAGCGACCTGCGCCAGCCACCACCACTGGCGATGCGGGCGGTCTTTGATATGGCGATAAGCGTACAAGTGGCGCGCTGTTGCTCTGTTGTCAGCGCGTAGAGGCGCTCTCCTGCACGGGGGGAGTGGACGAGTGCGATATGTGCCGTGTTCAGTGCGTCTGCCACGCCTTTGGCATTGCCTGTCGCAGCCGCATGATAGACTATATGGCGCTGGATATGGAGCCCGGCAGTATCATAGGGCCGGACATGTTCACCGCATGGGTGCAGGATATTTTTATATTTTGTGCTACATATATGGTCAATCAGGGCCTGCCCATCAGTATTCGTCATAATGACATTCTGAAACCCTGCATTTTTGGCTGCCTGTGCCGTGGCTTCTCCTACGGTAAAAACAGGGAGATGCCTGTATAGCGACAGGCCCTCACCGCCATGGCGCGCAGCATTGGCGCTGGTGAGCATAATGGCATCATATTGACCCGATGCAGCTGGCGTCCATTCCACTGGTTCGATCCTGAACAGCGGGTAGACAGACGATGCAAGTCCCATAGCAGCGGCTTTTTCTGCTGTGGCGTCTGCGCCGGGCTGTGGACGGCAAATAAGGAGTTGTGTCGCCATAATTTGCGCCTAGCCTTCAAATAAAGCGCGCAGGGCCGGGCTGGCACTGGCGAGCATGTCTCGCCCTGTTGCCAGGGCAGCGGCTTCATCGTTGCGGGCGATGCGGGCTTCTCTGGCAACGCATTCCGTGCCGTCGGGCAGGAGTATCTCGGCGCGCAGCCTGATCCTGTTGTTTTCCAGTTCGGCAAGTGCTGCAATGGGCGAATGGCATGTGCCGCCAAGGGCGGTCAGCACGGCACGTTCAGCACGTACACAATCGCTGGTTTCGTTGTCATCAATAGCCGCGAATATGCCGCGCAGCACAGCATTGGCGGCCAATATCTCTATTCCTACAGCGCCCTGTGCGGGGGCAGGTAACATGGTTTCGCTGGGCACAGGCGTACCGATTTCAGACATGTTCAGCCGCGCCAGCCCGGCGGATGCTAATAATGTAGCATCAGCTACACCATCTTTGAGCTTGCCGAGCCGCGTCGCGACATTGCCACGAAACAGCGTAATGGAGAGGTCAGGGCGCAAGCGTCTGATCTGGGCTGAGCGGCGCGGTGAGCTGGTACCGAAGGTGCCGCCTTGCGGGATAGTGCTGAGCGATGTTGCGCCGATCAGGCTGTCGCGCGGGTCGGCGCGCGGCAGCATGGCGACAATGGCCAGATCATCCGGGCGGATCGTCTCGACATCCTTCATCGAATGCACGGACGCATCGATCCTGCCTTCATAGAGCCAGCCATCCAGTTCCTTGGTCCACAGTGCCTTGCCACCAATTTCCGCGAGCGGGCGGTCGAGCACCTTGTCGCCACTGGCGGTGACCGATATGATCTCAATATGCTCCTCTTCGCGCCAGCCATGGGCTGTACACAGCGCGCGCGCGACCAGTTTTACCTGCGCAATGGCAAGGGGAGAATTGCGTGTGCCGAGGCGCAATGGGCGGTCAAAGGGAAAATCTGTTGCCATATTGGCCTTGCTCTAATCGCCCCCGCCATTAGAGGAAAGGACGAATGACAATCATTTTGGGCCTTGAATCCAGTTGTGATGAAACTGCGGTCGCACTTGTGCGTGATGACGGACATGTGATTGCGCATAAGCTGGCAACGCAAGAAGCCCATCATGCGCCCTATGGTGGCGTGGTGCCCGAGATTGCGGCGCGTGCCCATGCCGAGGCGCTGATGCCGCTGGTCGATGCTGTTTTCCGTGAGGCTGACATGACATTGGCCGATGTTGATGCGATTGCGGCGACGGCTGGGCCGGGGTTGATCGGCGGCGTGATGGTCGGGCTGGTGAGCGGCAAGGCGCTGGCCCATGCTGCGGGCAAGCGGTTGATAGCGATCAACCATCTGGAAGGCCATGCGCTTTCACCGCGCCTTGTCGATCCAGAGCTGGAATTTCCCTATTTGTTGTTGCTCGTTTCGGGCGGCCATTGCCAATTGTTGCGGGTCGAGGGCGTCGGACGGTATCGCCGCCTTGCCACGACGATTGACGATGCGGCGGGCGAGGCTTTTGACAAGACCGCCAAAATGCTCGGGCTGGGCTATCCCGGTGGGCCGGAAGTGGAGAAGGCGGCACGGCGCGGTGACCCAAAGGCAGTGCCCCTGCCGCGTCCGTTGCTGGGAAGTGCCGAGCCGCATTTTTCTTTTGCTGGCCTGAAAAGCGCTGTGCTGCGTGCTCAGGAATCCGGGAAATATGGCACAGATGATATTGCTGCGAGCTTCACACAGGCCGTCATCGACTGCCTGATCGACCGCACCAGAGGCGCATTGGCAGGGGGCGGTCCGGTCAGTGCCTTGGTGGTGGCTGGCGGTGTGGCGGCGAATATCGGCATTCGAGGGGCCTTGGCGGACCTTGCTGCCCGCCATGATGTGCCCTTTGTTGCGCCGCCGCTCTGGCTCTGTACCGATAATGGTGCGATGATCGCCTGGGCAGGCATAGAGCGCTTTCGTTCAGGGCTGACCGATGACATGGAGGTCGCGGCGAGGCCGCGCTGGCCGCTTGATCCGGACGCAGAAAAAGTGCGCGGTGCGGGTATAAAGGCATGAAAGGCGGGAGGCTGATGTGGCGATGAAACTGGGCGTAGTCGGTGCGGGTGCATGGGGCACGGCCTTGGCGCAAGTTGCTGCGTCGAGCGGAGAAGAGGTGCTGCTCTGGGCTTTTGAGCCGGATGTGGTTGCTGCCATTAATATGCGCCATATCAACGACCTGTATCTGCCAGATCAGACGCTTTCACCGTCTGTTCGCGCGACCCGTGCTATGGAGGACCTGGCGGTGTGTGATGCCTTGCTCATCGCGTGCCCTGCACAGCATTTGCGACAGATACTCCTGCAACTGCCTGACCCGAAAATGCCACTTATATTATGCGCCAAAGGCATTGAGGCGACTACCGGTCTGTTAATGTCCCAGCTTGTGGAGCAACTGTTGCCCGAAGCGCCGGTAGCGGTGCTTTCAGGGCCCACATTTGCGCATGAGGTGGCCAAGGGCCTGCCCGCTGCGGTCACATTGGCCTGCGCCGATGCTAATCTTGGCCAGAGGGTCGTGGAGCGTCTCGCGGGGCCTGCATTCCGGCCCTATTTTTCCGATGATGTCATTGGTGCGGAAATCGGTGGTGCCGTCAAAAACGTATTGGCGATTGCCTGCGGCGTTGCCGAGGGCGCGGGACTGGGGCTTAATGCCCGCGCGGCGCTGATCAGTCGTGGTTTTGCGGAGATGACGCGCTTTGGGTTGACATTGGGTGCGCGCGCGGAAACATTGGCCGGGCTATGCGGGTTGGGGGATCTGGTGCTGACCTGCTCTTCAACCAGTTCGCGCAATTTTTCGCTGGGCAAAGGGCTGGGCGAGGGCCAGTCGCCTGCCGAATTACTGTCCAACCGCCGCACCGTAGCCGAAGGCGCGTTTACCGCACCGATATTGCGCGATGTTGCGCACAAGCACGGGGTAGATATGCCGATTGTCGAAGGCGTGTGCGCTATGCTTGAGGGCAATCTGGGTATTGCCGATATGGTTGCAGCATTGCTGTCTCGTCCGTTGCGCACGGAATGATGATATGCTTGTGTGCATAGCTGACATATGCTTCGCCTTGAAATACAAAGGATAACGGCTTGACGCAAGATGGGGCGGAGAGCGCAAAGGCGCAGGAAGACAAGGATATTGCTGCGCTGGCCAAAGGCGGCCGGACCAATGTTTTCGGCTTTCTGCTGCGGCTGGCCGCGCGCCTGCCTTTTCTGTTTGTTGCGGGGCGCATTTATGGCCCTGAAGTGCTCGGACGCTTCGCTTATGCAATTTTGGTAGTGGAATTTGCCGCGCAGCTCGCCACTGTAGGCCTGAAACGGGGGTTGGCAGGTGCGCTCGCACAAACGCAGCGTGATGAAAATCATGTGGTGGCAGATGCGATGCTACTGACCTTGCTTGTCTCTGTCGCCGCCGCAGCGCTGTTGATGCTGTTCCCGCAGGCGATGTTTCCCAACAGCGGTATGAATGGGCTGGACCGGTTGCTGCCGCTTGTCATTTTCGCAGTGGCCGGCTCTGATGTGGCGCTGGCGGCATGCGCGTGGCGCTATGATATTGCCGCCACGGTGCGCGCACGTGCGATTATTGAGCCATGGACGATCAGCATTGGGGCGTGGATATTATCCTATTATTCGCTGCGTGACGGGCTGATCCTGTCTTATGTGCTCTCGATGGTTGCGGCGTTGCTGGCGTCGCTCTGGCCCATGTTGCGTCACTTCGGTTTGCCAAAGGGGTGGATACCGCAGCCGCTGCGGCTGTGGAGAATGGCGCGCATTAATATGCCTCTGGCGGCGGCTGATGCGGTGGAATGGGGTTCGCGTCGGCTTGATCTTGCTATTCTCGGTCTGTTCGTCAGCCCGGCAGTGGTGGGCATATATTATGTTGCGCAGCAGGTTGCGTCTTTGCCGCAAAAGCTCAAAACCAGCTTTGAACCGATATTGGGGCCGGTCATCACCCGTAATCTGGCGATAAAAAACTATGCTGCCATTGCCCGACAGGTCAGTCAGGTCGGTTTCTGGATCATTGCGGCGCAAACGGGCATAGCGCTGGCGCTTGGCGTACCCGGTGAGGCCGTTATGGGGCTGGTAGGGCCGGAGTTTGTTGTTGGCGCATTGGCGCTGGGGTGTTTGCTGCTTGCTGAAGTGATGGCAGCGCCCGCGGTGGTGAGCGAGGGAGCGCTGGTCTATATGGCGCGTCACCGCAATCTGATGATTTCATTAGGGATGATCGGGCTTCAGGCCGCACTGAGTTTTCTGCTCATCCTTTTAACGCGTAATGCAGGCTATGGCGCACCAGTCATGGCCGCGGCGCCTGCTTTTGCGCTGGCTCTGGCGCTGGCATGTAGCTCGGTGGTCAAATCGCAATTGCTCCAGCGCTTGTTGCAGCATGGGATCACAATATGGCGGCCGATATTGATTATGGCGGCCAGTGTCGCTGTCATTGCCGGCAGCCTGATTGTGGCTTTGCCTCGAAACCTTGAGTGGGTGGAACTGGTCTTGGGCGTGCCGGCCATATTGCTGGCTTATGGCGCTGTAATATGGCGCTTTGGTTTTGGTCCCGAAGACCGGGAATTGTTCAGCCGCAGTAAGCCGGCCGACCGAAGGGATTAATGTTTCTGCCTGGCGCCAATATTATTAGAGTGTGGTGACAAAAAGTGGAAACCGGTTTTTGTCAATAAATCACACAAAACAAAGAAGCTGGAGCGGGTTTTGATTCACTCAAAATCATCCCGCTCTAGCCTGTTTCGACCATAGCTGAGCGCAGATGAGTCGAGCCTCGCAGAGGGTTGGCATGGGCTGTATGAAATCAGTCAGGACGCGTCGCCAAAGAAAAAGGCCGCGACCCTGATGGGCCACGACCTTTCTCGAAAATAATGTCAGATGCTTGGATTAGAAGCTGACTGACAGAGTGCCGAATACGCCGTCATCGGTGAAACGATCAACGCTTGGAGCTTCAACACCGGTGTAGGTTACGCCAAGAGCAAGGTTCTCAGTGATGGCCCATTCTGCACCCAGTGACCAATCCCAGCTGGTGCCATCGGGATCGAACGACAGAGCGCCGTCGGTGTAGCCAACATGACCAGAGACAGAGATTGGCGTGTTAGGGATGCCAACGCCTGTATCGAGGTAGAGATACAGGTTGTCATTGCTGCCCAGCGAATCCTGGTCAGGCGCATAAGCAACGCCGAATGTGGCTTCAACCGGACCAACAGTGGTGCCGATGGATGCATAAGGCTCCCAGTAATCGAGGTCGGCACCGGGGGTGCCATTGGGGTACATGTAGTAGAGTACGCCGATGTCTGCAGTTATGCCCGAAGCAACGTCACCCGACCAGCCAGCATATACGTCGATTTCAGTCGAACCATATGTGGGAACAGCGCCGCCGCCATCAGCGAGCGAAGAGCCCCATGTGCCGATGTAGAAACCGCTCTCATGGCCGAGGTCGATGCCGCCCTGAATGGCAACGTCGCCAGTGGACAGGCTGATGCCGCGGAAGCGATAGTCGGTGACAACAGCAGCGTTACCGCTTACTGAAAAACCAGCCAGATCGTCCTGAGCAAGAGCGGGCGTGGCTACAGCTGCCAGCGCGACGGCTGACATACCAAGAATAATGTTACGCATAGATAATTTTCCCTTCGTAGAGTCGATCAATTTGATCGTCCCACCTGCGTCCGGGCCGATGCCTCTGTGAAATGCTCGAAAAGAGCCGGGCCGGTCACCGCGAACGCTGTTTAGATGGCCGGATACTTCGCGCTGCACAAGATAAAATCGCGAACAAAAGTGAAATACCGACACAACTGTTGCCGAATTGCAACTCAGTGCATCCGGCAGAGGGAGGAATGGCGATGCAAAGTTAATAATTAGTTAACAAGCCAGAAAGAACTGAGTCTATACAGAATCTATAGTTAACGAATCATCGCGCGAAAGGCTTGATCGATATCGGCTATCAAGTCCTGTGTGCTTTCCAGACCGATACTCATACGCACCAGCAAATTATGAGCAGGCCATTTTGTTGCGCTGCGGCAGAATTGCGGATCGACCGGCAGGGCCAGACTCTCATAGCCACCCCAGCTATAGCCAATACCAAAACGCCGCAGTGCGTCTATGAAACGAACGCGCATGGCGTCATCGGCATTGTGCAATGTGAAGCTGAACAGGCCGGAAGAGCCGCTAAAATCGCGTTGCCACAGTGCATGGCCGGGGCAGGCAGGAAGCGCAGGATGAAACACATGGCCGGTCTCGGCCCGTTCGCTGAGCCATTGTGCAATCGCAATCGCACTGCGCTGATGCTGCTCAAGGCGCACTGCGAGCGTGCGCAGGCCGCGCAGGGCCAGCCAGGCGTCATCAGGGCTGACGGTCTGGCCATACATCCAGGCGACTGACTGAATGCGGTCCCAATATGCTGCATTGGCAGTGATGCTGCCCATCATGACATCGCTATGGCCGACGATATATTTGGTGCAGGCGAGAATAGAGATGTCTACACCATGATCCAGCGCCCTGAAAAAATGCGGTGTTGCCCATGTGTTGTCGATCAGGGTTGTGATGCCGCGATCCCGCGCTATGGCCGTGATCGCCGGTATGTCCTGCACTTCCATTGTCAGACTACCGGGGCTTTCAAGAAATATGGCGCGCGTTTTGTCTGTTACAAGCTCCGCGATAGAAGCACCGATCATCGGGTCGTAATAGATTGTTTCGATGCCCAGAGGTTTGAGCATTTTGTCGCAAAAGCTGCGTGTAGGGTCATAGACGCTATCGACCATCAATAATTGATCGCCCGGCTTCAGCACTGCCATCAGCGCGCAGGATATAGCCGCGACTCCTGACGGGAAGAGCATCGTTCCTGCCGCGCCCGGTTCCATTTCGGTCAGGGCGTCGGCCAGTGACCATTGGGTTGGTGTGCCCTTGCGGCCATAAAACCATTTGTGATGTGTGTCGGTTCGGGCCGCGCGCAAATGCGCTACATCGTCATAGAGGATGGTCGAGGCGCGCCAGATAGGGGGATTCACAACACCGCCGGGTTGACCGGCAATGCCCGTCCATTCAGCTTTGCGTCCCGCCCCGACCAGCCGGGTGGCAGGATCGCACTTTCCGCCTTTGTCGTTCATGCAGGCCCTGTGGCTTTGGGCGTCGCTGGATCAGCACCCCATTCAGACCAGCTGCCATCATAGAGGGTGACGTCTGTTTTGCCGAGCAGGCGCGCGGCAAACAGCACATCTGCTGCCGTCATGCCGCTGCCGCATGTTGTGATGATCGGTTTGTCGAGGTCTACCCCGGCTTCAATAAACAGGCCACGCAGTTCGAAGCCGCGCTTCCATGTTCCGTCAGCATTGAACAGTTTTGAATAAGGCAGGCAGACGGAACCGGGTATATGGCCCGAGGCCATGCCGGGGCGCAGCTCTGGCTCTTCGGCCGTGAACCGGCTGACAGTGCGGGCATCGACAACCTGTGCCTGCCGGCTGTCTATATTGGCGCGGATCTGGTCCTTGCTCACAATAGCCTTGTCATCACGCCAGACGGTAAAATGTCGGTGGCGCAGCTGGTGCTTTCCGCTTTCTGTTTCGCGTCCTTCAGCCAGCCATTTGCCAAGGCCACCATCGAGGATTGCGATATTGGGCGCGCCAAAGGTTTCGAGCAGCCACCATGCGCGTGCCGCGCTTTTGAGCGGGCTATTGTCATAGAGGATGATTCGGCTGCCATCACCAAGACCGAGCGCTTGCATCCGGCTGGCGAATTTTTCAGGCGGGGGCGCCATATTGGGGCGCGAATCATTGGTATCGGCGAGCTCTGCCAGATTAAGATGTACAGCACCGGGAATATGTTGTGCTTCATATTCGGCGGCGGCATCGCGGCCCATTTCGGGCAGGAAATAGCTGGCATCCACGATCCGCAGATCGCTTGCGCCCATATTTTCAGCGAGCCAGTCTGTACTAACCAAAATTTCCATGATGTCTTCATGTCCTGATATTTTAGAGTCTCATCTGCTCGATACGGCAGCATGCCGCGTCTTTCCAGCCCCTTTGCGCATATGCGGTGCATGTTCTATAGGCGCGCTATGACCAACAACCCGATCCACCTTGGCCAAACCAGTGCGCTGCCCGCTTCTCCTGATGAAGCCGTGCTCGACTATGTTCCTAACCCGCGCAAGGGTGCACTGTATATGACGCGTTTTGCCGCGCCGGAGTTTACATCTCTTTGTCCGGTGACCGGCCAGCCCGATTTTGCGCATCTGGTTATTGATTATGTGCCGGATGAGACAATCGTTGAATCCAAGTCTCTCAAACTGTTTTTGGGCTCATTTCGCAATCATGCTGCTTTTCATGAGGATTGCACAGTAGGCATTGGCCAGCGTCTGTTCGATGAGATGAAACCGCTATGGCTGCGCATTGGCGGTTACTGGTATCCGCGCGGTGGCATCCCTATCGATGTATTCTGGCAATCGGGCGCGCCACCTGCTGATGTTTGGATACCGGAGCAGGATGTGCCTGGCTATCGCGGGCGGTAATGGTGTATTAGCGCACAGGATAAATATATAAACGCAAAAGGGCGCGGGAGAATCTCCTGCGCCCTTTTTATCATTTTTACAGGGAGCTGTGTTCAGGCTTTTGGCTTGGTCTGTTGATAACGCTCTATTGCTTCGAGCGTGATGCGAGCTGCTTCGTCTGCGCCGCCCCATGTGCCGATACGCACCCATTTCTCTTTTTCGAGATCTTTATAATGGGTGAAAAAATGTTCGATCTGGCTGAACACGATATCGGGCAGATCAGCCTTTTCCTTCACATTCGCATAATAAGGGAAAGTTGCGTCGTCAGGCACGCAGATCAGCTTCTCGTCTCCGCCATGCTCGTCTTCGAGGTTCAGCACCGCAATCGGGCGGACGCGCACAACGCAGCCCGGGATGAAGGGCGAACGGGCAACAACCAGCGCATCAAGCGGGTCGCCATCGGGTGAAAGCGTGTGCGGGACAAAGCCATAATTGGCCGGGTAGCGCATCGGCGTGTGCAGGATACGGTCAACGAACAGCGCGCCGGACGCTTTGTCGAACTCATATTTCACTGGCTCACCGCCGGTCGGTACTTCAATGACGACATTAAGGCTATGCGGCGGGTTATCGCCCACCGGGATCAAATCGATATTCATGTTCCGCCTGACTTTATTTTGACGTTATTCCAAGGGTGTTTATGTTTTTGGTTGGAGCAACCTGTCGAGGCTGCCCTCACCCTCTCCTGTTTTTTCAAGGCGCGGATAGCGCAAGCCGAGCGAATAATCGAGCTTTATACTGCGAAAATTGCGATCTTGTTTCACGATCAGGTCGATCGGCCGCTTGTCTAGCTTCGCACTGGTTAAGGCTTCCTTGAAATTCTCGCCGGAAAATTCCACGCCATTCACCGCGATTATCTGCATGCCCACTGCAAGATCGGCCTTGAAGGCCGGGCTGTCCCAGATAACGCTGACAATATGGCCTTCATTCCTGACCATCAGGCCGATGCCATAGCTTTGGTCTATGCCGCCAATGCGTTTTTCCAGATCTTTGGTTTTGCTGTTGGCGGTGTCGCCATAGACGAGCTTGTAGCCCCCAAGCGCAAAACCTGCCTTGGGCGCCTCGCTGCTTGTGCTGTCTACATGGGAGGCGATGAACCCGGCCCAGTCATAGGGCTGGATGCCGTTCAGCGTGTTAATGACATCCTGACGGCTATAGGTGAGCTGGCCCCAGTCGCCATCACGCATGCCGAAAAAGGCGCGCGCAAAATCATCCAGCCCCTTTGCGCCATTGCTTTCGCGACGGATAATGCCATCGGCCTCCAGCCACATCAGCAGGCCTTCATTATAATAATCCTCTGCGCGTTGCCAGCTTGACCAGCCCTTGGGCATGCGTCTGGCGATAATGGGATCGTGGGTCGTGTCGATGAGCGGGCGCCAGCTGCGGCCCTTGGCGGTGTCGAGCCGCGCGGCGATGGAAGCATAAGCGTCGAGCGTTTGTTCTTTAGTGTACAGCCCGGAGCGCGCGCCCAGCACATAGCCCCAGAATTGCGTCTGGCCCTCATAGACCCACAGCAGATTATCCTGCATCTGTGTGCGGTAATCGGGCGTCCAGAGCAGCTCGGGGCGGCGATATTTGCCGTTCCAGCTGTGCACCAGTTCATGGGGCAGCAGATTGCGTTCGCCCGGGCCGTCTTTCCACTTGGTGAAATAGCCGGGGTCCACGCCATTTTCAGAGGAGCGATGATGCTCCAGACCGATGCTGCCCATTTCATCGGTGATCGAGAGCAGAAAGTCGTAGCGGTCGAAATGTTTCGCGCCGAACAGGGCGAGGGTTTCGCGCACCAACTTCTTATGCGGCTCTATTTGTTCAGCCGTTGCGGCCAGTTCAGACGGTTTGTCCGCTACCATATCGAGCTTCACATCGTGGCCAAGGTCAACGACGCGGCTGTGCTTGCCTGCAAACACGGGCGAATCAACGAGCGTTTCATAATCCGTATCTTCATAGCGCACGGTAGAGCCGCTCACCTTGCCACGCAGCGCGGTAAAGGCCTGCCAGCCTTGCGGATAGGTGACGGTTGTCGCAACCGGGATGCGGCGGACATAATAGCCTGCGGGATAAAAAGACACGGTTTCGAACTGCAGGTTCAGCATCTTGTCGGTGACGGCGATACGCCCCTGATTTTTGGCGGTGGCATTGAGAAACTGAAACTCCAGCACAATCTCCCGCGCGCCTTCGGGTACATTGACATGAAAGGCGTACACATCGGTCGCGCTGCGCCGCCAGCCAATGTTAACGCCATTGGCTGTAATGGTCAGGCCTGCGACCTTCTCGACCTGCCCGCGCGGCGCATGTTTGCCGGGCAGCCATTCCGGGTAGAGCAGGGTCAGCGGGCCGGAGGAAGAGACGGGGATCGTCTGCTTCACGTGCCAGATGCGTTGCGTCGTATCGCTGGCGTCCACCTCCAGCGTCATCATGCCGGGATACGCGACATCGCGGGCAGGCGAGATAGTATCGAGCACAGGCTGTGCGGTCGGCATGGAGCGGGTGGCAGGCGCGGGCGGGGTGGCAGACTCCGTGCTTTGCGCCTGTGCGGCGGGCGCGGCCAGCGCTGTGGAGAGCAGAAGCGAGAGTGTAAGAAGGCGTTTCATGAAAGACCTTTGATTATAGGGATGTCGCAATATGCATATGGCGCGCAACATGGCGTGTGATGCGCGAGGCGTCCACCCCTGCCTTCAACAGCCAGCGCATTGTTTGCATATTGTTGGCCTACAGAATCAGCTATTATGCAGGGCTTGTTATTCAGGTCCGGGGAAGCGCTCGAACGCCGGTAGCCTGTGCGCCTCTTCCATCCAGCCAATGCGTTCTGCCACCTGAATATGGAGCTGGGGCGGCAGGGCGTCCGGGTCATCCAGCGTTGCGGATTGAATATCGACCAGACCGGGCAAAGCCTCCTGGTTGCGGAAGAAGAGGCCGCTGCCGCAGTCCGCACAGAAGCTGCGATAGCTTGCGCCAGAAGAATTGATGGTCTTCGCTTCGCCTTGGGTGATGGCGAAATTCTCTTCGGTAAAGGCGGCCCATGCGATCATTGGTGCGCCGCTGCTTTTGCGACAGTCGCTGCAATGGCATAAAGCCACATGTTCTGGCGTGCCCTGCACCTCATAACGCACGGCGCCGCAATGACATCCACCTGCTAATTTCATCATGCATCTCCTTTGTTGGGAACATATAAAGAACGCACATGGCAATCAACAGGCTTCTTCTTATTGTTCACTTATGCTGCATTTCCCGCTAGAGGGCGGCATGGCTAAGATACAAACACCGCGCCCGATCAGGGGCACACAGGATATGCTCGGCGGCACACCCGATAGTTTGGCGGACCGCTTCACTTATGTGGTCGAGACGTTTGAGCGCGTGCGCAGGCTTTATAACTTCCGCCGTATCGAGGTGCCGGTGTTCGAGCAGACAGCGGTTTTCGCGCGCTCTCTGGGCGAGAGTACCGACGTTGTCGCCAAAGAAATGTACACGTTTGAGGATCGCGGCGGGGATAGCGTGACGCTGCGCCCGGAATTTACAGCGGGGATTGCGCGCGCTTACATTACCGAGGGCTGGCAGCAACATGCGCCGGTCAAGGTGGCGACGCACGGGCCGCTGTTTCGCTATGAGCGCCCGCAAAAGGGCCGCTATCGCCAGTTTCATCAGGTCGATGCCGAGATTATCGGCGCGGCGGAGCCTTTGGCCGATGTCGAGCTGCTATGCTTTGCCGACCAGCTTTTGAAAGAGCTGGGCGTGGATGAAGGCGTTACGCTAACGCTCAACACGCTGGGCGATACGGAAAGCCGGGATGCATGGCGCGATGCGCTGGTGGCGCATTTCGAGGCGCATAAGGGCGATTTGAGCGAGGACAGTCAGGATCGGCTGGCGCGCAACCCGCTGCGCATCCTCGACAGCAAAGACCCGCGCGACCGGCCCATCGCCGACAGCGCGCCGGATATTGACGCCTATCTGACGGATGATGCGCGGGCGTTTTTCGGGAAAGTAACGGCGGGGCTGGACGCGGCGGGCGTCGCATGGGAGCGCAATTCGCGGCTGGTGCGTGGCCTCGATTATTATCGCCACACCGCCTTCGAGTTCGTGACCGACCGCTTGGGCGCTCAAGGCACAGTGCTGGGCGGCGGACGCTATGACGGCCTGATCGAGAATATGGGCGGCCCGAAGACACCTGCGGTTGGCTGGGCGGCGGGCATCGAGCGGCTGGCGATGTTGATTGATCACATGCCAAGTAGCCCTTTGGACGTGGCTGTTGTGGCAGATGACATAGAGTCAGAAGTTTTTGCCATACAATTTGTTTCGTTGCTAAGGACCAAACATGTGACAGCCGAGGCCATCGTCTCGGGCTCGACAAAAAAAAGATATCAAAAGGCACGTGCGCTCAACTCGGATTGGATCGTAAAACTGAATGTGCCTTCGGGAGGCTTCGAGGGAACATTAGTAGCTACTTTGGGTTACGGTCGGGAACCCACACCTAGCTTGATGGACCGTTCTATTATTGAACAGGCTATTAGCCCTACTCTTCGAGTAATGGACTCGGAGGGACTCGCGCCGCATAAGGCTGTTTTCATCGAAGTCTCGACCGACGCATGAAAATCTCCCCCGTCTCTGATTGTCGTCACCCTGAACTTGTTTCAGGGTCCATTGTGCCATGGATGCTGAAACAAGTTCAGCATGACGGATGTGAGGCACGCTTTGCGTCTTCGCGGCTTTGCGCGCACCCAATACTGTTTCGCGCGAAGACGCGAAGCCACAAAGTGAAGCGCGCGCTGGCGCACGCCACCCACCCCAACCCCTCCCTCACGAGGGAGGGGCTATTCATATGAAAATCTCCCCCGCCAAGATCGCGCAGATTGAGCGGCGTTTTGAGGAGGTGCAGGCGTCTATGGCGCGGCCTGACCTTGATCCGGCGGAGTTTGTGAAGCTCTCGAAGGAATATGCCGAGCTGGAGCCGGTGGTGAAGGTGGCGCGGGCTTTTGGGGCATTGACTCAGGAAGTCACCGACCTTGAAGCGATGCTCGCTGATGGCGAGGCGGATGCCGAAATGCGCACGATGGCGCAGGATGAATTGCAGGATCTGCGCGCGCAGCTTCCCGATGCGGAGCATGCCCTTGCGCTCCAGCTTCTGCCCAAGGATTCCGCCGATGCGCGCCCGGCGATGCTGGAAATTCGCGCAGGGACCGGGGGCGATGAGGCAGCGCTCTTCGCAGGCGATCTGCTGCGTATGTATCAGCGCTATGCCGATGAACAGGGCTGGAAGATCGAGATTATCTCGGCCAGCGCGTCCGAGCAGGGCGGGTATAAGGAAGTCGTCGCCAGCGTGAATGGCACGGGTGTATTCGCCAAGCTGAAGTTCGAGAGCGGGGTACACCGCGTGCAGCGCGTGCCCGTTACCGAAAGCGGCGGGCGCATTCACACCAGCGCGGCGACGGTCGCGGTGCTGCCCGAAGCGGAAGATGTCGATATCGAGATCAACGAGGCGACGGATTTGCGCATTGATGTGTACCGTGCCTCGGGCGCGGGCGGGCAGCATGTGAACACCACCGACAGCGCCGTGCGCATCACCCATATCCCGACCGGCCTTGTGGTGACGCAGCAGGACGAAAAGTCGCAGCATAAGAACAAGGCCAAGGCTTTGAAGGTGTTGCGCACGCGCCTCTATGAACAGGAGCGCGAACGCACCCAGAGCGAACAGGCGGGTGCGCGCAAAGCTATGGTCGGCAGTGGCGACCGCTCCGAGCGCATCCGCACCTATAATTTCCCGCAAGGCCGCGTGACCGATCATCGTATCAACCTGACATTGCACCGCTTGCCGGAGATTCTCGAAGGGCCGGGGCTGGAGGACGTCATCTCCGCGCTCATCGCCGAGGATCAGGCAGAGCGCCTCGCGCAACTGGATCAGGCGGGGTGAGAATCTTTGGTTATAGTTGCCGCACCGGGCCGCTCCCGCACCCAGCCTCCCAACAGGATATTCTCATGGGCGGTTGGGTGCGGGAGCGGGCCGATGCGGTCCTCCTACTCAAATGAGAGCTTTCGATGTCCTGCGTGATGCTGCCGCGCGGCTTGCCGATGTCAGCGACACAGCTCGGCTGGATGCTGAGCTGTTGATGGCGCATGCCGCAGGGATTACGCGTGGCGAACTGCTGTTGAAACTGCGGGATATCGAAGCTCCGGCAGATTTCGCCGCGCTGGCCGAGCGGCGCCTCGCGCATGAGCCGGTTTCGCATATCATTGGCACGCGGGATTTCTGGACACTGACGCTGCGAGTGACGCGTGATGTGCTCACGCCGCGCCCGGATAGCGAAACGCTGATCGAAGCGGCGGTTGAACATTTCAAGGGGGGCGTTGGCCCACGCCGCATTCTGGACCTTGGTACAGGTTCAGGTGCACTGTTGCTCGCGGCACTGGATGAATGGCGTGATGCGAGCGGGCTGGGCATAGACTGTAGCGAAGCTGCGCTGGCCGTGGCGCAGGAGAATGCGAAAAACTGCAATATGGCGGAGCGTGCGTGCTTTCGCCCGGGTAATTGGACGGAGGGAATAGAGGAATGCTTCGACCTTATCCTTGCTAACCCGCCCTATATAAAAACGTCGGCGCAGTTGCCCCGTGATGTGGCCGGTTATGAGCCGCATCTAGCGCTTTTTGCCGGAGAAGACGGGCTGAATGCATATAGGATAATATCGAAGGAGCTGGGCGAGAGGCTCGCACCCGGCGGGGTGGCGGCCATTGAAATCGGCTATGATCAGGAAAAAAGCGCTGCGCAGCTTTTTTCCGACCATGGCCTTAAAGTGACGGTAAAACATGACCTTGCAGGGCTGCCGCGCTGTCTCATATTGGCACGATAGGCAGAGTTTACAATCATTTGACGACGATATCCGAATTTTTCTTGGTTTATTTACCTGAAGGGTTTAGGAGGGGGATGCAGTAACCCGTTGTCGCAGGACCGGGTATGCTGGCTCCCATAATCGTCGAGCGTAGGCAAAGGACGCTTGGTGTATGAACGGAGGTCCGGGCGTAAACCGCCCGAACCCGTGTAGTGATGAATGTCTGCACGGAATAATGCGTTTAAGGATAGCTTTGAGAGCAAGGATCCACCATTGATCAATAATCGTCAGGCCGGCCGCCGTAATAATCGTGGTCGGAATAATGGACGCCAAGGCGGCGGTAATCGCGGTGGCGGTAGCGGTGACAGCGGAAACCGGATTGATAGCCGTGCACGGGGGAATGCTCCCCAGTTGTTGGAAAAATATCGCAACATGGCACGCGATGCGCAGCTCGCTGATGACCGGGTGAATATCGAATATTATCTGCAATTCGCAGATCATTATTTTCGTGTGATCGCCGATAATCGTGCCCGTCAGGAAGAGCAGCAGGCTTCACGCCAGCGGCGCTATGAAGAGAATCAGGGCGAGGACAATAGCGCCTCAGACTCTGATTCACGCTATTCGGCTGAAACCAGTGCAGACGGTGGCGAAGCCAATGATTCGCAATCGGAGCGCGGCAACCGCAGACCAGGGCCTCGTGCCCGTCAGGCCTATGAGGGCGATGATATGGAAGGCGGCGATGATCAGCGGCCAGCGCGCAGTGATCGCAAACCCCGTGCTCGTTCGCGCCAAGCCTCTGATGATATCGATTCCAGCGCTGAAGCTGATGAAAACAATCAGGCAGGTGCCCCAAAGGCTGAGGAAGAAGTAAAAGCGCCCCGCCGTGCGCCCCGCGCGCGCAAGCCGCGTAAAGTGGCAGAGGCTGGCAGCGACGAAGCTTCGGGCATTGACCTTGCTGCTTTGCCGCCAGCCATAACACGGACGGATGATTCTGCTGAAAGCGCAGAAGAAGCGCCTGCCCCTAAGCGGCGGACCCGTCGCCCACGGGTGGCCAAGGCTGATACGGCCGAGGCGGCCGAATAAGATTTATGGGCCTTTATGGCCGTTCATCGCAGGATCATATCGCTTCGGCGATGAAGAGGGCGACGCAGCGATGCGCCGCCTTTTTTCATGCTCCCCTCTTCCCTATTCGGTCAGTGGGGGGCAGACTGAAGCGCATAATGGAGGATGCCGATGACTGTTATACCGCGCAAAGCCATGATTTTTGGACTTCTTATGAGCGCTTCGCCCCTGCTGGCGCAGGACGCGAGCGATCCATCGGGCAAGAGCGCGCAAGGCGATGTCTCCGTTACCATTTATAATAACAATCTCGCTCTGGTGCAGGATGTGCGGCAGCTCGGCATAGCGCGCGGCACCAGCCGGATCGAATTTCCTGATGTCTCCGCGCAAATTCGCGCCGATACGCTGTCTTTCTCCGCGCCCGGCACGGCGATCATCGAGCAGAATTTCGATTATGACCTGCTCAGCCCGGACAAGCTGATGGAAAAAGCGGTGGGGCATGTGGTGACGATTGTGCGCACCAACCCGGCGACCGGAGCGGAAAAGCGCGAGCAGGCAAAAGTGCTGGCCGTCAATGGCGGCGTGGTCTTGCAGATTGGCAATCGCATTGAGGTGTTGCGCGACGATGGCCTGCCGGTGCGGGTGATCTTCGATAAGGTGCCGCCCAATTTGCGCGCGCGCCCGACATTGTCCGTGCGGCTGGAGAGTGACCGCGCCGGTGTGCGCCCCGCTTCTATCCGCTATCTGACGCCGGGGCTTGGCTGGAAATCCGATTATGTCGCGCTGTTTGACAGCAAAGCGGGTAAGATTGATGTGCAGGGCTGGGTGACGCTCACGAACAATAGCGGCACGACATATCATAAGGCGAACACATTGCTGGTTGCGGGCAACGTCAACCAGAGTGGACGCTCTGGCGCTATCCGCATGCCCTATCGCCCGGCATCGAGCAGCAAGATGGTGAACGCAGGCACGGAAACGGCAGACCGCGAGCGGCTCGGCGACTTTTATCTCTATCCTATCGCCCAGCGCACGACGATTGCCAGCAACCAGACCAAGCAGGTCAGCTTCCTCGATGTGCAAAATGTACCGGCGCAGGCGACATGGGAATATGTGAATGGCTGGTTATCGAGCAGCGAGGAACCGCGCAGTGCGAACAGCGTCATCAAATTTTCGACATCCCGGTCTGGCGGGTTGGGCGATGCGCTCCCGGCGGGTACGGTGCGCTTTTACATGAAAGATGCCTCCGGCGCGCCGCAATTTATTGGCGAGAACACTATCGGCCACACGCCGATGGGCAGCAGCATGGCGCTCAAGACCGGCGATGCGTTTGACGTGAAGGTGAAAAGCATAGTTGAGCAGCGGCAGAAACTGGGCAGCCGCAAATGGCGTACAACGATGCGCTATGAGCTGACCAACGCAAAGCCGGAAGTGGTGACGGTTGATCTGGTACAATCAGGGCTGGATTTCTACTGGAGTGACACGAAAATCACAGCGGAAAGCCTGAAGAGCGAACGACGCAATGCCAATTCCATAGCATGGGCGGTGCCTGTTCCTGCTAATGGGCGTGCTACGATAACTGCGACCTTCGAAACGCGCTATTGAGGATGAGGGCAATGCGCCGCCTCATATTCCTGTTGCTGTTGATGATGTCTGCGCCTGCATTGGCGCAGAGCGTGGTGGTGTCGGAAGCGCCGGTCTCGACATCTGTTACTGTGTATCGTGACGGGGGCCGGGATGAAGGTGGCTTCGATCTGCGCTGGCTGCAAGGCTATGCGCTGATCTCCGAGACGCGGCGGATCAGCCTGCCTGCGGGCGAATCGGTCGTGCGCTTCGAGGGCGTGGCCGATGGCATGATCGCCGTGAGCGCGGTGGTGTCTGGCCTGCCGGGCGGGGTGGATGAGAAAAACCGGGATGCGAGGCTGCTCTCTCCGGCCTCGCTGCTGGACGGAACGCTGGGCAATCGCGTTCATATCCGCCGCACGAATCGTCAAACGGGTACGGTGAGCGAGACGGAAGCGATTGTGCGTTCCGGCCCTGATAACGCTGTGGTGCTGGAAACGGCAGAAGGCATAGAGGCGCTGCAATGCTCCGGCCTGCCTGAGACGCTTGTCTATGATGCGGTGCCGGAGGGCCTGTCCGCCAAGCCGACATTTTCGGTGCAGACCAACACAGCCACAGCGACGGAGGCGGAGGTGACGCTCACCTATCTGACTACCGGTTTCGACTGGGGCGCGAGCTATGTCGCCAGAGTCGCGGAGGATGGCAAGACGCTGGATCTCTTCGCATGGCTGACTGTCGCCAATGGCAATGGCGCGACTTATGAGCAGACGCAGTTATTGGCGGTGGCGGGCAAGCCGAATCGCACAACCGATTTCCGCGAGTTGGCAGGCAGCTACGAATCGCCGCGCCTCAATCTGCAATGCTGGCCAATGGACAGCACCAGCACCTATCCAAGCTGGGGGGTGCCTAGCGTACGGGACGCAGTTGAAGAAGTCAGGTATGATATGGAAATGGCAGCAGCGCCTGCACCAATGGCGATGATGCGGTCCAAAGCGGGTAATATTATGGTCACCGCGCAAGCCAGACAGGAAGAGCTGGGTGATCTCAAGCTCTATCGCGTGCCGATGCGCGTTGATGTCGTACCCAATGCGCAGAAACAGGTGGCGCTGCTCCGGAAGCAATCGGTGCCGTTCAAGCAGATATATACAGCGCAGGTTTCGCCATGGAGCAGCAATAGCAGCGCCCCGCTCGGCATCACCTTGCGCATGCAGAACAGGAAGAAAGATGGGCTGGGCCTGCCACTGCCCTCTGGCGGCATTGTCGTGATGCAATATCAGGGCGATGAAGAGCTGTTGCTGGCTGACAGCGCACTGGCGGACAAGGCTGTGAACGAAGAGGTGGAGGTTGATGCGGGAAGCAGCGATCAGGTGCGGATCGCGCAGAGCATGGTTTCAAGCGACAATACACATCGCCTTCTCCGTCTGACGCTCACCAACGCGCTAGACCGGGAAGCGAAGGTGGAGGTCACTATCCCGCAATGGAATGGCTGGGATATTCGCAGCAAGGCAAAGCTGCGCTCGAAAGACGGCGATCGGTTATGGGCGCTGACCCTGCCTGCGAATAGCGAGCGGCAGATTGAGATTGGCTACCGCAAGCAGTGAGGCTCACTTCTCCGGCAAGGGCCGGGGGCGATGATTCTCATCCAGCGCGACGAAGGTGAACAGACCGCTGGTAACAGGGACTTCGATTGTTCCCATGTCGCGGGTGGCCATGACGTCCAGACGGATTGCTACCGAGGTGCGGCCACGCCGTTCGACTGTGGCATATATTGAGATTAAATCTTGCAGCAGAATTGGTTCGATGAATTTCATCGCTTCAATAGCGACGGTTGCAACGGCTCCCTGAGCCTCGCGCGCGGCCATGATGCCGCCGGCGATGTCCATCTGGCTGAGTACCCAGCCACCAAAAATATGCCCGTTGGTATTAATATCTCGCGGTTGGGGGATCGTCCGCAAAATCGGTTCACGTGTCGTCGTCATATCCAGCTTCTTTCTTGAGGCGGTCTTCAATCTGTTCGTCATGTCCGGTACCGCTCGACAGGAATGCGAGCGACATTAAGGCGGTACCCAGCATAAAAGTGCACCATATGCCCGCAGTGGTTGCGATAACCATGTGAATCGGCATGGGTGTACCGATACTATAGAGATAGCCAAGGACGAGCAGTACGCAGATTGCGCCCCAAAAAGCCATCCATTGCATGAGACGACGGAAGCGCCCCCATGCTGAGGCGGCGATTTTTGGATCATCAAGGGCAGTTTTACGAGACATATCTTTCCTTTGGCGCAGGAAAGTGGGATCATCAAGCGGTTGGCTAAAAGCCAAAGCAATAAAAGGAGGGAAATATGACCATTGCCGCGATCTTGCAGGGCAAGGGGCATGATGTGATTCAGCTTGATCCCAATGTCAGCATGCAGGAGGCCGTGAATCTGCTTGTTGAAAAACGCATCGGCTGTGTGCCGGTGATTGAGAACGGCAAGGTTGTAGGGATATTCTCCGAGCGTGATGTGTTGCGCTCTGTTGCTTCTGGTAAGGTTGATAGCATGCAGCAGCCTGTGAGCAGCGCTATGACCAGCCCTGCAGTCACCATCACCTCAGATATGGGAGCGATGACGGCTTTGTCGCTGATGACACAGCGGCGCATTCGTCACTTGCCTGTGCTGGATGATGGCAAGCTGGTAGGCTTTGTTTCGATTGGTGACCTTGTTAAATATCGTATCGACAAGATTGAGAGCGAAGCCGCGGCAATGCGCGACTATATTCAGGGCGCCTGATTCGCCTCTGCATGCTGTGGTGGAGCAGAATCAGGCGCCTGGGGCGACTGGCGCTTCACCACAAGGCGAATCAATTCATCCATAGTATTGCGGGCGAACAGGAACAGAATCGCGACGAAACTGATTCCGCCTGTGGGAACCAATATCGCAAAGCGGAGCACATCGGACATTGTGTCAGGCAGCAGGGCATTGACCGCCAGCACACAGCCCGCCATCGCGGCGGAACAGCTTATACCCGGGGTAACGGCGGGTATAAGGTCTGTCATTTTAAGGCCCAGCGGTTTCCCGGCGATGCGGATCGTGATCAGCGTGAAGAGCGGATAGACAGTCAGCCACACCCAGGCGAGGCCAATGGCACCGAAGCGTATGCCTACAAGATAAGCTGCGGGCAGCATCACCGCCCCGATACCGGATATAATCGTATTGAGGCCCGGGCGGCCCAGGGCATTAAACACCGGAGGAAACATCACCTGTATGGTCATGAACGGCATGGCCAGCGCCAGCAATGTCACGAACGGCGCCATTTCGCGCCATTTGCTACCAAAGAGAGTAACGACCAGTGGCTCGGCGCTGACGGCCATGCCGAAATAAATCGGACAGGCGATGAGCATCAGCAGGCGCAGCGCACGGCAGAAAGACCAGCGAATCGCGGCAAGGTCTGATTGCATGCGTGCATAAGCGGGGAAGGCGACGTCATTGAGCGGGGGGATAAAGCGGCTGACGAATATCTGCGTGAGGAACAATGCTTCGGCATATAAGCCCAGCTCATGGGGCGCGAGCGCCCGCCCTCCAATGAATATGTCGGCCTGCGTTTGTATCAGCCAGAGCAATTGTGTGCCCAGCATGGCCGCACCAAACATCAGCATTGGCCCGGTGCCGCGCAAATCAAAGCTAGGTACGGGGAGGAAGCGTGTTGCAATCACATACCCAATGCCGCGCACCCAGAAGAGGGCGATGGGTGCCCATACAAGAGTCCAGACCCCCCATCCTGAGAATGCGCCATATAAGGCAACACCTGCAGCGACGGTGGAAGCAATCAGGCTGACGATAGCTGGGCGGCGAAAGTCAAGGCTGCGACCCATGATAACTTCCGGGATCGATATAAAGGGTGTGGCGAGATAGAGCAGCGCTTGTACGCGCAGCATCGTCGCAATCATCGGCTGGTCATAATAGTCGGCAGCCAGCGGCGCGATCGTCAACTGGGTAAGCGCCAGCGCGCCATTCAGAAGCAGCATAATGCCGAAGGCCTGGCGCAGCCGATGGTTGTCGAGCGTCTCACTCTGCACCAATGCACTGACCAGCCCATAGCCATTGAGGAAGGTCATGAAGTTGAGAATCACCTGTGTCATGGCAAACAGGCCATAATCGCTGGGTTCCAGCATACGGATGACCAGCAGAGTCGAGGTCCAGCTTATGATCTGCGCGAGGATTTGGCTGCCTGAGCGCCAGAAGATGGCGCTGCGTACCTTGCCGGCGAAGCCGCTATCCTCTGCATTTGCATCTTGTGTGACCATGTTTTCCTTGCTCAAATCCACGTGTTTCTGCGGGTTTCTCTATGCCGGAGACCTGCATAGCCGGGTAATACGAAAATTTCTGAAATAAAATTGCAAAAAGTGTTTGACGACTCACCGAGACGCTCATAGAAGCCACTCCACCGACGCGGTGCAGACCACTGGTTTACGCCGCAATCGGTCGCCAACATAGTAGGACAGACTGTCCCCCGGTAGCGATAGCGGGGATCAGAAGTTGTCCGCTCTATTGTTGGTTGGCTCTTTGAAATTGTTAGTTTGATGAAGGGACATGTGGGCGGCGGCTCCGGGTTCTACGGCTTCAAGGCGTAGATACTCGTAGCAAATACAAGCCGTTCCTATATGTCCTAATACATATCCACAGTAATATGTTATTTGTGCAGGAACGGCTCCTTGAAATGGTGGCCTTCGACGTGGCCTATTCCGCCGCGCCGTTGGTCAAACATCAAACTTGAGAGTTTGATCCTGGCTCAGAACGAACGCTGGCGGCATGCCTAATACATGCAAGTCGAACGAGATCTTCGGATCTAGTGGCGCACGGGTGCGTAACGCGTGGGAATCTACCCTTGGGTTCGGAATAACAGTTAGAAATGACTGCTAATACCGGATGATGACGTAAGTCCAAAGATTTATCGCCCAGGGATGAGCCCGCGTTAGATTAGCTTGTTGGTGAGGTAAAAGCTCACCAAGGCTACGATCTATAGCTGGTCTGAGAGGATGATCAGCCACACTGGGACTGAGACACGGCCCAGACTCCTACGGGAGGCAGCAGTAGGGAATATTGGACAATGGGCGAAAGCCTGATCCAGCAAT
>Ga0070726_10001055_pt1 | contig 29398 bp, 21 predicted proteins | sample tdAd471_FD_67275 | JGI IMG/M metagenome (GOLD analysis project Ga0070726, IMG submission 67275) | Marine sediment microbial communities from the Atlantic coast under amendment with organic carbon and nitrate - tdAd47.1 | ecosystem: Environmental > Aquatic > Marine > Coastal > Sediment | place...
TCCAGCTGAGGCTGTCTGAGCTGGAGCGCAAGATGAGCGAGGGAGCGTCGGATCCCCTTCTGAACGAAATTGTGCACCGCCTGGCGTCGCTCGAGCAGGACCCCGCACGCGGCGGCAAGGATCCGGAGGTCGCGCAATTGACGGCCCAGCTTGCCGGTTTGAAGCAAGAGCTGGAAGGTCCGCGAGACGACCCGCGTACCGACGAGATGGTGCTGCGCTTGGCGTCTCTAGAAGGCGCCGCCAAGCAAACGGACGCCGAAGAGCGTCTGGAACAGTTGGACGTCCGCGTCGACGGACTTGTGGAAGATCTGAGGGGACGCCAGGAGAGTGAGGCGCAATCGTTGCGGGAGCAGCTGAATGCGCTGAACCAGAAACTGGAGGAAGCCAAACAGGGAGCGACCCAAGAGGCTTTGGCCGCGGTTGAAGGGCGCTTGGCCGGTTTGGAAGAGCAGTCCGGCAAGGATGCGCAAGACCCGCGTGTGGACGCCGTGCTGGATCGCCTGGAGAAGGTCGAAGATCTCTCCGCTAGCTCCTCCTCGGACGAGGAAGCGCGCGCTCGCCTGCTGACGCTGGAGGAGAGCATCCAAAAGGCTCCGGCGGGGCCATCGCGGGAAGAGTTGGAGCACCGGTTTGCGCAGCTGGAGGAGAAACTGGCGGGAACATCGGATCTGAGCGATCAGATTCGGACGCTGGAGAGCAAACTGGGCGAACCGGATCCGCGCTCGGAGGAGATTGCTGCGCGGCTGGCGACGCTTGAAGAACGAGCGGCGCAGGAAACGGAACAAGCGGGTACCGAGGTTGCCGCAAGGCTCGAAGAGCTGGAGCGCCTGGCCGCCCAGATTCCCGCGGTGGAGCGTTTCGACGGGTTCGACCGCCGCATCGACCAACTGGAGAAGGACCAAGCGAGGGCGGAAGCCTCCGATCCGGCTCCTCGCCTCAAAGAGATCGACGGGCGCTTGGATACGCTCGGGCGTTCGACCGAGGAGCTCAACGCGGTCAAAGACCGCGTGGCGGAGTTGACCGAGAAGCTGGACGCGGTGGAAGCGCCTGCGAACGGCGTCCAGGACCCCCGAGTCGAGGAGTTGGCCGCGCAGTTCGCTGAATTAGAGAACCGTGTTCGGGACACTGAGTCTTCGGCTCGCTTGGACGACGCCGCCCCGCGCCTCCACTCGATTGAGGAAAAACTGCGGTCGTTGGATGAGCTGTCCGACTTGGGCCGTCGACTGACTGTCCTGGAGTTGAGCCCTCAGGGCGATCCCTCCAAGCTGGAAGAGATCTCCCAGCGTCTGCAGTCGATAGAGGGCGCATCCTCCCCGGCGGCGGACGTGTCCGCGGAGTTGGCCGAGCTGAGGAGCAGACTGTCTCAAGTCGAGACTCGGCCCGCAGGTGAAGCCGGGAGCGATCCTCGCGTGAGCGAACTGAGTGCGCGCCTGGCTGAGCTCGAAGCTCGACCGGCGGCCGTCGTCGAGAGTGATCCGCGCGTGAGCGAGTTGCTCGGCCGGTTCGAGTCGATTGAACGCGCATTGCCGGCTGACGGAGTGCGCGACGCGGATCCCCGAGTGAGCGAATTGCTTGCGCGCGTGGACGCATTGGCCTCGGCGCCCGCTTCCAACGCCGGTGATTCCGACTTGGTATACGAACTCAAGAACCGGTTAGAAGCGCTTGAGAACGCCTCTCCAGGCGAATCTTCGGAAGGCCTGAACGCTGAGTTGTCGGCTCGCTTCCGCGAGATCGAGGATCGCCTCTCGGAGATGCCGCATTCCTCTTCCGGAGACGGAGGCGAGGCTGCGGCTCTGCTCCAGCAGGAGAGCGAAAAGTGGAGCCAGCTCACCCGCAAGACGTTGTCGGACGTGGGCGAGCTTCGTCAGCAAGTGGCTGAGCTGGAAAGCCGCGAAGCGCCCGAGGGATCGGGTGAGGCCGGCGGCGCCGACCTAGAGGCGATCAGCAAGACGATCTCGTCGTCGCTGAACGGCGCGGAAGTCAAGGCGCTCCGTTCGCAGATGTACTTCATCTACTTCACGATCGGGATGCTCTGGGCGCTGGGACTGTACTTCCTGTTCACCGCCGGCTAGTCGACACTCCAAGAGCTGAAAGCGAAGGCCGCGGTCGGTGCGCGGGTCGTCGTAGACGATTGCTCCCGTCTCGCATAGGCGTTGCTCCATCGTGTTCGTACAGCGGTCGTAGAGTCCGGGGCTTAGGCGGATCTAGGGCCCATTCCCTATTGAGCGGAAAACTATAGTTTCTTTAGCGTTAGGGCAGGAATTCTTGAACCCGCCGGGTACCGTTGCCGGTGAGCGTGTCGAGAATACGGGCTCCACGTGATCACCGCATTCATCATCGGATCGACGCCTCGCACCGTCGACTACTTCCACAGGGCGTGTTTGGGCGTTCGGGGCCTGTCGTTACCGCATGTGTTGGACGAGCCGCCGGCATTGCATCAGCTGTTGCGGATGATGTCCACGCATCGCCCGTTGATCGTATTTCTTGAGTTGGATCCTTTGGGCCGTTCTTACCAGACAGCGGTCGATATTCTCGTCTCCCACCCGGGAACCAAGATCATCGGCTTCGCGGGAGAGCGCGCGGACGTGAGTCCGGCCGAGGTGGCTGAGTTCGGATTCTCGGCAGTCCTCGAGCCGCCGTTCGACGAGAGGAAGCTCCTGGTAGCAGCTCAGAAGGCCTTGCAAACCGGTGCGCGGGCCGCAGGTAGGGTGACCGTCTTCCAGGGAGCCGCCGGAGGCGTGGGAACGACCACGACGGCGGTGAACGTGGCGGCCTCCTTGGCGGAGGACTTTGGCCGGAAAGTCCTCTATCTGGATTGCGACCTTCGATCGAGCCCGTTGTCCTATTGGTTCGATCTGGTCTCGGGCGCGTCGATCGTGGAGGCGCTTGAGAGCATTCAGACCGACGACCGAGCCTGGATGGGCATGGTCTCGGAGGCGCGCGGCTTTGACGGCTTGCTTGCGCCGCGACTGATGGCTTCCGGCGGCACGTTTACGGGCTGGGATTTCCTTCGGCTGTTGGGGCACGCGGCCATCCGCTACGACCACGTGCTGGTGGATTTGCCGGTCAGTCCTCGAAGTGAGTTTGAAGTCGTGTTCGAGAGGGCCACGGCCAAAATCGTCGTCGCGAACCCGGAGACGGTTTCGGCTGCGTTGGCTCGACGGCGCTTGGACGAGATGCAGGCGCTAGGGGCGGACGGCGCCTCCCTAGCCGCCGTGTTGAATCGCACCGGCAACTCTCGCATGCGCACGCCGGAAGCGGAAGCGATCCTCAAGGTTCCCGTACTGGCTGAACTGCCGGATCATGACGGAGCACAAGGCGAGCTCTCGCTGAAGGCCGCGTTCTTCGGACGACGTTCCAAGCAGCTCAAGGCCTATCGAGATTTGGCGCGCATGTTAGGCGGCGAAGATTCCCAAGAACGGACAGAGCGTCCGAACGAGGAACGCGTGAACGGGGCTGCCGGCTCGGTGTCGGGCATTTCATTACAGGATTCGAGCGCGAATCTACTCTGATAGAATGCCCGCGTGCGAGCGCTTACAGTCTTTTTCATCACATTCGTAGCGTTCGCCTGTATTTCCTGTCAGGAACCGGAGGTTCCGCTGGAGAGCCGCCAAGCGACCGGCGTGAAGATCGGCGAGGTGGATTCGACGAGCGCGGTGATCTGGACTCGGGTCACGGAATCAGATCAACGCAGAGCCGATGGGGAAGTGCGCCGAGGTCGCCCCGACCGCAAGGCGCCGCGGGAGCACTTGGATCCGCGGGACTTGGAGGGCTCGACTCCCGGGGCGCCGGGTCGAGTACAGATCCGCTACGGGTTGGCGCCCGACTTGGGCGAGGCCGCCGAGACGGAGTGGCGGGCGGTCGCTGCCGAGGACGACTACACGCATCAGTTCCACCTGGCCGACTTGGAACCGGGCACGACCTACTATTTCGAGTCGCGCACCTCGGACCCGACGGGGCACGTGTTGCACCTCCCCCTGAGCGGCAGCTTTCAGACGGCTCCGGCCGCCGATGTGCGTGACGGGGTTCGTGGCGTCGTCATCACCGGCCAGGCCTATCGAGATGCCGACGATCCGGACGGATTCTCGGTTTATCGATCGATGCTCGAGTTCGCCCCGCACTGGATTGTGCCGACCGGCGACACGGTCTACTACGACAGCGACGACCCGTTGGCGGTCAGTCTGGAGATCGCGCGGTACCACTGGACCCGCATGTACAGCTATCCGACGTTGGTCGACTTTCATCGCCAAGTGTCGGGCTACTGGGAAAAGGACGACCACGACTCCTACGCCAACGACGGATGGCCCGGCTTGGTTCGCGACTATATGGGCGACTTCAGCTACGAGTTGGGGTTGAAGGTCTTTGCCGAGCAGGTTCCGTTCCGGGGCGAGCCCTACCGTCGCTTTCGCTGGGGGAAGGGGCTTGAAATTTGGCTGGTGGAGGGACGGGATTTCCGGTCGCCCAACGATGCCGAAGACGGGCCCGAGAAGACGATATGGGGCGCGGAACAGAAGAAGTGGCTCACCGAATCTCTGCTGGCGAGCGACGCGGATTGGAAGTTGCTGATCAGTCCAACGCCGATTGTCGGCCCCGATCGCGGCAAGAAGGCGGACAACCACGCCAACGAGGCGTTCGCGCACGAAGGCGACTGGTTCCGCGCATGGGCCGCCGAGAATCTTGGGGACCAATTCTTTATCGCCTGCGGCGACAGACATTGGCAGTACCACTCCGTCGATCCCAAGACGGGAGTGCAGGAGTTCTCAAGCGGTCCGGTAAGCGACGAACACGCCTCAGGAACGCCGGGCGAGGATCCGGAAATGCACCGCTATCACAACGTCCAGGGCGGCTTCTTGTCGGTAGAAACTGATACCGCCGACGGCGAGAGCCGAATCACGTTCCGGTTCCACGGCGTGGACGGGGAGGTGGACTACGAATGGTCTCGCACTCGGCCACTATAATTAGGGAACTGTGATGACTCGTCGAGGCTTCGCCGCCTTTCTTACGGCTCCGTTTGTTGTCGGGTGCGGTTCAGATGAACTCGTTTTCAACGATGTTCAGTCACAAACCAAGCAGTTCATCGAGTGGGAAGCCGCGATTCAATTGACCGGCGGGCAGGAAGCGGTCAAAAAGACTGCTCTCGAAGCGATTCCGGCAGCCTGCTGCAGCGACAACACCGCCTATACCTGTTGCTGCCCGTGCAACCTGTCTCGCTCCATTTGGGGACTCTCGCACCACTTAATCGCCGAACGCGGTTGGACCTCGGCGCAAGTGCAATCGAAGGTCGAGGAGTGGATCGCCTATGTGGGGCCGGACGGGTTTGAGGGGCAGGCCTGCTACAGCGGCGGATGCAATCGCGCCTTCCACGAGGACGGCTGCGGCGGCATGAATCCGGACCAGGTGCGCTTCTAAGAACCGCATGCCGAAGGACGAAGTCACGGCGACGAGCGGGAATCCAGAGACGTGCGAGTCGTGCGGGGCTGCGTTTGGTTGCGGGGTCGACCAGGGGAGCTGTTGGTGCAACAGCGTGGCCGTTCCGGCGGAGAAGCTGGCTGAACTGAGGAGTCGTTACTCCTCCTGCTTGTGCCCGTCTTGCTTGGAGCGCGTCGCAGCCGAAGGGCCGGCCGGCGCCGTTCGGACGGATTAGAACTCTGGTTCGGTCCGCCCTCCGCCGCTTTGTGGGCCGGCGACGTATTCGACTTCGGGCTGCTAGGCTGCCTTTCGATCTTCGATCGGCAGTTCCATGCGAGCGATCTGAGCGGGGGCGGGGAGCTTGACGTCCTTGGCGATGCCGATCAGTTCCAAGAAGCGGATCTGCAGCCAGGTCATATCGAGTTCGTACCAAACCAGCCCATGGCGCGCGGACGTGGGATGAGCGTGGTGGTTGTTGTGCCAGCCTTCGCCGAAGGTGAGCAGGGCCACCCACCAGGAGTTCTTGGAGTCGTCGCTGGTGTGGAAGCGACGCGTGCCCCACAGGTGGGTCGCCGAGTTGACGAGCCAGGTGCAGTGTAGTCCGAATACGACGCGGAAGAACACGCCCCACAAGACCATCTCCCAGCCGCCGATCGCCCAGACGACGAAGCCGAAGACGGTGAGCGGCAGCCAATGGTACTTGTTGAGCACGCGATAGAAGCGGTCCTTGTAGAGATCGGGGGCGTACTTGCCCATGGTTTCCGTGTCGGCGTGTAGACTCGCGCCGAAGACGGTCCACATCATGTGCGACCACCAGCGTCCGTCGCGCGGAGTGTGCGGGTCGCCCTCTTGGTCGGATTTTTGGTGGTGGATACGGTGCGTGGCGACCCAAAAGATCGGTCCGCCTTCCAGCGTCATCGTGCCGCAGATCGCGAAGAAGTACTCCATCCACTTGGGGACGGAGTAGGCGCGGTGCGTGTGGAGGCGGTGGTAGCCCAGTCCGATTCCGAGTCCGATGCAAGCCCAATGCAGCACGGCTGCAAAGGCCAGTCCCGTCCAACTGAAGTTGAAGAGGGCGACGATGGCGAGGACATGAAAGACAGACCAGGCGACGGTGGTCGTCCAGTTGATGATTCGGCGATCTCCGTCGTAGGAGAGTTCGATTGCGGTGGCCAAGGGTGTACGGTTCTCCAGGGACGCGGCGAGGGATTTAAATGCCGCTGGAGTTACCGTATCAACCGCAGAGCGGCTGCAGGACCGTGGAATGTAATAGTTGGGTAATACCCGCTGTTACGTGGTCTGTAGAGGCTGTTCAAGCGGCTCGTGGCCGAAGATTTGAGGCGGGACGAACGGGTGCTGCTCCGGAGGCTCCTGCCCGTCTTGGGTCATGCGGATCTGATATCGCGCAACGACGAGATGGGGCGCCTCGACGGCGGTGAAGGGGCTCGCTTGGAAGCCTTGCACTTGGGAATCGGGGAAATGTGCGGACCAGCCGTAGCGCCCTTCGACGAAGACCGGCCGACCGAGGCCCCACTGCTCGAAGACGTCGCCGGCGGCGTCGATTTGCTCGGCGGCGAATCCCTCCGGAGTTCCCACTCCCTTGAAGTGCTCTAGGTTCTGATCCCACTCCAAGGCCGCGGCCGCGCTTGCACGCGAGGGGCGTTCCCCGAACACGGCTGCAAATTCGGCCGGCGGGGCAGGGGGCGGCTCCGCTGCGGCGAGTTGGGTCTCCCATGGAGCCTCTCCAGTGAAGGGTGAGACGAGCCACCACTGGCCGCCGAACTCGGCGGGGGCTTGGCGATAAGGGCCGTTGGGATGGCGCACCGACTCAGGCACGTCGTCGAAGCGAGGCGGGCCCGGAGGAGCGGGCGCGGGCGGCTCGGGAGGCGGCGGAGCTGGAGGTGGGACGGGCGTCGGATCGACCGGCGGCGGAGAAGCGTCCACCGGAACCTGCGGCGACCCCTCGGTCCGCGTCTGCCCCGTGGAGGCGTCGGGAGGCGTGGACGAGACGACGGGCGGGTCCACCCGGCGATGGCGAGCCGGTGCGCGAACCGCGGCCGATTCGGGGCGAGCGAGCTCGGCGGGGGCGGGGAAGCGAGGTCCATCCGTCGAGCGGCTGCGTGGTGACACGCCGAGTCTTGCCGCGGCGACATTCGAGTTGAGGTGGCTGAACGGGTGAATCACGGGACGGTGCGATGCAACTGGGCGGCCAAACCCGGAGCGCGATATAAGCTCCCTGCCTTGAATCTATTGCGGAGTATCGAGCGATTTGACCGTCGGCGGCGAGCGCGACGTAATCTTGACCAGCGGCGAGATCTTGGCGTGATGCGTCTTGGCGGAAAGGCGCGCGCCGACGCGCTGTGGTGAGTTAGGCTGCTGCTGATGCGACTGATCCTTGTCTTGTTCCTCTTCGCGGCGGCGAGCGCCGGTCAGCGAATTGAGCCGTGGTCCGAGAACGCCTTCTATTGGTCGCTCGACGGCGAGCCTGTTCTCTTGGCGGGAGGCAGCGACGACGACAACTTATTCCAGTGGCCAGACGAGCGGCTGCGACGGCAATTGGACCGAATGCAGGAGGTCGGCGCGAACTATGTTCGCAACACGATGTCGGATCGGCCGGACGGCGGGTTCGAGGTCTACCCGTTCTTTCTGCGGGCGGACGGCAAGTATGACCTGGAGCGCTGGAATCCGGAGTACTGGAGGCGGTTCGAGCGTTTCCTTCAATGGACCGCGGAACGGGACGTGGTCGTGCAGATCGAGGTGTGGGATCGGTTTGACTACACGTCGAATCGGGGCGACGGGCGTTGGAAAAAGCACCCCTATCATCCGGCGAGCAACGTGAACTATACGGCCGAGGAGTCGGGTTTCGCGGACGAATATCCCGAGCATCCGGGGCGCAACAAGCAGCCGTTCTTCTTCACCACTCCCGAGCAGCGGAATAACCAGACGGTGCTTCGCTATCAGGAGCGCTTTGTCGACCGGCTGCTGGAGACCTCGCTGCGTTTCGGCCACGTGCTCTATTGCATTGACAACGAGACGCGGGGCGAAGAGGCTTGGGGGCGCTATTGGGCGAAGCGTATTCGGAGGCGCGCCAAGGAGGCGGGCGTCCCTGTGTATGTGACGGAGATGTGGGACGACTGGGATCTAAAGGGCGAGGAGCACCAGAGGACGCTCGATCACCCGGAGCTCTATGACTTTGCCGACGTTTCGCAGAACAATCAGCAGAAGGAAGGACAGCCGCACTGGGACAACTTCCAGTGGGTGCGTCGGTATGTCGCGGATGCGCCGCGGCCTCTGAATACGGTGAAGACCTATGGGGCCGACGGCAACAAGTTCGGCCACGCGGACGATGACGGAGTGGCGCGGGTTTGGCGGCACGTGTTGGGCGGCGCGGCCTCGGTGCGTTTCCATCGGCCGCCTTCCGGGCTGGGATTGGGCGAGAAAGCGCAGGGCGTGATTCGAGCCGTGCGAGCGGTGGAGAAAGAGGTCCGGTTCTGGGACCTGGAGCCCGCACAGGAGCGGCTGCTGGAAAGAGACCTCAACGAGGCCTACGCCGCGGCGAAGGGCGACGAGGCGTTCGTCGTCTACTTCCCGGCTGGAGGCGAGGTCGGGTGGAAGACGGCGCCGGGCACGTTGGACGTTCGTTGGCTGGACGCGGTGACGGGACGCGTCCATGAGACGGGTCCCTTGACCGGCCGAGGATCGCTGCGGCTGTCGGCTCCGTCGGACGGACATTGGATTGCGGTCGGGCTGCGACGCTAAGATAGCGGGCCATGGCTACCCATCGGCGCGACTTTGCGCGCATCACTGCCGGCGCAGCGGCCTCAGCGGCTTTGGCTTCCGCCGCCGCCGAAGAGTTTCGGACGATCGACGACTTTGACCGGTCGGACTCGTTCTATGCCGGGGACGGCTGGCACTCGCTGAATCCCGGCTACTGGAAGATCGCGGGGAACTCGTTGCGTCGACGCATTTCGACCCGCGGCGATCGCGCCCGAAAGACCGGCTTCCCGTACCACAAGTACATGGAGACCGAGTACGAATCTCTGCCTCCTTACGGGATGATCTGGCGACGCGATTGGAAGCTTGAGAAGAACTATGTGATTGAGGCGGATCTAACGATCCATGCTGAGCCGAGCAAGCAACCGGAACCCGGCTATTCCCTTGCGGGAGTATGTATTGGCGGTCGAACCCTCTACGAGTCCTGGAATGGGGCCGGCGCGCGTGGGGACGCTTGCTGGTACGCGGCTTGGCGCGATGATGGAACCTTCGGGGTCTACGATCACACGACGGACGAGCGTCGGAAGGTCGCCCGCCATGCCGAGGTCGAGGCGACGCCTCCCAAGGCCGGCGACCAGGCCAAAATCGTCGTCGCCCTATCGGGCAGCTCAGGCAGTATGGCGACCGTGGACGTTCGGTTGTTCGTGAACGGAGAAGAAGCCGCCGCGATCCACCTGGCGAATTTTGATCGCTCCGACTACACGAACGGCTATTGGGGAGCGGTTGGGCGCGGCTGGTTGGACTTTTCGGTAGACGAAGTACGGCTCGATCCGGTCGCCAACCAGCCTCTTGAGGCTCCGGTGAACGAGCTGCGTGTGGCTTATGCGCTGGGCGACTCGCTAGAGCAAGTGGACGGGGTGTGGCGCTGCCGCTTTCTGACGGTGTTCCGGCAGGAGGGGCGTCGGGCGGAGATCCGGATCGCCGACACCGACAGGCCCGAGGGCGGTTGGGGTGCGGTCCCGGTTGCCGGGACCGGCAGCATCGTCACTAATGATTTTCGGCGCGCGACGGCGGTGGTCGACGTGGAACTGCCGGGCGATCCCTCCGAGAAGGAGTTCTACTACACGGTCTGGAAAGACGGCGAGGACGTGACCGACGATCCCCGGCCGCAGGCGCAGAAATACGTGGGGCGTCTGCCGCGATTGCAGGCGCCGTACAAGCTGTGCGGCTTGAGCTGCCACGCGATTCACGGAAGGAAACCCGGCATGGATCGGACGGCGCCGTTCCAAGAGAACTGGGTCCATCCGCAGCCGCTGCGGGACGCCTATTTGTATCTCGATCACTTCGACTTCCAGGTGATGTTGTGGGAGGACGACGTTTGGTACTTGGAACTTCTGCTTTATCCGCCGTCGACCGACGACGCGTACAACATCGTGATGACGACGCTCGCCAATGAGACGACTCGGTGGCAGATGATGCGGCACTGGAACGTGCTCAACCCCGGGGACCACGACCACGGCATGGACGACGTGAAGGGGCCGGAGCAGATCGCGATTCGCAACCGAGAGGGCTTGGGGCAAGACGCGGAGTACATGCGCCGCAACTTTGAGATTGTGCAGCATCTCATCTCCGGCGACGACTCGCCTTCGGGCCGCGCGAACCCGAAGCGTTGGCGCCGTTGGAAGATGCCCAACCGCGATTTTTCGCTTCTCGTGATCGATTCGCGCCTTTGGCGGAGCTCCCAAGAAACGCACATGTGGGTGACCGAAGGCTGGCATGATCAGGGCGATCTCTATGACCGAAAAGATCCGACGCGGAGCTTACTGGGAGAAGAGCAGTTTGCCTGGTTGGAGGAGACGATCAAGACGGACGCCGCCGGGCTCATTTGCCTGACCGGAATCAACGGGCTGCATACGATCTGGCAACCTTCGGTGGAGGCCGACCAGAGAAACCGGGTGGCGGCTGATTTTGCAGGCTGGGTGAAGGCGGGTTGCGATCGGGTGATCGAACTGCTGAGTTCGCGAGAGGGGGTGGTCTCGGTCTACGGAGACGTACACGTCGGGTCGATCGTGAAGAACCGCGAGCATCGGCTCTACGAATGCTCGTTTGGGCCGATTGGACGCACCGGCGGACGGGGCGTTAAGGACGGGTTTGGTCGCTTGATGCAAGACTACGACGGTCGCTCTCTTGAGGCGGTAGCTCTGTACCATCAGCGATATGAATCTCCTGACTTAAAGCCTCAGTCGAATCCGGGATATTGGAATTTCTTGGAGATGGAGTTCGACCCGCGGCAGGCCGATGCCAAGATTGCGTTGCGGATTCGCAAGTTGGAAGACGTGCCGAATACGGGACCGCGCGGCGGCGGCGAGGTTCGTACGCGGGCGTCCGCAACCGGGCGGTTGCCGGACTCTCTGCTACCGGAGATCAAGACGTTGGCCGACGCGGAAGTCCGGGTAACGCGAGCGGATGGCCGGCCGGTGCGCGGGATTCGGACGATGGCGGACGGTTCGCTCAGCGTGCGCGGTTTGACGGGTGTGCCGGCGGGGGAGACGGTCCTGGTGACGGCGTTCGACGGGGAGCGCGCGGAGTCGAAGGCCGTGCGCACGGTTGCGGTTTAGCGGCTGGAGTCGTCGGCGAGGAAGTCGACGGTGCTTTCGACGTCGGTGCGGCGGAACTCCTCGTTGACGAGGGACACTGCGGCGCGGCGTCGGAACAGATGCAGCGCCTTGATGCGGAACTCGCCGCCATAGGAGACCGGGAACCAGACGCCGTCCTCGAATTGCTCGTAACTGAGCTTGAATCCGACTTGGCGGATGTTGACGCCGAACACGGTACGCACCCAGAGCGGGATTTTCTGCGCGAGGTGGGAGGTGACGAGGACGGGCTGGAACTCTTTCTCGTCGATGAGGACTTCGCCTGCCCAGTGGGCGTCGTAGGTGTCGGTATCGTCGCGGGGCTCGAACGAGACACTGTACACTCGTCTTCCACGATACCCCTGGAGACCGTTGAGTCGAAACACGAAGCCGCGTTGCTTGTCGGCGGTGAGAGGGAAGAGTTCGGGATTGAGGCCGTCGCGGGAATCGTTCTCACCGGCCAGGTCTTCGTGAAATTCCTCGGCGAGATCTGCGTCGATACCTTCGATCTGTTCTGCGTCCAGAGCGCCCATGCCCGCGAGCTCCAGGTTCTCGCCGTCCTTGCGGTGAATGACGTCGATATCGAGCACTTCGCGCTCTACGCCTGTCTCGGTGGGTGTGATCCGGTAGCGACGGGTCTCTTCTCGTTTGAGCTTGCTTGCGCCTTTCGTGATGCGGACGCGGGCGCGTTGCTCGAAGACGTAGTTCTTGCGGTGCTTGACGGCGCGGTCCTGGTTGGCCGCGACGCGCGCCATGATCTCGTCGGCCGTCAGCTCTTCAGCCGGCGCGGCGCTGGGCCAGGCTGCAACGCACAGGGTGAGCGCGTAGAGAGTTCGCATGATGCCTCCGTGTTTGTACGGGAGGCGGGGCCCGGAAGTTCCCCGATTACTCGATGAATTCCTTGAGCCGCGTGAGCTTCTCGGCCCAGAACTCTTTGGCGGCTTCGGCGGCGGCAGCGTCGGGGAGCTTCGACTGCTGGACTCCGCAGACGGAGCGGTCGCCGCCGAGGGGGCGGATACCGGCGACGAGGCGCGAGCCGTCGGGCCAATCGAAGCGAATCGTGTGGTTGTCCTCGCGGATCTTGCGAACGTTTGCGCCGGATGATTCGGGGAGCCACTGCGCGCGCTGTTGCGGGTCGCTTCATGGTGGCCAGGTCTTCTCCAAGGGTGCGGACATGCGCTTCTCGCGCTGGATCTGGTAGCCGTCAGGCATCTCGTGTTTGTCGCGGAGTCCGCGGGCGTTCTCAAAGGCGACGGCGATCGATTGGGCCCACCAAAGAGTCGCTCCGTAACTCTCGTTGACGTGTTTGGCGATCTGCTTGTGGGGCCAGTTGGCGGCTCCGGCCGCGTCGAGATCGGCGAACCATTGGTTCCACGATTTGCCGGTGGACTTGAGTACGGCCTCGTTGCTGATCTTGGGCTGCTGGGGTTGGCGCTTGGGGGCCGGCATCGGAACCCATTCTACGCCCGGCTCGATGTCCGGTCGAAGAGATGATAGCGCCTCGCCGGGGCCATGGACCCCGTTGCGCGCCGCGGGCGTGCGCCACGAAGAAGGTTATGGTTTGCGGATCTCTTCGAGGACGCGTGGGAGCAGGGCCATGGTGAAGCCGAAGATGAGGTGAGCGAAGAGGAGGCCTGGAAAGGGTTGGTAAACGACGAGGCGAGGATTGAGGTCGGACCAGAGGAACTCGAGACCGAGGTAGTAGAACGAAAAACCGAGCAGGAGCGCACCTGAGGAGCGCAGCCAGCGACGCTTGAGAGTGCGCCGGAGCAGTAGGGCGAACAGGATGCCGACGAGTCCGGCTACCACCAGTTCAGCGGCGATACCTGTGACGGTAGCCCAGGAGAAACCAAAGTGCCGGGCGCGGCCGGGATACCAGCCCGCGGCGAAGAGGTTAGCGAATCGCCACGGGCCGTCGCCGCGCAACAGCCCGTCGAGCACGAGGTAGACGAGCGCGACGACTCCCCCGAAAACGCCGTTGACGAGCCCGGCGAGTGCGAGCCACGAAAGTGTCGGCGCCGGGGATGCGGCGTCGACTTGGAGGGGGGAGCGGGAGGTCAAGAGGCTGCTGTCGCTACGCTACCATAGCCGGATTCATGGACCGTCGCGTGGTGATCAGCGGGGTTGGGGCGATGGCTCCCAACGGCTTGGGCCGAGAGGCGTTCTGGCAGGCGACGCGCCGGGGAAAGAGCGGCGTAGGTCCCATCACGCTCTTTGATCCGGACGATCTGCGAGTGTGGATTGCGGGCGAAGTCCACGGGCTGGACGAAGACTCGTTTGTTGAGCCGAAGTATCGCAAGCACGTGGGGCGCGCCGTGGCGCTGGGGCGAGCGGCGGCGTTGGAAGCGTTGGCGGATGCGGGGATCGACACGTCGGCGATGACCGTCGATGAACTACGGACGATCGGCGTCCTGACGGGCTCAGGCGGCGGCAGCCAAACCTTCACCGAAGAGCAGTACCGGCTGTACTTTGAACAGCGGATCAAAGAGGTCTCGGTCTATACGATTCCGACCGGAACCATCGGCTCGCTGGCCAGCGAAGTCTCGATGGCGTTTGGGGCTCGCGGGTTGAGTCATGTGGTCTCCACCGGCTGTACCTCTTCGACGGACGCGATCGCCTATGCCGCCGAGCATGTGCGACGAGGTCGCCTGGAGACGGTCGTTGCGGGAGGCGTGGATGCGCCGATTTCGTACTTGATCCTGCGTGGCTTTGAGTTGATGCGAATCCTCACCGATGCGTGGAACGAAGAGCCCGAGCGGGGTTCGCGGCCGTTCTCCAGCGATCGGAGCGGTTTCGTATTGGCCGAGGGGGCTTGGTTCTTCGTATTGGAAAGTTTGGAGAGTGCACGCGCAAGGGGAGCGCCGATCTACGGCGAGCTCGCGGGGTACGGCTCGACCTGCGAGGCCTACCATCGCGTGCGAATGGAGGAGGGCGGGGAAGAAGTGGCGCGCGCGATGACGCTGGCGATGGGCGACGCAGATGTTGAGCCGGAGGCCATCGATTACGCGGCGCTGCATGGGACTTCGACGGAACTCAACGACCGCGTCGAGACGCGCGCCGTGCGACGCGCTTTCGGGGGGCACGCGGACAAGCTGGCGACGTCGTCGCTGAAGTCGATGATTGGCCATCCGCAGGGGGCGTCGGGTGCAGCCGGTTTGGCTGCGACGCTGTTGGCGATGCGCGACGGCGTGCTGCCGCCGACCATCAACGTGGATACGCCGGACCCGGAATGCGACTTGGACTACGTGACCGACGTGGGACGGCGGGCGGCGGTGGAGTACGCGGTCTGCAACTGCCTGGGATTCGGCAGCAAGAACTCGGCGCTGGTGGTGCGCAACCTGGGGTGAAGCGCCCGCCCCTCAGCGTGGTAGCTTGAGAGATTGGACCCTTCACGGATCAGAAATTTCTCGATCATCGCCCATATCGATCACGGCAAGTCGACCTTGGCCGACCGGTTGATCCAGATGACCGGTGCGCTGACTGAGCGCGAGATGCAGGCCCAAGTCCTCGATTCGATGGACTTGGAGCGCGAGCGTGGAATCACGATCAAGGCGCAGACGGTGCGGCTGCTCTATCCGGCGAAGGACGGCGAGACGTACCAGCTCAATTTGATCGATACGCCGGGACACGTTGACTTCTCCTATGAGGTGTCCCGTTCGCTGGCGGCTTGCGAAGGAGCCTTGCTGGTGGTGGACGCGGCGCAAGGCGTGGAGGCGCAAACGCTGGCCAATACATACCTGGCCCTGGAGCATGACCTGGAGATCATCCCGGTCTTGAACAAGGTCGACCTGCCGGCGGCGGAGCCGGATCGCATCGCGGAAGAAATCGAGGGTGCGATCGGACTGGACGCGACCGAAGCCGTGCGCATCAGCGCGAAGTCGGGTTTGAACGTCGACGCGGTCTTGGAGCAGATCGTCGAGAAGGTGCCGCCCCCCAAAGGGGATCGCGAAGCGCCGTTGCGCGCGTTGTTGTTTGATTCCTGGTACGACACCTTTCGCGGCGTGATTGTGCTCGTGCGCGTCGTCGACGGCGTCATGCGTGACGGGATGAAGATTCGCCTTCACTCGACAGGAAAGGAGTTCGAGGTTGAGGCGCTGGGGTATCGGACGCCCAAGGCGATTCCGTGCGAAGAGTTGCAGGCGGGAGAGGTCGGCTGGGTCGTCGGCAACATCAAGGACGTCTCCGACGCCCGGGTCGGCGATACGATCTGCGATCCGTCCAACCTACCCGCGGAGCCGCTCGAAGGATTTGAAGAATCCAAGCCGATGGTGTTTGCCGGATTGTATCCGGTGGAGTCGCACGCTCACGGAGAACTGCGCGAGGCGCTCCAGAAGCTTCGCCTGAACGACAGCTCGTTCCAGTTTGAACCCGAGAGTTCCGTGGCTCTGGGGTTCGGCTTCCGCTGCGGCTTCCTGGGCTTGCTGCACATGGAGATCATCCAGGAGCGGCTGGAGCGCGAGTTTAACCTGGAGCTGATTACGACCGCGCCGAGCGTGCGGTTCCGAGTGACGTTGTCCGACGGCACGGTCGTCGAGGTGGACAACCCGAGCCACTGGCCGGAGACGCAGAAGATCCAGAAAGTGGAGGAGCCGGTCTTTGACGTCACTGTGATTACGCAGGACGAGTACCTGGGCGGCATCTTGAAGCTCTTGGAGGACAAGCGCGGCGTTCAAAAGAGCTTTGAGTATGTAGCGGGCGAGCGTGTCGTGTTGACGTACGAGGTGCCCCTGGCGGAGATCGTCCTCGACTTTTATGACCGGCTGAAGACCGTTTCGCGCGGCTATGCGTCGGTGGATTATCACTTCTCCGGCTACTGGGCTTCACCCATGGTGAAGCTGGACATCCTGGTTTCCGGCGAGCCGGTAGATGCGCTTTCCGTGATCTGCCACAAGGAGCAGGCGCATCCGAAGGGCAAGGGCCTGATTGCACGATTCAAGAAGTTGATCCCGAGGCAGATGTTCGAGGTGGCGTTGCAAGCCGCGATCGGGAACAAGATTGTGGCGCGCGACAACATCTCCGCGATGCGCAAGAACGTCACGGCAAAATGCTACGGCGGCGACATCTCGCGGAAGCGCAAGCTGCTGGAGAAGCAAAAGGAAGGTAAGCGGCGCATGAAGCGCGTGGGCAGCGTCGAGATCCCGCAGGAAGCTTTCCTGGCGGTGCTGAGCGTGACGGGCGACGATACGTAGGCGTCACCGGTAGGCGCGCTACTCGTAGGCGGGCATCGCGATGCTGAAGATCTGGATGGGAATCAGGAAGCCTGCGTCGATCCCTGGAACACTGGTGACGCTTCCGGCGAGCGGCGTGGGCGTGGAGCCGACGAGAAGGAAGCCGGGGCCTTCTTCTTGGCCGCCGACGGCGACGCTGGCGGGTACTCCTTGAAGAATTGCCGACGGGACGGTGAACTGTCCGTCGGCGGCGTCGGCGGCGCAGACGAAGGATCGCCCGACGCCGCGGGCTTGGTCGTCGGAGCGGCCGACGATTAGGACCATTTGGCCGGACCCGCCGACTCCGCTCCAGCGAATGGGCAAGTCCTGAGAGCGATCGATTCGTGCGGGCTCGACGGGCGAGGTCAGCGTTCCAAGCGGCGGGAGAGTGGTGGAGATTTCAAACGCTCCGATGTTCGGGCCTGCCGTGGAGCGGATGGTCAGGGGGCCGGGCTGAAAGAAGTCTTCGGGAATTTCGTCGTCTTCGGTCAGGGTTCCCATGGCGGTGGTGAAGCTGAGATCCCCGCCGAGGAGCTCAATTGGTTCGACAGGGTCGATTGGGAAAAAGTCGTCCACGGCGGGCCAGATGCTACAGGTTCCCGCGGGCGTGACGTGCGTCTCAAGGCCGATGAATGTGAAGGTGGACGAGTTCAACAGTGCGAGCGAATAGTCGCCCGCTTCGCTCTCGACGTTGGGCTCGACGTCCGGTCCCGCGGTGAGCGTGGCGGCGCCGACACGGAGGCGCCTGTTCTGCTCGGCGAGCATGAGTTGCTCCGGCGTGAACGGATCGGTGCAGTATCGTCCCGCGGAGGAGACGGCGATCATGCCGAAGTTGCTCAGGACGCCGTTGACCCGCACGGCGACCGAGACGTAGCAGCCCTCGAGTCCCTCGGGAATGGTGAAGTTGATCTGGTCGGTACCCGGGAACTGCGGCGACCTGCCCGCGTAGAGCGGCGAGACGATCGTGTGACCGCCCAGAATCACTTCCACATCGAACGGCAGGCTTCCGACGGGCGGAAAGTCGGCGTCGTCGCCGTCAATGGGACCGAGTCCGACGCCCCACAGGATGACGACCTGTCCGGGCTGAGCCGCCTGCACGAGCGAGTTGAGCGGGGCCTCGGCGGCCGAGATGAAGTTCTGAAGGATCGCCGGACCGTAGCCCGCTTGGTTCCGCGTGAAGATGCCGAAGGCGTTCTGCACCACGTTGACGTTGACCGGCGCGCTGGTCTGTCCGTTGAAGGTGACGGTGAGGGTTCCCGCGCCCACCGGCGTGTTGGAGGGCAGGACCGCCGCGAGCTGTCCGCTGAAGGTAAACAGCATGAAAGCGTTGACCGATTGCCCGCCCACGGTGACTTCGATGGAGGTCCCGGCGAGTTCTGTTTGGAGCGGGATGGAGTCGGCCTGAACGAGGCCTCCGGGCCCCATTCCTTGCCCGAACACGACGAACATTCCGCCTTGGGCGATCCCATCTCCGGGCAGGCCGTCGCGGGTGAAGCTCGCCGCGTTCAGAACCCCGCCTTGATTCACGACCGGCTGTGCGGATAAAGAACACGCGAATAGCAGAGCGATTGCACAAAAAAGACGGGCTCTCATTCCATGCAGAGTACTACCCGCCGTTCCCGGCGCATAGGAAAAAACGTCAATCGCTCTCTCTATTTGGAAAAGTAACCCAACTCGGAGCCGGGAAGCGTCCAATCGTGGTCGCGGCGCCGCAGCTAGTCATTGAGCCACTCCGCGGCAATCAGCGGAGTCAAGAACTTAGGTGAGTGAGCCACTTTCGCTCGATGGCCGCATCGACGCCCAGACCGCACCGTTTCGCCAGCAGGAGCGCGTGACAGACCACGTCAGCCACTTCGTCTTCGAGTTCTGCGCGGTGGTCATCCGCCTCCACTGGCCCTAGCTTCGATCGGCCAGTGAATCTCAAGTAGGCCTGCGTCAGCTCGCCCACTTCTTCTTGCAGCTTGAGGAGGAACCAGTCGTCGTCGCGCGTGATCTCGTGCCGCTCCGCATAGATCTGCGAGACCTGTTCGACCTTCTCGGCGAGCGACTTCAATTGTGGCATGCGGGTAGTCTAGCGCCGGGGTGTCGGACCTGCCCTAGACTCAAACAGGCATGGGACTGGAAATTGTCGAGTTGGCGCTCACGGTGGAAGAAGAGTTCGACTTCACCATGGAAGACGCCGAGTGGCAGGAGGCGCGAACGCTCGGTGCTCTCTACGAGGCGGTCTGTCGCCACACGGGCGTCGAGCCTACCCGTCCGCCCCACGATGAGGTCTGGAACCGGCTGCTCCTCATTTTTCAAGAGCGATTTGGGATGAAGCGAGATCAGCTTCGCTACGACGCGAGGTTCATCGAAGACCTGCGAATGGATTGAGCTTCATTCGACCCCGAGGATGCGGTCCTCGGCCGTCAGACGGTCGAGGATATCGTCTCCGGAGAGCAGGCGTCCAAAGTTCGTATGGAGGCCGTCGGCGAGGGCTAGCGGCGTCAGGGCGATGAAGACGTCGCCGGAGTCCGTGTCCTTCGACGAGCGAACGACGCCGAGGCTGCCCCGGAGGAAGGGCGTCGGGCTAGTTTCGGGACGCCCGGCGCTCAGACCCGGGAAGCGCACGTGGCCGTTGGGGCGCACCGTGAGCGGGGCTCCGTTGAAGGCTCCCGCTTGTGCGCGTTGGTAAAAGCGCTCGGCGGTGAGGGGAGCGTTGTCGTAGTCGAGCGCGATCTTGAAGTCGCCCGCGGTGGTGCGCAGCGTCAGACGGCGACCTTCGATGCGTGCGATCTCCTGCAGCTCGCGTTCCTCGAACGCGGCGACCTCGGAGGAGGCGGGCGCGAGGGCGGGCGTCTGCGCCGGCGGCTCTTCGCGGCTCATGGCTTCAAAGACAATCTTCGGGTCGTTGTCGCGAGCGAGCTTTCCTAGGGCGCGCATCACCTCTCGCACCGCCGGGCAGCGGTGGAGGGCGCGGGCCGCTTCAGCGCGAACAAAGGCGTTGCGGTCCTTGGAGAGGCGGACGAACTCGCGCTGAAGACCTTCAGCGCACGGCGCCTCGAAGGCGTTGAGCGCGACGAGTCCAGCCCAGCGCACGTCTTGGTCGTCTGAGCCGAGGACGCCGGCTGACCAGGGGATGAGGTCACGTGCTTCGAGGCGAACGAGCGCGGTCAACGTATAGATGAGCGGCGCCGCCGTCTGTGTGAGGGGGACGGCCGCTGAGCGGACGCCGATGCGCCCCAGTGCGTCCACCGCGTGCGCAGCGACGAGGCGTTCGTCGTCGCCGATAGCGGCCAGCAGAGGGTCGATGACCTCGCGGGGCGGAGGTTCGGATTGAAAGTGTTGGTCGCGCGCCAAGCCCAGTGCGAAGGCGGCCGAGGCGCGCACGCTCGCGGCTGGATCGCGCAGCGCCGCAATGAGAGCGGCTTCGGCTTCCTCGCCTCCGATGCGCCCCAAAGACAGGCACGCGCGCGCTCGAAACGCGGCGATGGGATGCTGTACCGCCTGGTCGGTGAGGAACTGGTCGGCCTCGCGCGCCTGCTCGCGCAAATAGAAATCGCCTTCAATCTTGTGGCCCGGCCGCGAGGACAGCAGCCAACCGGCCGCCAGCGACAGCAGGATCATGAAAACCGCCAGCAGTTTGACCTCGTGGCGTTTGAATGCAGCAATATGCACGATTTCAGACTAGCGACTCTCGATATACTGACGCCGATGCGAGTCTTTTTGTATTCCGATATTCACGCCGATCTGGATGCCCTGGAGAGCGCCGCGGCCGTTGAAGCCGACCTCTATATCTGCGCCGGGGACCTGGTGAATTGGGCGCACGGATTCGAGGCCTGCGCTAAGATTCTGGCGCCGTTGGGCGAAAAACTGTGGGTGATTCCCGGCAACCATGAGACGGCCGGGCAGATCACGAAGTTCTGCGATCAGTACGGCTTTCGCGATTTTCACGCCAAGACCTTTGAGCGCGACGGCGTGCATTTCGCCGGACTCGGCTACTCCAACCCGACGCCGTTCAATACGCCGGGCGAGTATACCGAAGAGGAGTTGGCTGAGGGGCTGTCGGAGTTTGCGGGACTTTCTCCGCTCGTGCTCGTCTGTCACGCGCCGCCGGCAGGGACGGCTCTCGACGAAGCCGCGCCGGGGCTGAATTTCGGTTCGACCGCCGTCAAGGAGTTCATCGACTCGCAGCAGCCGGACCACTTCTTTTGCGGCCACATTCATGAGGCGGCCGGGCGCAGCGTGAAGCTGGGACGTACCCAGGCGACGAACCTGGGCAAGAAGGGGTTCTTGCTGGAGATCTAACGTCGGAGTTCGCGTTCGATCTCCTGCAATTCCTGCGCGAGTTCCTCGGCTTGCTCGCGGAGGCGTTGCAGGCGATTGGCGAAGGCCCGGGCGCGAGAGGTCTCGCTGGACGAGCCGTCGTCGCGTTGGAGTTCTTGGCCGGGGCTGAGCTCGGTCGTCGCTTCAGGCAGTTCGCCGAATGACGCCGGGCGGAAAGTTCCGTTGCTGAGGCTGATGAGCGCTTCCTCGAAAGTATCTTCATAGATCAGGCGATTGCCGAGCGCGATGACGACTTTGCGGAGCTGCGGCATGCGCGCGGTCTCGGCCTGAATGTAGATCGATTCGACGTAGAGGAATGTGTCTCCGACGGGCAAGGCGAGTAGTTCGCCGCGCAGGACGCGCGAGCCCTGCTGATCCCACAAGGTGAGGTCTTTGGCGATGTTGGAATCTTGGTTGATGCGCGACTCGATTTGGTTGGGACCGAAGACGAGTTGTTGCTTGGAGAGCTGGAAGTACTGCATTTCGCCGAGCAACTCTCCATCACATCGGGCGGCCATCCAGCCGATGAGGTTGTCCTTCCCTCTCGGCGTAAACGGGAGCATCAAGATGAACTCGGGCTCGGTCTCGCCGGGGAGGGTGGCGACGATATAGGTCGGCTGCATCTGTTCGGCGCCGCCGGAGCCGGCGAGGCTCTTGGCCACCTCCCAGATGTCTTCTTTGTTGTAGAAGACCTCCGCATCCTTCATGTGATACGTACGGTAGAGCTCGGCCTGGATGGAGAACATGGCGAGCGGATAGCGCGTGTGGGAGCGGACCTCGGCGGGCATCTCCGATTGGCTGAGGAACAGGTTGGGGAACAGCGATTGGTAAGCCTGGATGATCGGATCGGAATCGTCAAAAACGTAGAGCCGCGTGGTTCCGTTGTAGGCGTCCACGGTCGCTTTGACCGAGTTGCGGATGTAGTTGATGCGGCGTCGCCCGAAACCGCCTAGCTGCAGGGGCTGCGAATAGGGGTGGACGTCGGAGGTGGTGTAGCCGTCGACGATCCACTCCAGACGGCCGTCGTCGGTGAGCACGAGGTAGGGGTCGCCGTCCCATTCAATGAAGCCGGCGAGGTGCTCCAGGCGCTCGGTGATGTCGCGGTAGATCATCATCCGGCTGTTCTCGTTGGTCTGGCCGGTGAGCACGATATTGTATTCGGCGTCGCGAATGGCGGCGGCGAGGCGGAGAGCGACGGAATTGATGGGGAAGCCGCCGGTGCCTTGGTAGCTGGAGTAGATGTTCTCCGAGCCCGAGGGGTAGTCGAACTCACGCTCGTCGGTATTGACGAAGACGGGGTCGTGGGTGACCTCGCCGAAGTAGATTTCAGGCCGTTCCAGCTGCAACCCCTCGGTGCGGATGTCCGGGGGCGCGTCTTGGATCATCAGGACCGGCAAGCCGTCCGTGGTGGTGCGGTTGACTTCGGCCATCACGACTCCGTAGCCGTGGGTATAGATGAAGTGGGTGTTGGTCCAACTGGCGCGGGCCTCTGCGGGAAGTTGGTTGATGTCGATTTCGCGCGGCGACAGCAGGACCTGCTTGATCTTGCCGTCGATCTGGTAGCGGTCGACGTCGATGTCGGCGAAGCGGTAGTAAGGTCGCAGGGCCTGGATCTGCGTGATGGTGTCAGTGAAGGCCGACGTGTCCCAGAGGCGAATGTTGTCGATGAGCGTCGAGTTCGCGTTGATGTCGAGTTCTTCCGTCAGCGAGGCTTCAAACTCGGTTTCCTTGCCGCGGTTGAGGGCGTAGGCCTCGACGGTCGCTTCCAGATGTCGAGCGATATAGGGTTTTTCCAGCCGAAGCTCGTTGGGCGTCACATAGACGGCGCGGACGACGGCGGGCAGCAAGGCGTTGGCGATGAGCGCCCCGGCGACGATGCCGCCGGCGACGCGTAGACGCTTGGTCCACAGCAGCGGGACGGCTACGAGCATGGAGACGACGACGACCCAGCGGAGGGGCAGACTGACGACTTCGTCGACGTAGTCCATGCCGGTCATGAAGTTGTGGGTGTTGAGCAGTAGACGGTACTGGCCGAGGAAGAACCAGGCGGCTGCGGCGACAAGCAGGATGGAGCCGAGCACGCGGGCAAAACTGGTCTCGGTCGCGCCCTCGAGCAGCAACGGGTTGGGGCCCGCGTCAAACTCTTCCATCCGTCCGCCCGACTCGCGGAAGCGCTGGAGACGTTCATAAATCTGCCAGCCGCGCGCGCTCGCCCAGAAGATGATGACCGAGAGCAGGGTGGTCGTGAACAAGAAGCGCAGCAGAACGCCGTAGAAGGGCAGGTCAAATAGATAGAAGCTGAGGTCCTTGGAAAAGACCGGGTCCTGCCAGGCGTCGGAGGCGACGGTGACTCCCGTGCCGCCGACGAAGGCCATGACTTTCTCCGAATCGATTGCGGAACCGACGAAGACGATCGCGATAAAGAAGAGGACAGCCGTGACCGCGCGGCTATAGGCCTGGTAGGCCCCGCTGGGAACCCCGACGAATTGCAGTGCGCGGGAGTGCGCCCAGACCCCGGCGACCCAGGCGACCAACGAGGCGCCGATTGCAGGTGCGATCTGGTAGATCAGCATCTTGAGCCAGGTGTCGACCTGACCCACCTCGGCCCACCACTGGTATTCGATGACGTAGTCGGCGATCGTGCGCGATCCGGCGATCAGAATGAACGCGAGGGCGACGAGGACGATGTTGCGGATCTGGCGGGGTTCCATAGTACGGCTCCTACTATAGTCGCAGCCTGAGGAGGTGTTGGGTGTAAGGTGGGCTGACGGCGAGGAGGCGGGCGTGGGCAGGATTGAGAATTTGATGGTCTCGGCGAAGGAGGCGGTAGCTCGAATTGAGTCGGGAGCGACCGTGGCCGTCGGCGGGTCGGGCTCGGGGCACGCGATTCCCGATGTCTTGCTGCGCGCTTTGGGAGAGCGATTCCGTGAGACGGGCGAACCGCGTGGCCTGACCTTGGTGCACCCGTTCGGTGTGGGGAACCAGCGGGACCGCGGGCTGGAGCACGTGGCGCGGGAGGGCCTGTGGCGGCGCGTGATCGGAGGACATTGGTCGATGGCTCCTTCGATGGGACGCTTGGCGGCCGCCGAGGCGTTTGAAGCCTATTGCCTTCCGGCGGGAGTGATCGTGCAGATGTTCCATGCGGCGGCGGCCGGATCGCCGGGCTGGACTACCCATGTGGGGCTGGATACGTTCGTGGATCCTCGCGTGGAGGGCGGCAAGTTGAACGCCTCCGCCACGGAGGATCTCGTCGAGCTGTTCGAGCGCGAGGGGCGCGAGTGGTTGCTCTATCCGACGATTCCGATTGATGTGGCGTTGATCCACGCTTGGCAGGCGGACTCTGCGGGAAACCTCGCCATGAACGAAGAAGCCGGTTTTTGGCACAACTGCCGGATGGCCGAGGCGGCTCGCGCCGCCGACGGAGTGGTGATTGCCGCCGTCCGTGAAACTGTGTCCGACGGGGCCATACGACCGCGCGACGTGCGCGTGCCGGCCTGCTTGGTGGATGCGGTCGTCGTGGATCCGTCGCAGGGACAGACATTCCAGACCGACTACGATCCCTCCTTTACCGGCGAGGTCAAGAAGCCGGATGCGGACTTCCCTCCGGCGCCGTTTGACGTGAGAAAGGTGATCGCGCGGCGGGCGGCGATGGAACTGGAGCCGGGAGCGATCGTCAACGTAGGATTCGGCGTTCCGGACGGCGTAATGGCGGTTGCGCGGGAGCAGGGATTTGCTGATCGAGTGACGACCACGATTGAGCACGGACAGTTCGGCGGAACGCCCGCTGCGGGTTTGGATTTCGGCGCAGTCCACAATCCAGAGGCGATTCTAGAGACCGGCAAGATGTTCGATCTCTATCACGGACGCGGGGTGGATCAGACGTTTTTGGGCTTCCTTCAAATCGATCGACAAGGCAACGTCAACGTGAGCAAGTTGGGCGACCGCATCGTCGGCGTGGGCGGCTTTATCGACATTTCGCAAAAGGCGCGCAAACTGGTCTTCTGCGGAACCTTGGCGGTGAGGGCAAAGTCGGAGATTCGCTCCGCCGGAGACCTGCGGTATCTGCAACACGGCAAACCCAAGATCGTTGAAGAAGTGGCGCAGGTCACCTTCTCCGGCGGCTATGCGACGCGGGCCGGATTGGAGGTTCTGTACGTGACGGAGTCGGCCGTGTTCCGCCTGGTTGACGGCGAGTTGACGCTGGAGGAGATTGCACCGGGCGTCGATCTGGAGCGCGACGTCATGCCGCAGCTGGGATTTCGGCCGCGGGTTGCCGATGAGTTGCGAATGATGCCGGCAGAGTTGTTTCGGCCGGAGAAGTTGCCGGATCGGCTGTTTTCCCGCTTCGCCGAGTGAGAAAATGTGGGGATGTTCGCTCCCCGTTGCGTCGCCCTATCTCTAGTCTTGGGTCTAGCCTCCTGCACGGCTCCTCAGGAAGAGCCGACCGCCGAACCCGCCATGGACTATCAAGCCAAAGTCGACCAATACGTGCCTTTCCGACTGGAGACGGACCTCTCCGTTCTCACCGACAACGAGAGGGCCATGCTTCCGCTGCTGATTGAAGTCGCTGAGATCATGGACGGCCTCTTCTGGCGGCAGACCTATGGCGACAAGGAGGAACTGCTGTCGTCGATCGAGGACCCGGCCGCGCGCCGATTCGCGGAGATCAACTACGGGCCGTGGGATCGCTTGGACGACAACGCGCCGTTTCTGCCGGGAGTGGGAGCCAAGCCGCTTGGCGCCCAGTTCTATCCCGAGAGCGTGCCGAAGCCGGAAGTCGAGCGCGGCAATCCGGCGTTGCGCGATCTCTACACGATGGTCGAGCGGGACCCTCACGGCCAACTGCTGGCGGTCCCCTACAGCGAGGCCTTCCGCCCAGAGTTGGAGAGGGCGGCCGCCAAGCTGCGGGAAGCCGCGGATCTGGCCGACGACGCCGGCTTGAAGCGTTACTTGCAACTGCGCGCCGAAGCGCTGCTGACGGACGACTATCAGCCGTCCGACATGGCCTGGATGGAGATGAAGAGCAACACGATCGATTTCGTCGTCGGTCCAATTGAGACCTACGAGGACGCGCTGTTCGGCGCCAAGGCGTCCTTCGAGGCCTACGTGTTGGTGAAAGACAAGGAGTGGAGCGGGCGTCTCTCGCGCTACGCGGCGCTGTTGCCGGAACTGCAACGAGGCCTTCCTGTTCCGGAACAGTACAAGCAAGAGACGCCCGGTACGGACTCGGAACTGAACGCCTACGACGTGATCTACTATGCCGGCGACTGCAACGCCGGGGCGAAGACGATCGCCATCAACTTGCCCAACGACGAGGAAGTTCAGCTCGCCAAAGGGGCTCGCCGACTGCAACTGAAGAACGCGATGCGGGCGAAGTTCGAGAAGATCCTCCTGCCGATTGCCGGCGAACTCATCGCTGAAGATCAGCGAAGCCACATCGACTTCGATGCGTTCTTCGAGAACACGATGTTCCATGAGGTCGCCCATGGGCTGGGAGTGAAGAACACGATTACCGGCAAGGGATCGGTTCGTGAGGCGCTGGCCGAGCATTCGTCCGCGCTGGAGGAGGGCAAGGCGGACATCCTTGGTCTCTACATGGTGGCCAAACTGCATGAGGCCGGCGAGCTGGAAGATGCTGAATTAATCGACAACTACGTGACGTTTCTTGCCGGTATTTTTCGCTCCATTCGTTTTGGAGCGGCGAGCGCGCACGGCACTGCGAACCTCCTTCGATTCAATTTCTTTGCTGAACGAGGCGCATTTTCGCGGGATGAAACTACGGGGACCTATCGCGTCAACGAAGCGGAGATGGCGGAAGCCGTGGCTGCCCTCTCGGAAAAAATCCTCAGGCTTCAGGGGGACGGGGATTCAGAGGGGGCCACGCTGTTCGTCGCACAGATGGGGCGGATCGAGCCCCAGCTGCAGTCGGACCTGGATCGGTTGGAGGAGGCCGGAATCCCCGTGGATATTGTCTTTGAGCAGGGTCTCTAGCAGCGACGAGGGGATTCCCCAGGTGGTAGTACTTCGGTTTGCTCGGGCCTAGGGGACCTCGTTCTCGGCAAGGGGCTGATCGCCCCATCGTTCATTTCTGTGGAATGCCTCTACTCTCCGCGTATGAGAGTTCATCCTGCGTCGTTATTACCCTATTGCATTCTCTTAATGACAGCTTCTGCTCCTATTGTTTCAGGCGCTGATGCGAACGGCGCGGGATTTATTGCACACCGCGGCCGAAAAGTGATCTTCATGCCTCAACGTGAAGCGCGGCAGGGCAACGGGTGTCCCGGCTTTCGGTTGTTTCCCTCGAGTGCCGCGGTGCCCGAGAATCTGCCTTGCGGCGGCGAAACCGGAGTGATTGAGCGGGCGGACGCTCGGGGCATGCTGATCGTGAGCCTTGGGGACAAGAAGCTGATGGGGCAGATCGACAAGGAAACGGAAGAAGGCGTCCTGCTCATGAAGCGCGGCGAAGTGGTGATGGTTTCCCCCACTGGAGAGCGGACTCGAAAGACCTTCGAGGCGGTCAACCTGGTGTTTGCCGACGAGCTGGAAGGGATCCGCACGGCCATTGGCACCCGCAAGGTGTACTCGACCGACGGCAAGATGATGACTTTTGATCCTGGGAAGGGCAAGAACGACAAGACCAAGGTGGGACGCGAGACGCCGCTGGAGGCGATTGATTTCGCCGTGGCCTGGAGCGAGAACGCTGAGACGCCCGTGCGGGTGATTGTGCAGACGCCGACCGGCGAGATGGGGTTCTTGGACCTGAATCGCAATCGGAGCTCGGCCGCTTTCAGTTTCGAACCGCCGCCGGCGAAGGTCGAGGTTGCGAAGGCCCGGCCCGCCCCGACGTGGCAGCCTCCCAAGGCTCCGGTGAATCGCCGGGAGGAGCCGGCCAAAGCGAAGCGCGCCGAGGCCCGTAGCGAGGAGAAACGCGCCAAGAAGGAGTCCAAGAGGGAGCCGAAGAAGGCGCCGAAGAAAGAGTCCGCCGCGAAGGAGGCCGTCGTGGCCGCGGTCGGTCCTCCGGCAACCCCCTCCGAGCTGACCGGTGACAGCAAACTGCTCTGGGAGCTGTCGACCCTGAATCTCGTGGAGTGGGTGTTTGAGATGAACAAGAAGAGGATCCTGGTCACCGGCAAGGTACAGAACATCTCGACCGACATCGTTGACGGGGGTGGGGTGCGAGTCGACTTCTTCGACCAAGATCAGAACAGGGTTGCTTCACACCAAGTCGCCTTGGATTCAAGCTTGGAAGCGGGAGAGGTGACTGAGTTCAGTCTGGAATTGCCGCCCAACTCGACGTATCAACGCTGTGGAGTGGAGTTCAACGACGGCAAAGGCCAAATCTTGGTGGCCTTTACCGACTACAGGAAGATCGCTCGCTAGGCCCTACCGCCGGCCGGAAGAGCCGCGTCAGTTTGAGCGGGCCGCGCCGGCTTTCTTTGCGAGCGACGGGGGCAGCGGCGAGCTTGTTCCCAGCGGGGAAGCGAGCGTTCGGCGCTTGTCTTCGTACATGCGCTGATCGCCGAGGTCCATCAAGTCTCGTTCCTCCACGCCGTCTTCCGGGTAGAGCACCGCGCCGATGCTGACCACGGGGCGGACGAAGCGCTCCTTGCCGACTTCCACGGTCGTCTGGGCCATCGAAGACTTGATCTGCTGGACGATCTCCTCGAGATGCTCGCGGCCGATGCCTGGAAGCAGGGCCAGGAACTCGTCGCCGCCCACGCGCCCCACAAAATCGTAGTTGCGGACGGTCTCGCGCAAACGCTCGCCGACCGCCCGCAGCAAGCGGTTTCCGGCTTCATGACCGTAGGAGTCATTGACCGGCTTCAGGCCGTTGAGGTCCATGTAGAGCAGGCCGAACGGCAAAGATTGACGGGCGGAGCGATTAATCTCTTCCCGCAGGCGTTTGCCGGAGGCGGTCACGTTCGGCAGCAGCGTGATGGGATCTTGATGCGCTTCCATGCGCAGCCGGCGAAGGCGGCGGGCAGCCTGTAGGGAAGCGGCGAACTTGGGCGCCAGCAACTCCACCAGCAGCGCGTGCTCTTCGTCGAAGGCGTTCTCGTGGTCCGAGCACACCATCAGTAAGCCTTCCAGCGAGTCGCCGATGACGAGCGGGGCGGACAGCGTGGCGCC
>Ga0070726_10001057_pt1 | contig 29357 bp, 29 predicted proteins | sample tdAd471_FD_67275 | JGI IMG/M metagenome (GOLD analysis project Ga0070726, IMG submission 67275) | Marine sediment microbial communities from the Atlantic coast under amendment with organic carbon and nitrate - tdAd47.1 | ecosystem: Environmental > Aquatic > Marine > Coastal > Sediment | place...
TGGCATGAATACTGGGACGCCGCCGAAGCTGGTGAAGATGCCAGCGCTCCCACGCGAGACCTGGAACTCGATACGATGATGGGCGTGCTTGAGGGTGAAATTCTGGTGCAGATGCACTGCTACCGGGCTGACCAAATGGCGCAGATCATGGATCTGTCCGAAGAGTTCGGCTACCAGGTCACCACCTTCCACCACGCTGTTGAAGCCTACAAGATTCCGGACCTGCTCGCCGAGAACGGCACCTGTACCGCTGTCTGGGCTGACTGGGGCGGCTTCAAGATGGAAGCCTATGACTCGGTGCGCGAAAACCTGGCCATGACCCATGCCAACGGTGCCTGCGCCATGATTCACTCGGACGATGATCTGAATATCCAGCGCCTTAACCAGGAGGTGGCGAAGGCCCTGGGCGATGGTCGACGCGCCGGGCTGGACATTTCAGATGGCGAAGCCTGGACCTGGCTGTCGTCGAACCCGGCCGAAGCGCTGGGCATTGCAGACCAGACGGGCTCTCTCCAGCCCGGCCTTCGCGCCGATATCGTGCTGTGGTCGGGCCATCCCTATTCCGTCTACACCCAGGCCGACAATGTCTGGATCGACGGTGCACTCGCCTTTGACCGGACGGATGAAAGCCTTCAGCCGATCCGTGACTTCATGCTCGGCCAGCCGGGTGAAGGAGACCAGTAATGAAACATCTGATTTCTGCGCTCGCCGTCGGTCTGGCTCTGGCCGGACCGGCCCTCGCCCAGTCCTATGCGGTCACCAATGGCCGCGTTGTCACAAACACGGACGCCGGCATCATTGACGACGGCACCGTCCTGATCCGGGATGGCGACATTGTGGCTGTTGGCGCGAATGTCTCCATTCCAGCCGGCACCACGGTCATCGACGCGGACGGCGGCTGGATCACGCCCGGCATATTCGCACCGGTGACCCAACTCGGGCTGATCGAAGTCGCGCTGGAGTCCTCGACCGAGGACGCTGGCGCTGACGACTCGGCCTTCTCGGTGGCGCTCGACGTCGCCGATGGTTTCAACCCGAACGGAACCCACATTGACTCGACCCGGATTGAAGGCGTCACACGCGCCGCCCTCTATCCGTCGACGGGACACAATCTGTTCGCAGGGCAAGGCGCGCTGATCTCCACCACAGGCGAATACGACTCGCTTTTCGAGGAAGGCAGTTTCGTCGTTGCGGACATGTCCGAGAACGGAGCCGAAACCGCGGGTGGATCGCGTTCAGCTGCCTGGGCCTTCCTGGAAGCGGCCTTTGCCGATGCCCGAGGCTATCCGGGGCGTTTCAGCGGCGATCATATGGGCGACGCGCTGAACCGCTATGACGCTGCCGCGCTCGTCCCTGTCGTCCGCGGTCGCATCCCGCTCGTGATCAATGTTGATCGCGCATCGGACATTCGTCGGGCGCTGCGCTTCCAGCGCGAGAACGCCCCCGCCCGGATCATCATCCATGGAGGCGCGGAAGCGTGGATGGTCGCAGACGAGGTCGCAGCAGCCGGCGTGCCGGTGCTGTTCGACCCGATACGCAATCTCCCGGGGTCATTTGACCGGCTCGGCTCGACCCTGGAGGCCGCCAACCGGCTGCATCAGGCAGGCGTCACCGTTGCCTACACCACCCAGTCCGCGGACGGGTATTTCAATGTGCGCCTGCTTACCCAGCATGCGGGCAATGCCGTCACCCATGGCGTTCCGTGGGATGCAGCCTTCCGCTCCATCACCCTGACTCCGGCCGCCATTTACGGCGTGGATGCCCGCTATGGCGCGCTTGCAGCCGGATATTCCGGCGATGTCGTCGTCTGGGACGGAGATCCGCTGGAAGTGATGACGGGGGCCACCCACGTCCTCATCGACGGCGAACCCGTGTCCATGGAGACACGTCAAACCGACTTGCGTGACCGTTACATCAATATCACGCGAGACCGTCCGTTTGCGTACCAAGACTAGGCGATCAGCCTTGCTGCGTTGACTTAACGCAGTGGAGCCGTATTTTGCCCACCACTCGAGCGGCCGCGCCCACCGGCGCGGCCGCAAGTGTTTTCTGGAATCCCCGCGCCGAAAGAGCCGGGGCAAGGTGACAAGGACGACATGACGTTCGACGAACTCGGGCTCAGCCCGAAACTCCTGGAGGCTATCTCCAACGCTGGATATACCGATCCGACCCCGATCCAGGCAGGTGCGATCCCGCCGGCACTCGAAGGGCGTGACGTGCTGGGCATTGCTCAGACGGGTACTGGCAAAACGGCCTCCTTCACCCTGCCCCTGATTGAAAAGCTGTCGCGTGGCCGCGCCAAGGCACGCATGCCGCGTTCGCTGATCATCGCTCCGACGCGCGAACTGGCCGCTCAGGTCGCCGAGAACTTCGAGACCTACGCCAAGGGCCAGAAACTGACCATGGCGCTGCTGATTGGCGGCGTCGCCTTCCAGCCCCAGGTCGACATTCTCAACAAGGGCGCCGACGTTCTGATCGCCACCCCCGGCCGCCTGCTCGATCACTTTGAACGCGGTGGCCTGCTGCTGACCGGCGTACAGATGCTGATCGTCGACGAAGCCGACCGCATGCTCGATATGGGTTTCATCCCGGATCTCGAGAAAATCTTCTCGCTGACCCCGCCGCGCAAGCAAACGCTGTTTTTCTCGGCAACCATGCCGAAGGAAATCCAGCGTCTGGTCGACCGATTCCTCAACAATCCGCAGAAAGTGGAAGTTGCCCGCCCGGCCACAACCAGCGCAAATATCCAGCAATACCTTGTAAAGCTGGATAATTCGACGCCGAAAGCCAAACGAACCGCGCTGCGCCTCGCGATGAGCCGGGACGACGTCCGCAACGGTATCATCTTCTCCAACCGGAAGCGCGATGTCGATATTGTCGCTCGCTCCCTGCAGAAGCACGGTTTCTCAGCGGCACCGATCCACGGCGACCTCGATCAGAGCGCGCGTACGGCGACGCTCGCCAACTTCAAGTCCGGCGAACTCAAATTTCTTATTGCCAGCGATGTGGCGGCACGCGGGCTCGACATTCCCGACGTCAGCCACGTTTTCAATTATGATCTGCCCCATCACGCGGATGACTATGTCCACCGTATCGGGCGGACCGGACGGGCCGGAAAAACCGGCGAATCCGTTTCGATTGCAACACCCGCCGACGACAAGGCGCTCAAAGCCATCGAGTCCCTGACCAAGCAGACCATCGAACTCCTGACCCTTGAGGGACTGGAAGAGGCCCTGGCGGATGCGGCTACGCCGTCCCGCTCTCGGTCGCGCCGCGGGAAGTCCGATGAAACCCCGAAGCGTTCGGAAGCTGAGACGGCTGAGCGGAAAGAGAAGCCTGCGCGAGAAGAGAATCCTGTACGGGACAAGCCCAAGCCGGCAAAGACGAAATCTCGATCCCGTCAGGACCGCGGCGAGCGTGATGGCGGACCGGTCGTAGGCTTTGGTGACCATTTGCCGGACTTCATGCGCAGCTGACCACCTGTGATTGCACCGGGTTCACAGCGTCAATCTTACATTGGCGATAAAGTTTTCGTGTTCAGTGCATACGCTATGAGCATTTTTACCACTTCTTTTCCTTTCATCCGTACAGTTCGCGTTACGGATCGGGCGGGAACCGCTCCGGTGAATGGAAGGACGTGTCGTGAACGGACGATTGCTGGGAACTGAAAGTCGGGATCTTGCGCTGAAAGCGCTCGACCTCATGGAGCAATTCGACGTCCCGCCGACGCCTGAGAACTACGCGGTCTGGATCTCCTTCGCGACGGACAGTAATCCCGAACTGTGCAACTCCGTGAAAGAGCAGATCGAATCCGCGAAGCCCTTCACTGAGGAGGTCAATGCCTCCCTCTTCGAACAATATTTCCAATGGAAAGCCATCCAGGACGCCATTCTCGAAAGCGGTGGCGCGATGACGCGCGAACTCGGCGCGGTCCGGGAAAGCCTGGAAGCAGCCGGTCGCGACACGGCTGCCTATGGCGAGGCCCTCGAGGGTGCGTCCAACAAGCTGGAAAGCGCCAAGGATCAGGGCAGTATCAAGACCCTGGTCGAAAGCCTGGTCTCAGCGACCGCCAAGATGCAGCGTCGCAGTCAGGATCTGGAGAACCGTCTCCATGAAACGTCCAAGGAAGTCGACCAGCTCCGCAACAATCTTGAGAAGGTTCGCGAAGAGGCCATGACCGATGCCCTCACCGGCATCGCAAACCGCAAACGTTTCGACGAATCCCTTCGCCGCGCCAAGCGCGAGGCTGACAGCAAGAATGTTCCGCTCAGCCTGGTGCTCTGCGATATCGACTTCTTCAAGCGCTTCAACGACACCTGGGGCCACCAGACCGGCGACCAGATCATTCGTTTCGTGGCAGGCTGCCTGACGCGCCATTCCGGCGAGAAGCACCTCGTGGCCCGTTACGGTGGCGAGGAATTCGCCATTGTCATGCCGTCGACATCGATCGCCAGCGCTTCGGACATCGCTGAAAAAATTCGCCGCACTGTGGAATCGAAGAAACTGCTTCGCAAATCCACCAATGAAGACCTCGGCAACATCACCGTGTCGCTTGGCATTGCGAGCTATACCGGTTCTGAATCGGTCGAGGAACTCATCGAGCGTGCGGACAACAATCTCTACAAGTCAAAGACGGACGGCCGGAATCGCGCCACCTCTGACGCCCCGGCGGACAAGCGCAGCGCCGCCTGATCCTGCCACGCAGATCACATTTCGAAACCGCCCGTGGATGCTAGCCGTCTGCGGGCGGTTTCGTTTCGGCGAAGCTCTCACGGCCCGCCCAGTAGGCGTAGACCCGCGTCACCCCGGATCGCCCGGACCGCCAGTCTGACTCCGGATAGCGAAAGTCCAGGTAATCCAGTGCGATGGCCAGAGTCAGCGCGCCGATGCCGTCGAGGTCAATATCATCGCGTGCTTCCGATTCCAGGACGTTGAGCGCCCGGCTGATCCCGTCCTCGCGCCGCGAGATCCAGTAGGCGCTGTAGATCGCCTTCTCTCGCACCATCTCGACGCGACGGGCGACGCTGAGATCAAGCAGACCATTCGCCAGCGCCTCGATCCGCTTGTCCTCCCAGTCCCGCGGGTCCGAGAACGCAACTTCGTGCAGGAAGGCGGCAATTTGCAGACTTTCGGTCAGCGCCTTGCCGTCCGGCATGATCAGCGCAGGCACCCGCCCGAGCGGATTGGCAGCCAGGAGATCAGGGCTGTTGTCAAAAGGGTGACGCTCCACCTCGACGACTTGCGACATCAGGTTCAGCTCGCGCAGCAACACCCGGCATTTGCGGGCATAGGGCGAGGTGCTGGAGAAAAAAAGCTGCATCCCTAGCCCGGAATCTCGGTCACCGGAACAATCGTCACGCTCTCGCCGCAGCCGCAAGCATCCGTCTGGTTGGGATTGTTGAAGACGAATTTCGCGTGCAGAGGTGTCACTTCGTAATCGATCTGGGTGCCGAGGAGGAAGAGCAGCGCCTTGGCCTCCAGCACGATCTCGACGCCCTTGTCTTCGACGCGTTCGTCGAAGGATTCCGGCGCTTCGACGTATTCCATCACGTACTCCATGCCGGCACAGCCGCCATTCTTCACCCCGACGCGCAGGAACCCCTTGTCGCGATCGGACATGATGGATTTGACGCGCGCGGCCGCCGCGTCGGTCAGGGTGACAGCCTTGGGGCGTTCTCGAACCGTCGTCATCCTGCTCTCCTAGAACATGTTGAGCGCAAGACGCGCTTCATCGGACATGCGCGCCGGCGTCCAGGGCGGCTCAAAAGTGAGATCGACCAGCGCTTTCTTGACGCCATCCACCTGCTCGACCGCATCGCGAACCCAGACCGGCATTTCACCCGCAACGGGACAGCCCGGCGCCGTCAGCGTCATCTGGACTTTCAGCGTCCGGTCGTCATCGAGATCGACCTTGTAGATCAGACCGAGCTCGTAGATGTCGACCGGGATTTCCGGGTCAAACACCGTCTTGAGCTGGGTGATCACATCATCCGTGATCCGCGCAAGCTCGTCGGCTGGAATGGTGCTCTCGGCCGCATCAACGGACGTTTCCTCGACCGGAACCGGTTCTTCGGCCGCCGGTTTGGAGCCGGAGAGGTCGATTACGTCGCGTGCAGAATTCTCGGTCATCATGCTGTCCTAGATGAGAAAGTCCCGGGCCTTCTTCAAGGCCTCGACAAAGGCGTCCGCCTCGTCGGTCGTGTTGTAGAGGGCAAAACTGGCGCGCCCAGTCGCATTGACACCCATGCGCCGCATCAGCGGCTGGGCGCAGTGATGGCCCGCACGGATGGCGATGCCGTATTTGTCCATGATCTGCGCGAGATCATGCGGATGAGCGCCTTCAAGGTCGAAACTGATGATCGCGCCCTTGTCCTGGGCCGTCCCGAGGATGCGGAGGCCGCCGATATCCGCGAGCCCCGCCATCGCACGATCCAATAATGCGCGCTCATGGTCGAGAATGGCCTGTCGATCAAACCGCTCCAGCCAACGAATGGCCGCCCCCAGACCGATCGCGTCGGCGATGGGCGGCGTACCGGCCTCGAACTTGTGCGGCACGTCCGCATAGGTGACGCGGTCCTTGTAGACGTCAGCGATCATCTCGCCCCCGCCATGATAGGGCGGCAGACGGTCCAGCCAGTCGCCCTTGGCATAAAGCGCTCCAATCCCGGACGGGCCGTAGAGCTTGTGCCCGGTGAAGACGAAGAAGTCGCAATCAATCGCCTGCACATCGACGGGCAGGTGAACCGCTGACTGGGAGCCATCCAGCATAACAGGCACATTCGCGGCGCGCGCAATCTCCATCACCCGGGCCGCATCGGTCACCGTGCCGAGGACGTTGGACATATGGGTCACGGTGATGAGCGCCGTCCTGGGCCCCACCAATTGCGCCAGATGATCATAGTCCAGCGTGCCGTCATCCTTGACGTCGATCCATTTCAGAACGAGCCCCATCCGGTCAGCCAGCAGGCGCCAGGGCACGATATTGGAGTGATGCTCCGCCTCGGACAGGATGATCTCGTCACCGGTTTTCAACAGCTGACAGAAACTGGAGGCCAACAGGTTGATGGCTTCCGTCGTGCCGCGCGTGAAAACGATCTGGTTCGTCGAGGGCGCATTCAAAAATCGTCGCACATCCTCGCGCGCCGCCTCGAAGGCCTCGGTGGTCTCATTGGCCAGCGTGTGCAGGCCGCGATGCACATTGGCGTACTGCGCCCGGTAGACGCCCGCCACGCTTTCGATGACAAATTCCGGCTTCTGCGCGGAGGCCGCACTGTCCAGATAGACCAGCGGCTTTCCATTCACCTCACGCTGGAGAATGGGAAACTCACCCCGGATCGCCTCGATATCGAGCGGCAGCTTGGTCGTCATCACCGTCATGCAATACGCTCCAGACGATCGCGGAGCAGGCCAGTGACGTGCTCGCGGAGCGTTTCGTCGGAAATCAGGCCGAGTGGTTCGGCCAGGAAGCTCTCGATCAACAGGGCCCGCGCCTTCACCTCGGAAAGGCCGCGCTGTCGCATGTAGAAGAGCGCGGTCTCATCAATGGCACCCAGCGCGTTGCCGTGGGCGCACTGGACGTCATCGGCATAGATTTCAAGCTCGGGCTTGGCGTCGATCTCGGCGCGGTCGTCCAGCATCAGCGCCCGGTGCGTCATCTTCGCGTCGGTCTGCTGGGCCGCCTGTTCCACTTTGAACTTGCCCTGGAACACGCCTTGCGCATGCGCCGCGGCGGCCCCTTTCACAAGCTGACGGGTCAGCCCGCCCGGACCGGTATGGGTCACCGTGGAGGTAAAGTCGGCATGGCGGTTCTCGGACAGGAGATAGACCCCGCCCAGATGCACCTCGGCGCCCTCTCCGGCATGCGTCACATGGGTTTCGTGGCGCGAAAGCCGGGACCCGAAAGTCAGTGTCGCCTGGCGATAGGTGGCCCCGGCGGATACTGTCACTCGGGTCCGGACGACCGGGACCGAGGTCTCCGGGACGTCGGAGGTGACCACCCGCTCCAGCACCGCGCCCTCACCCAGATGGATTTCCAGACGCGCTGTGAGGAAGGCGCTTTCCGCCATCTTGTGGACCTCGTTGAGGCAGACGCGCGCTCCGGCTGGAATTTCGATCTCTAGGCTCGCAACGGAGACGCCTGCTGTCGCGTCCAGAACCAGCCTAGCGTCACCATCCAGCGTGACCCGTGTCGGCGCAGACGCGTCGTTCAGCGTGACTTTAACAACGCCCGCTGTCTCGACGCCCTGGCTGGCGCGGCGAAGGTCAGACCACTTCCAGGCTTCAGCCCGCTTGGTCGGCAGGCCGTGCTCCACGACCGCCTGGCGGGCTGCGGCACGCCAGTCCTCAGCGCCGTCCAGCAGGTCGATCAGCGCTTTTTCAGCGGGCGTATGCGTGATGACGCCCATCAGGTCACCTCACCGAGATATTTGTCATAACCCTCGGCCTCCAGCTCATGAGCGAGCTCCGGGCCACCGGATTTCAGGATACGGCCCGCCGCCATGACGTGAACCACGTCCGGCTTGATATGGTCCAGCAGCCGCTGATAGTGCGTGATGACAAGCATGCCGCGCTCCGGTGATCGCAGCGTGTTGACGCCTTCGGCCACAGTCTTGAGAGCGTCGATATCGAGGCCGGAATCGGTCTCGTCGAGGATGAGGAATTTCGGCTGCAGGATGAGCGCCTGGAGGATTTCCATCCGCTTCTTCTCGCCGCCGGAAAAACCGACATTCACGGGACGCTTCAGCATGTCCATGGACACGCCGAGCGCCTTGGCTTGTTCGCGTGCGAACTTCAGAAATTCCGGCGCCGTCATTTCCGCTTCGCCTCGCGATGCACGCTGGGCGTTGAGCGCTTCCTTGAGGAAGGTCAGGGTCGGAACGCCGGGAATTTCAACGGGATACTGAAAGGACAGATAAAGCCCCTTCGCCGCCCGTTCCTCCGGCTCCAACTCGGCAATGTCCTCACCCAGGAAATCCATCTTCCCGTCGGTGACCTCATAGCCGTCGCGGCCGGTCAGCACATAGGACAGGGTCGATTTGCCGGACCCGTTCGGCCCCATGATGGCGTGCACCTCACCGGCGGGAACCTCGAGCGAAAGCCCTTTCAGGATCGGCTTTTCCTCGCCGTCCTGGGTTTCGACCTGACAGTGAAGATTATTGATCTTGAGCATTGTTGTTCTCGTGTTTTTCGGCTGGGTCGGAAAAGGCGAACATGAAGGCGACGCTGACCAGCAACGTTGGAATGATTGCAACGGCACGCGTGTTCCATTCGCGACCATCGTCGACAAAGCTCTCTCCAACTACAGCCGGAAGAAGCGATATTTCCAGAAGAAGGAGCACTGCGATCACACCGACCGCAATCCAACCCTCACGACGTGCAGGCCAGATTACGATATTCAGACCAGCATCACGGCGTCGCCCGGGAATGGAGTAGCCGAATGCGCGATAGCTAAGATGACGATGAAACCAGGGCTTCATTCCTCGCCCTCCCAGTAATCGACCGGGTCGGATTGATAGGCGCGGTGGCGGAACAGGACGCCATCGCCCTCTGTGTCTTCCTCTTCCGCCCAGGTGATCGCACCGACCTTGCCGCTGTCGGGATATTCCACGACATCGGTTTTCTGCTGGGTGGAAAAACAAATGTATTTCAGCGTTGTATCGCCGGAGTTGATGAGCTGGTGCGCGGCTTCCTGCGCCCCGGCGGGCGCGGCAATCACATCGCCCGGCTTCACCGGATAGACGGTTTCGCCATAGCGATACTCCCCCTCGCCCTCAAGGATCACCATCGCTTCCTCGATGATGTGGTGGCGATGGAAGGGAAAGGCGCGCATGCCCGGCTCCACGACGGTGTACATCGCGCCAAGCTGCTGCATGCCGACCACCGGCCCGATCCGCGCAAACTCCGCCCCGAACCGTCCGCCATTGCCGAAACTCTGGCGCGGCAGGTCCGATACCGAGACAACAGGTGACCGGGTCATATGCGGTACTCCTTGATCTCACGAAGCCCCCGAATGAATCCGGTGGAACGGAAAGGTGCGAAATCGTCAGACATCAATCCACCTCCGGCGCGTAAGCAATGCATTCGATTTCGACCCGGGCACCCAGCGCCAGTTCGCTGACACCGGCGGTCACGCGAGCCGGACGATGTCCGCCAAGCGCCTCCGCATAAGCCGCGTTCATCGCCTGGTAGTCCGCCATGTCAGTGAGATAGACGGTGCAGGTCGTCAGATCGTTCAGCGTCGCACCGGCGAGCGCCAGGGAGCGCTCGATATTGGCGATGGTCTGCGTGGTCTCGGGTCCGGCGCCGCCGTCGATCAGCGTCGTACCGCCCGGCAGACGACCGAGATGGCCCGACACGTAAAGCGTATCACCCGCCCGCACGACGGAGGAGAACGGCGCCCAGTCCGGCAGGTCATCCACCGTATAGGTCACCAGCTTGTCCGCCTCGCCGTACTCGATATCGAAATTGCCGCCATCCGCGACGAGAACACAGCCGGACACCGCAAAGCCGGCGAGTGCCGGGATCAGCACGCGCGATACGGATCGGAACCGGGAAAGAACTGCCCGCACCATCATCCCACACTCCCTTCAAGGCTCACCTTGAGCAATTGCTGGGCTTCCACGGCGAACTCCATCGGGAGCTCCTGGAGCACTTCGCGCACGAACCCGTTGACCAGAAGCGCCGTGGCAGCTTCCTCGTCGAGACCGCGTTGACGGGCGTAGAAGAGCTGGTCCTCGGAGAGCTTGGTGGTCGTCGCCTCGTGTTCGAGCACGGCCATGGGCGTCTTGCACTCGACATAGGGCACGGTGTGGGCGCCACACTGATCGCCGATGAGCAGGCTGTCGCACTGGGTGAAATTGCGTGCCCCTTCCGCCTTGGCGTGCACCGAAACGAGACCGCGATAGGTCTGGTCGGAGCGACCAGCGGAAATACCCTTTGAGATAATCCGGCTGGTCGAGCCCTTGCCGAGATGGATCATCTTGGTGCCGGTATCGGCCTGCTGGTGCCCGTTGGTCACCGCGATGGAATAGAACTCGCCGCGCGAATTCTCGCCCCGCAGGATGCAGGACGGGTATTTCCAGGTGATGGCAGAACCTGTCTCGACCTGCGTCCAGGAAATCTTCGAGTTCCGGCCGCGGCAGTCGCCCCGCTTGGTCACGAAATTATAGACCCCGCCCTTGCCGTTCTCATCGCCCGGCCACCAGTTCTGCACGGTGGAGTATTTGATCTCTGCATCATCCAGCGCGACCAGTTCAACCACGGCGGCGTGGAGCTGGTTCTCATCGCGCATCGGCGCGGTGCAGCCCTCAAGATAGGACACATAGGCGCCCTTGTCGGCAATGATCAACGTTCGCTCGAACTGGCCCGTGCCCTCCGCATTCATGCGAAAATAAGTGGAGAGCTCCATCGGACAGCGCACGCCCGGCGGCACGTAGACGAAGGACCCGTCGGAGAAGACCGCTGAGTTCAGCGTGGCGTAGAAATTGTCCGTCGCCGGGACCACCGAGCCGAGGTACTTCTTCACCAGCTCAGGATGGTCACGCATGGCTTCGGAGATCGAGCAGAAGATCACCCCCGCCTTGGCGAGCTCCTCCTTGAACGTGGTCACCACGGACACCGAGTCGAACACGGCATCGACCGCGACGCGCGGCTTCTCTCGCGCTTCCGCAGCACTTTCCGCTGCGCCCTTCACGCCAAGCAGGACTTCCTGCTCCTTCAGGGGGATCCCCAGCTTTGCGAAGTCCTTGAGGATCTCCTCGGGGACATCGTCAATGCTCTCGTATTTCGCCCCCGCTTTCGGGGCCGCGAAATAGTGAATGTCCTGGAAGTCGATCGGCGGATAGTGGACTTTCGCCCACTTCGGCTCTTCCATCGCCTCGAAGCGCTTGAGTGCGTCCAGCCGCCAGTCAAGCATCCATTCCGGCTCATCCTTCTTGGCCGAGATGTAGCGCACCACATCCTCGCTCAGGCCTTTCGGGGCAAGCTCCGTTTCGATCGCCGTCGTGAAGCCGTACTTGTACTTGTCGGCTTCAAGCTGTTTGACGTCTTCGATGGTTTCCTTGGTCGCAGCCATGGCTCAGGCCGTCTCCTTGATCATGGGTCGGGCGCGGTCATGCGCCTCTGTCCAGGCCGAGATCAACGCCTCGACATCATCTTCCGTGGTGGTCCAGCCGAGGCTGATCCGCGTAACGCCTTCCGACAGCGTGTCCGGCAGGGCCAAAGCCGTGCCCAGCTTGGAGGCTTTCGCCTTGCCGGAAGAACAGGCCGCTCCGGCCGAGATGGATATTCCCGCCAGATCAAGCGCCATCACCTGTGTTTCACCGCGCCAGCCAGGAACGGCGAGCGCAATCGTGTTCGGCACGCGCGGCGCGGCGTCTCCGAGCACGACCGCATCCGGCGCCACGGCTTGGACAGCCGTGATGATCCGGTCGCGCAGAACCGCCAGACCCGCAAACGCCTCAAGCCCCGCCTGCGCCTGCTCCAGCGCCAGCCCGAGACCGGCAATACCCGCCACATTGAGCGTTCCCGAGCGACGGCCCTTTTCCTGGCCACCGCCGTGATTATGGCGCGCCATGGGGGCGTTGCAGGCAGCGAGCAGAGCTCCGACGCCCTGCGGCCCGCCAAACTTGTGCGCCGAGAGGGCCAGGTAATCGACACCGAGCGCGGCAAAGTCGACCGGGATTTTTCCGACGGCCTGCACCCCGTCGACAATCACCAGACCGTCCTTCGCCTTTATGAGGCGGGTCGCCTCGGCGACCGGCTGGATCGTGCCCATCTCGTTATTGGCGAGCATCAGGGCCAGCACGGGAATCCCGTCATTCTCATTCCAGACGGCGAGACGCTTCTCCAGCCAATCCAGATCCACGACCCCGGCGCCCGAGACCGGCAGGACATCAACCGGCAGTCCGGACGCCTTGGCGGTTTCGGCAATGGCTTCGTGCTCAACGGCCGAGACAATGAGGCGTTGGGCCCCGCCCGCGCGGATGACGCTGTTGAGCGCCAGGTTGAGGGCCTCCGTACCACCGCCGGTGAAGACCACATCTTCCGCCCGCACGCACAGCGCTTTCGAAACGCGCTGCCGCGCAGCCTCGACATACCGACGCGCCGCCTGGCCGTGCGCGTGCACGGAGGACGGATTACCCACCGCCGCCATCACCTCCGACATGAGGGCGATGACGTCAGGCCGGACCTGCGTCGTGGCATTGTGGTCGAAATAATGCGGCATGGGTTATTCGGCGGCCTCGGCCCGGTCCGGCAGTCCGAGCGCCCCGGAAGCGGCGCCCATGATTCGGCGTTCGAGCACGTCTTCCAGCGTGATCGAGTTCAGGAAGAGATAGATATGCCGCGACAGCTCATCCCACAGGTCGTGGGTGATGCAGCGCTTGCCGTCCGCCAGACAGCCCTTGGCCTGGGAGCAGCGCGTCGCTCGCAGCGGCTCGTCGACGGCCATGATAATGTCGGAGACACGGATTTCCTCCGCATTGCGCCCAAGACGATACCCGCCGCCGGGCCCGCGCACACTGGCAACAATGTCGGCGCGGCGAAGCTTTGCGAAGAGCTGTTCGAGATAGGACAGGGAGATGGATTGACGCGAGGCGATGTCGCTGAGGGTCACCGGACCGTCCGAGCTGGCCTCCGCCAGATCGGCCATGGCCATGACCGCATAGCGTCCCTTTGTGCTGAGCTTCATGCTTCAACCTCCTTAAACACTCGCATCCCGACGCATGATCATGCTAAGACGCGCAGCTTCGGGGCGGATGACACCCATGCCGGAGCCGGGCGCCAACGAATACCTGACTTGTTTAGTCAAGTATATGCGCGTTCTCGTTTCGGGTTTCAATGGGCCAAATGCCGCAGCCGAGCCAAAAAGACAGACTTACGACACAGGAAAGCGAAGACTGAATGGCTGACGTGATCATTCCTGGCCCGGCGGGCCGGCTGGAGGGGCGCTACAGCCCGAGCGAAGACGAGACTGCACCGATCGCTCTCATCCTTCACGCCCACCCGCTGGGGGGCGGCTCGATGGAAAACCCCATCGTGGACATGATGTACGACAATTTCCGCAAGCGGAACTTCGCCACGCTGCGTTTCAACTTCCGCGGTGTCGGTCGCTCCCAGGGCAGCTATGACCAGGGACTCGGCGAGCTTTCTGACGCAGCGACGGTTCTCGACTGGGTCCAGGGATATAATTCCGGCGCGCGCTTCTGCTGGGTCGCCGGCCACTCCTTCGGCGCCTGGATCGGCATGCAACTACTGATGCGACGCCCGGAAATCGCGGGCTTTATCTCCATCGCTCCGCCGACCAACATGTATGATTTCACCTTCCTCGCGCCCTGCCCGGCTTCAGGAATCATCATCAATGGCGGCGCCGACAAGATCGTCCCGCCGGACGATGTGGAACGCGTCATGTCCAAGATCCGTGTCCAGAAGGGTATCGAGATCACGCGCGACATCATTCCGGATGCCAACCACCTCTTTTCCGAACACCAGGAAATCCTGGAAAAGAAAATCGAGGACTATCTCGACGCGCGTCTGCCGCTGGTCGAGAAGGAACGTTCCGAGCGCACCATCACCGGAAAGCGCTGACGACCAGTCCACATCAAAGCGAAAAACCCCGGTTCCGCGACCGGGGTTTTTCTTGCGGCTATTCAGCCTCCGCCCGCTGTCCACCACAGACTGGCATGTCAGCCCCCGTCGTCGACGGCAAGCTTGTCGGCAGGCCACGCTCGACCCTTGCGGCAAGCCAGGCGAAGGCTTCGGCCTCGATCAGATCACCACGCCAGCCGATAGCCTCGACCGGCTCGATGGTCACTCCGGGCAATTCCTCTTCGAGCATGCCCATCAGGGTCGGATTCTTGCGCCCGCCACCCGTCACCAGAATTCGCTCCGGTTTCCCGGTCATGTTGAGGGCGTCCGCCACGCTGCGCGCCGTAAAACGGGTCAGGGTCGCCGCCCCGTCCTCGAGCGTCAGCCCATCAACGGGCTCCAGGGTGAAATCCCAGCGATCCAGGGATTTCGGTGCCTGTTTCGGGAAAAACTCGTGCGACAGGAGCCGCGCCAGCGCGGCAGGATCGACCTCTCCGGCACAGGCGAGGCGCCCGTCCACATCGTGTGACTGCCCCGCCTCCCGCTCGCACCACGCATCGATCAGCCCGTTAGCGGGGCCCGTATCGAAGGCAATCGGGTCCTGGCCAGGCTCAAGCCAGGTCACGTTCGCGACACCGCCAAGATTGAGAATCGCCACCTTCGCGATGCCCTCGCGGAGGGCCAGGGCCTGATGGTAGAGCGGCGCAAGCGGCGCCCCCTGCCCGCCGGCCTCCATGTCCGCGGACCGGAAGTCATAGATAACCGGTATCCCGAGCATCTCGGACAGTCCCTGGGCATCACCAATCTGGAGCGTTCGCCCCGTGCCGCCACGACGTGGGGCCTGGTGCAACACGGTCTGGCCGTGAAATCCGATCAGATCGATATCCTGGGAGCTGAGCCCGGCCTGCTTCAGGAGTATCCTCACCGCTTCGGCATGGGTTTCGGCAAGCAGAGTTTCGGCGTCGGAAAAATCAGGTTCATCGCCATCAAATCCCCAGGCCAGCGCAGACTGCACAGCCGCGCTCAAAACGGCACGCTCCGCGTTCGAATAGGGACGCTCGGTGCCCTGACCAAATGTCGCGATGGTTTCTCCATCCGTCTCGATCAGAGCCGCATCGACACCGTCCAGGGACGTACCGCTCATCAAACCAATCACACGCTTCATGTCCTGGCCCTCTTTTCTCGCGGCAAATTGCGACCTAGAAGCGCTGTAGCAGGAGATGTTTCATGAGTGAATACAAGTCCGAACTCGTCCGCACGCTCGTCGAGCGCGGATTCCACTTCCAGTCGACCGATCTGGAGGCCCTCGATGCGCGCGCGCAGACGGAGGTCATCACCGGGTATATCGGCTTTGACTGCACGGCCACCAGCCTGCACGTGGGTTCGCTTGTCCAGATCATGATGCTCCGCCGGATGCAGCAGGCCGGACACAAGCCGATCATCCTGCTCGGCGGCGGCACGACGAAGATCGGTGACCCCTCTGGCAAGGACAAGTCGCGCGCCATGCTCACCGAGGATAAGATCCAGGAAAACAAGGCGGGCATACTCAAGCCCTTCTCCAAACTTCTGTCGATCGGCGACGGTCCGACCGATGCGATCGTCGTCGACAATGACGAATGGCTGTCGAAGTTCGGCTATCTGGAATTCCTCCGCGAATTCGGCCCGCACTTCACGATCAACCGGATGATGACCTTCGAGTCCGTCAAGCTGCGCCTCGAGCGCGAACAGCCGCTGACCTTCCTCGAATTCAACTACATGCTGCTGCAGGCCGTCGACTTCCTCGAACTGAGCCGCCGCTACGCGTGCTCCCTCCAGCTCGGTGGAGGCGACCAGTGGGGCAACATCATCAACGGCGTCGAACTGTGTCGCCGGGTGGACCAGAAGGAAGTTTCCGCCTTCACCACGCCGCTGATCACGACCGCTTCCGGCGCCAAGATGGGCAAGACGGCGGAAGGCGCCGTGTGGCTCAATGACGACCTGCTGAGCCCGTATGAGTACTGGCAGTTCTGGCGCAACACAGAAGATGCGGATGTGGGTCGTTTCCTGCGCCTCTTCACTGACCTGCCTCTGGACGAGGTGGCTGAGCTGGAAGCGCTGGAGGGCGCGCAGATCAATGACGCGAAGGTACGACTCGCCAACGAGGCTACAACCATGCTGCACGGCGCCGATGCCGCTCGGCAGGCGGAGGATACCGCCCGGGCGACCTTCGCGGCCGGCGGTGCCGGCGATGCCCTTCCCACGGTGACCTACGACCCGTCGGCTGATGTGACGATGGCGACGCTCTTTGTGGAAGCAGGCCTGGCCAGCTCCAATGGTGAACTGCGCCGACACATCAAGGCTGGAGCCGCGAAAGTGAATGGCGAAGTGTTGACGGACCCGTTTGTCCTCGCGACCGATGACCTCCTGGTCGACGGTGCCATCAAGCTCTCAGTCGGCAAGAAGCGCCACGCCCTCGCAAAGCCCGCCTAGGCTGACACGCCGCTACTGGTCGTCGTCAACATCGGGCTCAGCTCGCGGCAAGCGGTCCAGCACTTCCGGCGGCAGCACGTCTGGGATCTCCGTGTCCGCGGCTTCATCCTGGGCCCGTTCCTGCTCCGCACGAGCCGCTGCCGTTCCCTCGAAGATGCGCCGGAAAACACCGGGCGCCAGGACCGAGAGCGGATTGGCGAAGACTGTCATGGCGTCAAAGGGCCCCTCGACCGAATAGGTGATGCCGATAATGCCTTCGCCGGGTCGGGAGACCAGAAGCTCACCCACAACAGGCAAGGCGCCGAGCATGGAATTGATGACGTAGGATGGCGCCAGATTGCCATCCAGCGCGACACTCTCGCCGTCGAAATCGATGCTGCCATTGGCGGTGACACCCAGCGAATTGCCGGTCGCCTGAGCGTCTGCGAGGGTCAGGAGTTGATCCTCGAACAGAATGTCAGAACTCATTTCGTCGAAGCGAATGCCTTCGCCATTCAGCAGCGCGGCAAGCCCCTCGAACGACCCGGCGGCCAGAATCCGCGCCAGTACGGGGACCTCGACGAGGGTGATATCCCGAATCTCCACCCGGGCCGTCAGCGGCCCGTCTTCTCCTAGTGGCGGCGCCTCGCCCAGAATGGACATGCGACCGCCCCGGACATAACGCTCGAAGCCGAAGAATGCGGAGAGAGCTTCAATCGATTGGGTCTCCACGCGGAATTGCCGCGCGCCCCCCTCCTCTGCCGCGTCGAAATTCGCAAAGAACGGCCCTTCCGTCGACCGGCCGGAAATCGAGGCGGCGCGAATGCCTTCCGGCTCACTGCGCCAGATCACACTGAAGTCCTGGAGCACGGAGCGATCCGATACGACCAGACGGCCGACATCGAAGGTCACCGACAGCGGCAAGCCTTCTCCCGCGCTCCCGCCCTGCCAGCGATTGAGGTAGGGGATGATTTCGCGCGCATCGGCATACTCACCCGACAGGCGCGCCGTGAAGGGTTGACCCGCTTCGGGCGGTGCCGCGAGACGTCCGGACAGATCAACGAAGCCCTCGACCTGGAATGTATCGACCAGCGCCTCGATCAATCGCCCCTCGGGCGCGATCGTGGCACTCGCCGCGATATTGACGCCCTCGGTCTGCCCGAGAATTTCCTCCAGCACGAAGTTCTCGTTCACGTCACGATGCAGGGTGAACCCCGCCATTCCCGGCACGCCGGCCTCCTTCACCCAGACCGAACCCGGTGCTTCCAGGACGGCATTGGTCAAATCGGCATCGACATCAATTTCCTGGATATCGAGCCCCTGTGACCGCGCGAGGATTTCCATGCCAACCGTGCCATTCAGGTAGCGGCGGGCCGGAATCCCGAACAGGTCCAGCACGCGGACACCAACATCGGCGGAGGCCTGAAACCGCGTCGATGGCGCGTCATCGTCGGCCCGGAAATTCTCTTCCCAGCGAATTGTCACTGGCGTTTCCGCCAAAAGGGCTTCCCCCTCGGCCGTCAGCCCCAACTGGTTGGCCTCGATATGAACGCGTCCATCCGTCAGCTCGACCGGCGTATCCGGCAGGCCGAGCGAAGCCCCCGTAAAGTCACCAGAAATATCGAAGCCAACGTCTTCAGGCGGCACATCGGTCAGCATCGCGCGGCGAATCTCGAAACTGATCTCGCCCTCGCCACCGACGGCAGACGGATCAATGCCGTAGGCAGTGGGGAAACCAAGCGGCTCCTCGTCGATCAGGGCCAGCAAGTCCTCGGCACTGGCGCGGGCGCGGCCGCCATACCGGGCCATTGCACCTTTCGGATTGAGGCGCGGCATGTCGACATAGCCCTCGAGTATCTCGATATCGCCAATCCAGCCGGTGTCCATCTCGACCATGAATGCATTGCCGTACAGCGCCGCGCGTCCAGCCGCCCGGGTGATCGGGCTCATCGTCGAGATGTAACGAACCCGGGCATCCTCGAAATCAAAACTCAAGGTGAGGCGCTCATTGGCGAGCTCTTCTGCAGCGATGGACTCGGCGTCGATATCCATATCCACCCGTGCGTTGAAAAAGCGACCGCCGAGAATGCCCTCCTCAACCCAGTCCCGCGCACCGTCCGCAGCCTCAACAGGCCAGTAGGCAAGGACCGTTTCGGCAGACACGTCGCCCTCGACCGGTCCGGAGAGCCGGATGTTTGGCAGCCAGCGGCCATCCTCCACCTGACTGAGCGAGACGGCGCCCGCAAGGCGGGCCACAACCGTGTCGAGCTCGGCGACCAGCGAAGTCAACTCGATCCGGCGTTCGCCGAGATTAATCGTCCCTTCCGTCTCGATCCCGCCCCATTGGGGCGGACGCTCGAAAAGCGGTCCGAGGTCGACAAAACCGGCTCCGGCACGGAGTTGGAACGAACCGCGCGTCGGAATCGCACCGGCATAGTCCGTCAGATTATCCACCCGCCCGGTCAGCTCGCCCTGGGCGACATCGGAATCGAGAAAGCCGCGCGTCACATCCAGTGCGCCCTCACCCGGATCAAAATTGAGCGACAGGCCACCGCCGCGGAAAGCCCGCTCCTGCCCGGCAAGCAGAAGACGCCCCTCGCCAATATCGAGCTCAAGCGACGCGGTGCGAATACCCGTATCACGCAGAGCATCCATCACGATGTCGAAGCTGAGCGGCGCATCAAGCGCCCGCAACCCCGAGAGCGGCCCCTGGTCAGGCGCAACAGACGCCAGCGTCAGGTTGTTGACGCGCGCCTGCAGCAACAGGGAGTTCAGCGAAGCCCCTGCCTCGAGGCGAAGGTCAAGGCTGGCGAAACCGGAAACCGTGGCGAGCCGGCCCTCAATATCGAGCGCAATCTGTTCCTCCGAACGCTCCAGTGCGACACCGGCCTCGTCGACCAGCCAGGCGATCCCGGATATCTCATCCACAATCCGGACCGCGGCGTTCTCGATGCGGATATGGGTCAGCTGACCGATCATGCCGTTGGAGGAAGCTGGCTCGCGAAGGAGCGCGAAGAGCGAGGCACTGTCATCGCCGCCCCGATCCGGCAGGCGCGCGGTTGCGGCGACCCGTTCGACGCCGCCGAGCCCGGCACCCACGGCGCCATCCGCACGTCGGACGAAGGAAATGGAGCCGCCATTGATCACGACACTGGTCGGCTCGATCCGGCCAAACATCAGCGCGTTGACGGCGATTCCGGCTTCAATCCGGGGTGCGCGTGTGACCACCTCCCCGTCCGCCTGGGCGACGGTGATATCGCTCGCCGACACGATAAGCGACCGGGACTCCCGGTCATAGCGGGCCTGCAGCTCGCCCAGCGCAACCACTTCGCCTTCAAATGCCTGGGCGATGAAGGTCTGAGCATCCTCGCGGAGGAAGTCGAGGTCGACAGGCCCCGAGGCCAGTCGCCAGAACACCGCGCCGACGCCGAAAATCACCAGGGCCAGCAAGACGGCAATCGCTTCGAGGATGTAAATCGCGCTCCATTTGAGCGAGCGTTTCAGCATTTCATCCGTCCGATCTCACCCCACACACTGGACGAATGGCCCGGACCGCGCAATTTACCCGTAGCGGCCGACGGGCCACTTGCGGACAGACGTGGAGAACTCGATGACTGAACTCTCAATTGGCAACGCGGCTCCTGAATTCGACCTTCCGACAGACGGCGGTAGCTCGGTAAAGCTCGGCGACCTGCGCGGTAAACCGGTGGTACTCTATTTCTACCCAAAGGACGATACGCCCGGCTGCACGACGGAAGCCCTCGACTTCACCGCCGCCCGCGAGGATTTTGATGCCCTTGGAGCTGTGGTGATCGGCGTGTCCCGCGACACGGTCGCCAAGCACGACAAGTTCAAGGCGAAACATGATTTGAAGGTGATTCTCGGCGCCGACGAGGACGGTGCGGTCTGCGAGTCCTACGGTGTTTGGGTTCTCAAGAAGCTGTATGGCCGCGAATACATGGGCATTGAGCGCGCGACCTTCCTGATCGACGGCCAGGGAAAGGTCGCAAAAATCTGGCGAAAGGTGAAAGTGAGGGGCCACGTCGCCGACGTACTGGAAAGCGTTCGCGCCCTCGACGCATGATGACGTCTGCGCGGCATGTTGCCCTCGCAGCTCGCGATGTACTGGAAACCGGTGCGCCCCGCGAGAAGGCCGCGCAAGCACGGCGGGTCGCCGCGGCATGGCGCTCCGGTGAGCTTGTCTGGAACGCGGCCTGGCCGGATGTCCCGGACCCGCACACGCCCTGCCGCCCGGACCGACCGGCGCTGGTTCCGCCCGGCGAGGTGCCGCGTCGGCGCCTGAATTCGCCGCACGGTCGCATCGCCCTGCTGCATGCCATCGCTCATATCGAGTTCAACGCGATCGACCTCGCCTTCGATCTGATCATGCGCTTTGGCGGGGATGACCGCATCAAGTCCGCCGACCGGCAGGAATTCATCACCGACTGGATCGGGGTCGGCGATGACGAGGCGCGGCATTTCGTCATGGTCGAGGATCGGCTGAACAGCTTGTCCGCGACCTATGGAGACCTGCCCGCCCACAATGGCCTCTGGGACGCCGCCCGCTCGACCGCGCACGACCTGGCCGCTCGTCTTGCTGTTGCTCCCCTGGTACTGGAAGCACGCGGTCTCGATGTCACGCCGGCCATGATCGACCGCTTGATATCGGCGCAGGACACTGAAAGTGCTGATGTTCTCAAAGTGATCTACAATGAGGAAATCGGCCATGTGGGGGCCGGTGCTCGCTGGTTCCTCGCTGTCAGCGAGAGCGAGGCCCGCGATCCTGAGGCCTATTACCAGGCACTGGTCCGGACCCATTTTCGCGGCGGTCTGAAACGCCCATTTAATTTCAAAGCGAGACAAAGTGCGGGCTTGCCGGAAAGTTTCTACACGCCATTGGCCGACTAGGCGCAGGTTTTGCATCCAGCACTGTTGATAATGGGCAGGATTTTGTGTCACATCCCTGCGGGGCACTGGGGCAAGTGTAGGTGAGCGGACAGCGATATGATCGCTAGCTTGAAAGAAGCAGTTTGGGGCACAGCGCAACGCTGGTTCCCGGACCGCCAGATCTACCATCGTAGTGACGGTCAGGTCCGTTACTTTGCCATCTCAACGGGTTTGCAGATCAGTGCACTCCTGGGCGCAGCTGTGCTTGCATGCTGGCTGTGTTTCACGACCGTGTCCGTAGCCTTCCATGGACGTGCGCTCGCGGAGAAAGATCGACAGATCAACACCACGCGCGCTTCGGCGGACCGGATGATTGCTGAAGCCCAGGCCAGCGAAGCCACCGCGCTCTCCTTCATGGAAAGCCGGATGCAGGAATTTGACCGGACCGCGTACGAATTCCAGATGCGCCACGAGACGCTGCGACAGCTCGTCGAATTCGCCGAACAGCTGTCCGGCCAGGACATGGACCCGTCACCGGCTCTGGAAGACGGTCGAGTGCTGATGGCCGCCACCCCGGCCGACCCGACCCCGCGCGAAGCGCGCGACTCACTCGTCAGCGTCGCCGCCATGACAGACGCGCCGGAAGACCAGATCACCTATCTCATGGGCGAACAGGACTCCGTCCTGGCCCAGGCCGAGGACGCAACCGAGGCGCGCCTCGAAAACCTGCGTGCCGTGCTGCGCCTGACCGGTCTCAATATCGAGGATGTGATTGCTGACGGTCGGGACAGCGAGGAACAAGGCGGCCCATTCGAGCCGATCTCGCTTTCCAGTGCCTTCTCTGGCGGTATCGAGCTCGACGGTCAGTTTTCCTCGCGGATCAACCGCATCGCCTCACGCATGCTGGAAGTCGGCGAGCTGGAACGTTTTGCGGTCGAAGGGCCCTTCGGCGAGCCGATCGCCGTGCCGCACCGGCGCACGTCCCCGTTTGGCGTCCGGATCGACCCGTTCAACGGTCGTCCGACCCAGCACAGGGGCATGGATTTTGGCGCCTATCGCCGCGCACCGATCGTTGCAACCGGTCCGGGCGAGGTCATTTACGCGGGCTGGCGGAGCGGCTATGGTCGAACCGTTGAAATCGATCACGGATACGGGTTCGTTACGCGGTATGCTCACTTGCATGAGATTGCCGTGCGCCGCGGTGACCGGGTTCAGCGCGGACAACAGATCGGGGGCATGGGGTCCACGGGTCGTAGTACCGCTACGCACCTGCACTATGAAATCTGGTACAACGGGTCAGCCATTGACCCGAACCGTCTACTGAGAGCGGGACGATATGTTCAACAAGGGTAATAAAGACTCATCCACCCCAGAAGCGATGCAAACCTCCAGCGCACCGGCGAAAAGGACCACCATGAAATCGAAAGCACCCTCTATTCTCTCCGGAGATCTTGTCCTTACGGGTTCCATTGTTTCCGAGGGCGAAGTTCAACTCGACGGTTCCGTCGAAGGTGATATCCGCGCCGGATCCCTGATCATCGGCGAGGAAGCTTCGGTGAATGGTGAGGTTCTGGCAGAAACCGTGGTGATCCGCGGTCGCGTCTCCGGTTCCGTCCGGGCGCGCCAGGTGCAACTCGCCGCCACTGCGCGCATCGAAGGCGACATCGTCCACGCGGCGCTGTCCGTCGAGAGCGGTGCTTTCTTCGACGGCCATTGCCGTCACGCATCCGATCCGCTGAGCGAGAAATCTTCAGCTCCGACCTCGGCTCCGGCATCCAGCGCCTCCAGCAGCAAGTCTTCTGACACGCCGCCGCCGGCCGCGAACAAGTCTTCGGTCACCTCGATCGAGCCGCCGCTGGCCGCGTCCAAGTCCTCGGCTTAGCTGAACCAGGACGAATTCGAGTTCTAGAAAACGGCGGAGCGAAAGCTCCGCCGTTTTTCTTTGGCGATCAGGTTTCAGAGGACTTCGGGGGTGTCCAGACGGTCTTGTAGAGATCAAAGCGACGGTCACGGAGATTCTGGACAGTGCCCTGTGCCCGCGCCCAGGAGAGGTCCGTCAGATCCAGATCCGCGATGGTCACGGTCTCCACATTCTCCGTCGCCTCCGCCGCGATACCATCGCGTGCAAAGGGGAAGTCGCACGGGGTCAGAATGGCGGACTGAGCGTATTGCACATCCATGTTTTCCACATTTGGCAGGTTTCCGACATTGCCTGACATGACCACGTAGAGCTGGTTCTCAATGGCACGGGCCTGGCAGCAATAACGCACCCGCAGATAGCCCTGCCTGTTGTCCGTACAGAAGGGGACGAAAAGAATGCGAGCCCCTTCATCGGCCAGGCGACGCGCGAGCTCCGGAAACTCCGAATCGTAACAGATGAGCACGCCGACCGGTCCGCAATCGGTATCAATCGCCCGAACTTCATCGCCCCCCTGGATCGCCCACCAGTGGCGTTCATTCGGCGTCGGATGGATTTTCTCGCGCGGATGCACGGAGCCGTCACGCAGGAAGACATAGGCGACGTTCTGGATCTCGTCATCCTCGGTCCGGGTCGGATGCGAGCCGCCGATAATATTGATGTTGTAGCTGATCGCGAGCTGCCGCATCGCATCCACAAGCTGGGGCGTGTACCCGGTTAATTGCTCGATGGCCTCGGCCGGTGTGAGCTTCTTGGGCGCCAGCGCCAGCAATTGCAGGGTGAAAAGCTCCGGGAAGACCACGAAATCACAGCGGTAGTCCGAGCAGACATCGACGAAATATTCCACATTGCTCAGGAATTCCTCGACACTGGAAATCATCCGCTGCTGGAACTGGACGGTCGCGACCCGAACGGCCTCCTTCTGGCCGTGGGCCAGCTGCGAGCGCGTCTGCACCTCTTCGGCATACGGGTTTCGCCAGACCATGTGGCTGGCACAGGCCGACGACGCCTTGTCCTCCGGAAGGTACTCCATCAGCACGCCAATCGGCTCGAAGCCCGAGCGCAGATGAAAATTCACCACGGAGTCAACAATCGTTTTGTCGCGCACCGCTTCGATATAATCGAGCGGGTTCGGATACACCTTGCGACGACGCCCCCAGCCCGGCATCCGCCCGCCAAAGACGATCCCCTTGAGGTTCTCCGCCTCACACAATTGGCGACGCGCATCATAGAGACGCTGGCCGATCCGCAACCGACGATGCGCCGGGTCAACGCCAACGTCCATGCCATAGAGCCAGTCCCCATGCGGATCGTGACGCGCCGCAAATCCGCCCCCGGTGATTTCCGACCAGGTATGGGGTTTCAGCGCGAGCTCCTCGGTAATCTTGAAGGAGGCCGCGAAGCCGACAATCTCGTCCTCATAGACGACGACAAACTGGCCGTCCGGGAAGGCCGCGATCTGGCCGGCGATCATTCCGGGATCATACGGCGCCATGTTCCGGTAGACGCGCTGGCACAGCGCAATGACGGCATCAATGTCCTCGGTCCGCGTGTTCCGGATTTCGAGCGACGTCTTTTTTGACATGGATGCCATAGCGGGAATCTCCGATTGGGTATTCCTATCAGTTGATCCGACGCGCCTGTTTCGTCAACTCATCTGTAAGCAGGACAGGCGATTACGCCCTGCTCTCAGGCGAAGGTGAAAACGACAGCACGCGCTCCATAAGACATGTTTGTTTTTTAAACTTGTTTCTGCTATTCAGTGGTCAAGACAAGGAGACAACATGACCTCTTCCCCCCTGACCCGCCTGCACGGGCTCGACGCGATACGCGCCTTTGCCCTGCTTCTCGGCCTCGTGCTCCACGCAGCCATGTCCTTCATTCCAGGGCCTTATGGCATCCCGATCTGGGTCGTGCGCGACAGCATGGCGTCCGACAGCTTCGCCCTCGCCTTCTACATCCCGCACATTTTCCGCATGGTCTTGTTCTTCACCATCGCCGGATTTTTCGCCCGCCTCGCCTACGAGAAAAGAGGGGCGCTCGGCTTCGGTATCGACCGGATCAAACGCATCGCCCTGCCGCTGGCAAGCTTCTGGATGCCGGTTTTCGCGGCGATTGTCGCCGTATTGATCTGGGGTGCGGTCAAGGCCAATGGCGGTGAAATGCCGGAGGCTCCGGAACAACCCGGCCTGAGCGCCGAAAACTTCCCGCTGACCCATCTCTGGTTCCTTTACCTGCTCTGCCTCTTCTATCCGGTAGCCATGGTCCTGCGCGGCGCCTTCCGCCTGATCGACCGGAATGACGTCATCGGTGGTCTCGTTGACCGCCTGGTCAATCTCATCACCCTGACCCCGCTCGGGCTCTTCGTTCTGGCGGTACCGCTGACCCTCGCTTTCATGCAGGCCAGCGAGTGGATGATGTGGTTCGGCATTCCGACGCCGGATACCGGTCTCATCCCGAACACCGTCGCGCTGACAGGCTATGGCACCGCCTTCACGTTTGGCTGGTTGCTCCATCGTCAGGCGGACCTGCTCAAGCGCTTCCAGACCTGGTGGCCGATCTACCTGTCCGCTGCGGTCGTCCTGACCTGGGCGTGCCTGAACCAGACCGGTTATGCGCCGAATTTCAACATGGGTGACGACACCCAGGCCACCTGGCTCTACGCCGCCGGGTATGCCAGCGCCGGATGGGCGTGGAGCCTGGGGCTGATCGGCGTCGGCCTGAGCCTGTTCGGCAAGGCCAACCGCGCCGTCCGCTATCTCGCCGATGCGAGCTACTGGATCTATATCATCCACCTTCCGGCAGTCATGGCCCTGCAGGTCGCCGTCTCCGACATTGCCCTGCCGGCTCTGGTGAAATTCGGCCTGATCAACGCGATCACCCTCTGCCTTGCCCTGGCGACCTACCATTTCGTGGTTCGCAACACCTGGCTCGGCGGCTGGATCAATGGCCGTCGCCATGGCAAATCCGAGACGGTGAAAACCGACGCGGCCCTGCCGGATTCGGCAACGGCCTGAATCGGCGCATACACATGTGGGACCCGGTGTTGAGGCACCGGGTCCGGCAATCTGGGAAGGAAGACCCGATGAGTTCAGAGATCGACGAAGCCCGTGAAACCCTCGCTTTCATGCGTTCCCTGGCGGACGGTCCGGAACAACCCAATCGAGCCATGGGACAGGCCTTTTTCGCCGCGGGCATCGTCTACGGCTTCCAGGGGCTCTGCCAGTGGGGCCTGGCCGCCGGCTTCTTAAGCCTTTCCGACACGGCGTATCTGATCTTCGTCGTCGCCTGCTCGGCCGTCTATATGGCGATACTGGGTGCGATCATCTGGAAGAACCGCAAGAAGCAGACTCGAACCGCAGTCGGTCGCGCCTATGAAGCGGCTTTCCAGGGTGCCGGTATTGCCAATCTCTGCATGGTTCTGGTGTTCACGGCGGCATCGATCCGCCTCGACAATGCCGGGATCTGGTATTTCTACGCGCCGATGATCTACGCCATGCAGGGCGCGGCCTGGTATCTCGCCTTCCGCATGCGCAAGCGTGGCTGGCTGGGCCTGGTATCGCTGGGCTGGTTCGTTGGATCGGTCGCGCTGGGCATGACCGCCCACTCCGCCACCTACGTCCTGGTGATCGCCCTCTCCCTCATCCTGCTGCTTGGCGGTCCGGGCTGGGTGATGATGCGCCTGGCTGATGCGCGTTCTGAACAGGCTGGCTGATGAGCGCCCCCGGCATCAACAAGATCGATGACGTCATCCACGGCCGGTTGAGATTGGGCATCATGACCTATCTCGCCAATGCCGAGGTGGCCGACTTCACGGAGCTGGCAACCGCGCTCGAGGCGACGCGTGGCAATCTCTCCGTCCACCTGCGCAAGCTGGAGGAAGCGGGCTATATCGAGATCGAGAAGAGCTTCGTCGACCGCAAACCCCTCACCCAGGCCCGTATTACCAAATCCGGGCGCGCCGCATTCAAGGCCTATGTGAAAGCGATCGCAGACCTGCTGGGAAGTGCGGACTAGGCGTCCGCGTCCTCGTCTCCGCCCACGCGCGCAGCCAGGGCTGCCGCCATGAACTCATCAAGATCCCCGTCGAGCACGCCGCCCGTATTGGACGTCTCCACATTCGTGCGCAAGTCCTTGACCATCTGGTAGGGCTGCAGAACGTAGGAACGGATCTGATGCCCCCAACCGATATCGGTCTTGCTTTCGGCTTCGGCCTGGGCAGCGGCCTCGCGGGTCTGCAGCTCGATCTCGTAGACGCGGGCTCGCAGCATGTCCCAGGCCTGGGCCCGGTTCTTGTGCTGGGAGCGCTCATTCTGACACTGCACCACGATCGGCCGCTCCTGGCCGGGCATGTCATAGGTCAGGCGCACTGCGGAATCCGTCGTATTGACGTGCTGCCCGCCCGCGCCCGAGGCGCGGTAGGTGTCGACCCGAACCTTGCCCTCATCGATCTCGACCTCGATACGGTCATCGATCAGCGGGTAGACCCAGACACTGGCAAAACTGGTGTGACGACGCGCGCTGGAATCATAGGGCGAAATCCGGACCAGCCGGTGCACCCCGGCTTCCGTCTTCAGCCAGCCATAGGCATTCTCACCCTTCACCAGCAAAGTTGCGGACTTCAGTCCGGCCTCGTCGCCGGGCTGTTCCTCGATCACTTCGACCTTGTAGCCGTGCGCATTCGCCCAGCGTGAGTACATGCGCGACATCATCGACGCCCAGTCCTGGGCTTCGGTGCCGCCAGCGCCCGGGTGGATCTCCACATAGGCGTCATTGCCATCCGCCTCGCCCGAGAGCAGGGCTTCCAGCTCGGCGCGCTTCATCTTGTCCTGGAGCGTTCGCAGGCCGGCGACGGCGTCCTCGATCATCGACTCATCGCCTTCCATTTCGGCGAGTTCGACCAGTTCGATCGTGTCGGCAAGTTCGGTTTCGGCTTCGGAAATGACTTCGATCGCCGCATCAAGGCGGTTGCGTTCGCGCATCAGGGTCTGGGCCTGCTGCGGGTCATTCCAGAAATCCGGCGCTTCGGAAAGCGCGTTCAGTTCATCGAGTCTTTTCTGGGCTGTATCCCAGTCAAAGACGCCTCCTCAGCAAGCCTACGGCCTGCTGGATTTCGTCGGACAGGGTCTGGATGTCTGCGCGCATGGAAGATGCCGGTTTGCTGTCGTTGGGACGGAAGGGATAATCAGCGCCGCCGCTCGCCGCAAGGCGTCGGCTGCAGCGGGTCTAGTAGAGCCCGCCGAGATCTTCCTCTTCCTCCTCCTCATCCTCCTCGCCGTCTTCCTCTGACGGGTTCAGCGGATCGCCGCTGACGGAGGACCGTGCGAAGGACAAACCGCTTTCCTCCTCCGGCGACTGGCGCGACGGCTCAGTGCCCGGACGGAAGGCTTCGAGGATCACACCGGGCTGACCGAGAATGCCCGGCTCGCCCGTCAGACGGTCGATCGGTACCAGACGGACACCTTCCGGCACGCGGAAGGGCGCCACCGGATAACGACCGATGACATCCGCCAGGAAA
>Ga0070726_10001059_pt1 | contig 29287 bp, 43 predicted proteins | sample tdAd471_FD_67275 | JGI IMG/M metagenome (GOLD analysis project Ga0070726, IMG submission 67275) | Marine sediment microbial communities from the Atlantic coast under amendment with organic carbon and nitrate - tdAd47.1 | ecosystem: Environmental > Aquatic > Marine > Coastal > Sediment | place...
TCGGCGGCGGCATCGGCGGCGGCATCGGCGGCGGCATCGGCGGCGGCATCGGCGGCGGCATCGGCGGCGGCATCGGCGGCGGCATCGGCGGCGAGGTCGGCGGCGAGGTCGGCGGAATCGGCGGCGGAATCGGCGGCGAGGTCGGCGGAATCGGCGGCGGATTCGGCGGCGGCAACGCAGCAGCAACGCAGCAACCTAAACAGGAGCACACACAACACAATGAAACTTTCCACTGCCTACGAACTAGGTCGCAAAAACGGCGCGCTCGCAGCACAGCAAGCAGATACCAACGACGTAATAACCAACAGCGAATGGATTACTGCTAGTCTCGGTATCATTCCACCAACCCCAGAGCACGAAGCCGCCTGGATAGCAGGCTGCCGAGCAGGCTACCGCTGGGCAACCCAAATGCAAAAAGACCAAAGGCAGTACGAAAAGACAATCCGCATCCCAAGATAAACTGAACTCGTACAGCAACTCCGCCCTACCTCAGTTTCACAAGGAACCGTCTCAATGCGTAAAACTCGCAAGTCTCCGCCCAAGAAATTCACAGCAACCAACAACCGATACGTGCCTCAATTTACCACAGTCGGAGATCCTACTCTACCTCCGGACACAATGATGAGAGCAGCTATTGAGTGTCTCAACATCTCGCCTCAACTGAGTAATCGAGAACTGCAAGAAGTGCTCAATGATGACGGTTACGATGTCAGCGATAACTACCTAGGCACTTTAGCCTGGAAAGCTCGAGTGCGACTGGGTATCCGCCGAGAACGCTGTGCGTAAGATTCGGCAGTCTCCACTCTACCAAAGAAAAGGCTACCACATGACTCCTTGGATTTTGTGGCTCACTCCTGCTCTTGTTGTCCTTGGACTTATCGCTATTCTGTCAACTCCAAGCGAACCCAGAAAGGACTAGATGAAACAGCACCAATTCAAAACACACAGCGAGTACCTCAGAGCACAACGGCGCCTGACAAAGAAAAAGATCACCAACGACCCGAATCAACACTTTGTCAGCTCTGAAGTGATTGATTTCATTCTCGAAAAGACACCTCCAGGAGATGAATACTTCGAGCGAAAGGGATTGTGCCACGGAGTACGGAATGGAGTCGAGCTTGCTTTATTCAGCAACAAAGCTCCACCGAATTGGGTCTGGATCGGATCAGAAATCTACCAACCGCTCTGCGACGGCAACCTGGTCGTCTGCCACGACTTCAACAAACCCAAAGATGAGTGGTTCGGGAAATTCCATCTGATCTACTCTAACTCACTCGACCATGCCCGAGACCCTCAGTCCACTGCTAAAATCTGGATGGATCAGTTGAGGCCGTCTGGGCAGTGCTGGATCGAGTGGACTCAGTGGCACAACAAACTCGGTGCCCGAGGCAACCGAGCTGACTGCTTCGCCGGTACCGTCGAAGAATACTGTGCTCTTTTTGAGCCAGTCTCCGCCTCAATCCAGACGTATGAACTGCAAACACAACATCCAAGAAAACCAAAAGAAAAGGTACAGCGAGTCTTGATCTGCTGCACCCCTCTGTGAGGAGCCTTGATGTCTAGATACGGACCCTTCAAGCAGCCGGACCTGACAATCACTGTCTGGTACAACTGCCGAGGTGCTCGCAAATCAAAAGCATTCACCGAGCACGGCAAGGCCCGAAGATTCTTCAGCGCAAAGCTGAAAGGCGGCCACGATCCGAAACTGGAAGTCGAACCTTCTGGAAACCGCCCTGCTGCCGCATCCACTTAAACAGATTGTGGATAGGCTGACCGGCAAACTTACGAACCACCGGAGCCGTCTTTACGATGACTCCGGTGGTTCTGTTTGATTCTACCTGAACTGTCATCCGTCGGGACGATACCCACCAAACCACAGTCTCAGGCCGTCGGTTCAGCTGGCTCCCTGCTTCCATTGCCGCCTTCTTTGTTCTGCCGCAAAGCAGCTCGTCCACCAAACCAAAATGCGGTAAACGTCGTCACCAGCGGCTCAAGAGCGTTGACTGCATCTGTGTTATGCACCAGCGCTGCTGCACAGTACGAGCCTACCACCATCCACAACACAATCGGTCGAGTGAGCTGCTTGATCGGATCCGTCATTTTGTCTGCCAGTTCTCTTAAAATCGCAAAACCAATGTCAATCACGTGCGTCAGGGATCCATGCTGAATGCCAAGATCCCGTCAGAAACCGACTTGTCAGTGGTTGGAACGTCTGGGATTGAATGCCTTCCATCTCTCCTGGTGAGACAATCCTTTCTGGATTGTCTTTTGGATTCCACAAATCCAAACCAGCTCGATACCGAGCATGATACCACAGCACTCTCCCGAACGTTCCGCGCTTATAGGGACACGGTGCACACGGGTCGATCTCTGCGCGCTGAACTACCTGCTGCCATTCAGGTCGCCGCAGGCACTCATTCTGAGAAACATGATGCCCAGGGCCGAGTAGCTCAAACAACACCTGAGCCATAGATCTACCTAAGAGATCCTGGACTTTGGACTCCGAAAAAAGCCTAGATGTAGTAACTTCCTCTACGCACACGAGCCAGCAGTCTCCGTCAAAGAAATCAGTGCATCTTCGCAGCAAATCACTACCAGGTAGTCCACCACTGCGGCGTCTCCCACGCCCCTGCAACCAAGACATACCGGTAGAAAAAAGAAATCGCAACAGCCTGCATCCACACCGAAAGAGCGCAGATCGCCAAAATCTCGGAACAGATCAATCCAATCATCTCAAACGATTTCATGGGTCTTGTCTTTCTCTCTGGGTCTGCAGTTCAATTGCTCGAGTTACTGCATCTCGAGCTTCTACCAAGTCGTCGCAAGCGGAACCTTTCCCTCTCAATCCTGCACACAGCAGCTTCTTGACAGCGTGCTGAATCGCAGGGCAAGCAACTTGGTAGGCTTCAAGCACATTGTACACATCGACTACCACAGACCCAAGAGAATCTGGATGGACAGATTGGATTTCTCTGTGGTACTTGTTTCCTGTGTGCTCTTTCTTCGTATCCGTCATTCCGTCACCAATTCTAGACTGACCAGTTTACTGAGACACTCATCTCGTTCACGCGAACGATCACCGCCCCAGCCCTTGATGTTCGCCTTGAGAATCCTCTCTGCGTCCTGATGGGTGCAAGGAAGCTCAACACAGCTCGCCATCGCTGCTACTGCTTTCTTGTCTAATCTCGACAAAAACGTCCCGTGGAGCCGGTAGTCTTCGAAAGCCTCCCAGACAATCGGAAACAGCGGCTTAACAATCTGCTCACCGATCGTTGTTGCATAGTCCCGGATCTCTTTCTGGGCGTGCGAGTCCATTCGCAGCCCGAGAAAATGGAGCAGATTGTGCAGATCAATCTTCCAGTAGGCTTCGGTGTACGTTGACAGCGGCAAGTCTTTTCTAGCTTGCTCTTTGGCGACCCCAAGCTCAAGACGTGATCGATACACCTTCGCCGCCGCCTCATGCAATAGAGTCTCTTCAGAACTCAAAAACTCTCCTGGACTGAGTGCCTGGTCATCATCTCCATATCCAATAGAAAAGGCAGCCAGATCATCTGGGAGTGCGTCGGCGTCCTGCCACCCATCTCCTAGAACACCGGAACTCCCTTGTTTGTTGCCGGTTGACTGCTTTCTCCATTGATCAAGAGGCGTTTTCTGCTGACTGTCAATCGCCTCAGTGTATCGAGTCGAGTATTCGTTGACGTTCGCGGTGCGATGCCGAATCCACTGCCGCCAGCAATCCATCGGCACACGAACCAGCAACTTAACTTCAGCCATCTCAAACGGAGTGGTGTGCCGATGCCGCATCAGATACCGAATGAGATGCCTATCTCCACGAACAGTCTCTTCTGCCGAAGTTTCTTCCCGTTGATCATTGCCATAACTCACCCGCGCTGCCTGGACAACCGATGCATCATCGCCCATCACGTCAACCAGGCACACAAATCCATCGTCCAAGACAGGAAACTTTTTCCACTGAAGTTCTTTCAATCCACTCACGACTCATCTCCGATCGTAACCACGGAACCGCATTTCAGTTCCTGAATATGAGTGACCATGATGAACTGAACTCCCAATTCATCAGCCAACTGCAGAATCAAAGCCCGCAACCGAGGTCGATACTCAGCAGAAACGAACCGAAACGGTTCGTCAAGAATCAAGATACGACGCAGCGGCGGCCGCACCAGCATCAAACACGACAACCTGAGGGCAAACGCAGCAACATCGACAACCCCGCCGCCAGCTGAACCCAGCGGATCAAGTTCCATTCCATCACGAACGAATACAAGTCTTGCCTCAGTCTTACCCCGCTTCTGTTCAAACACAATCCGAAACTCATACGGGTCGTCAAAAATGGTTTCTAAGCACCTAGAAACCAAATCTGCGATACGGTGGTGGGCTTCCTGCTGAACTGCTTGGGCGGCTGACTGCAGCACCATCTGCGCCATTTCTGCGGCTGCTACTGAATCAGCCGCGTCAATGAGCTCCTGCCTGGAAGCTCGTAAACGATCGTCAGCCGACCTCTTCTTTGCGAGAAGTTCATTGAGTTTTGAACGGTACTCAGTCATCCAGAAGATCTCCATATTTCTCCCGAAACTCATCCATGAGTTCAGTGTACTGCTGTTCCGATGACTCTGCTTTGCCTTTCAGTTCCTCGAGCAAAGCTTCAGCCTCTTCGACAGAATCGCACTCAAACTCTTCTTTGAGCTTTGCCAAGTGCGTCTGCAAAACCCCTTTGGCTTCAGAGACCTCTTGCTGCAGGCTCTCAACCTTCTTCTTGATTCTCTGAAACTCTTCAACCGTCACTGCCATCATTCATCTCCTTGATGATTTTGTATGTCCTTCTCCACCCCAACCTGCGAGCCATACTCAGAACAACTCTCGGTTCTGGGTTATCGTTGAACATCACATCATCGATAATCTTGTCGTCCCAGCCTTCGATTCGCATAAACCCAACCACTTTGGTACGGGTTTGCCAGATTTCATCCATGTCAGGGATATACGTGTCGAAGCTCATCCAAGAATGTCCTGCCCTAAGTCCTCAAGCACCAACTCACGAACTCTGCTTGGATACTTACCTACGTCCAAGACACGATCAACCGCACCCCTAAAATCAAGAGAGTCTTGTCCAGTCGACTGCAAAGCCTTGAGAAACTCTTCTGAGTCGATGTCTACCGAATCCAGATATTCGATATCTGCTAAATCGGACTCCGCCAAGAATTTGTCCTGTGACGTGTCGAGATAATGAACACGAATCGATCCATCAGCCATCAGCAAACCTACGTGAGGCTGATAATCTACCTCATCGATCTTTCTTCGCATTAAACCGCCGCAATTCATAATCTGGCAACGATCCGTGCTCTTAACCACAAACCCCTTGTGATTATCTCCGAAGAATGCAGCATCATAGTTCTGAAGAGACTTCAGATAAGAACTGGCTACCTTGTTCTCATCCGCTCCAGGGTAACTCTTCCCTTCTATCCAGATATACGAATGCACAATGGCTACACTGATCTGACCTCTGGTGACCAGTTCCGGTTCATCGATTGAGCATTCCCAAGGGACGCCGAACACACGCACAGAAGGTCCAATCCCAATCGGTTCGGAATGACAAACATTCTGAACCACTTTCGCCGCTACCAACGACCAATACGCCGATCGATGGATTTGCTCGAGGTCATGGTTCGGTAGATCGTGCTGCCCAGGAATTGCGTACACCGCAGGGAATTCTCCGAAAACCTCGATAGCAAAATTGATCAGTTCCGGTGGACTGTTCCAACGATCAAAGACATCTCCGGCGATGAGCAGAGGGCACCAGTGCTTCTTGCAGATTTCCTGCAACTTTTTGAGCGGACGGTGCATTGCCGCGTACCAATCCGGCTCCGCTGATCGTGCCACCGGCGGTTTATGCGACAAATGCACATCTGAGCACACCACAGCTACCACGTCACCGTCTGGGTTCCTGGCTCTATCTGCCACAACCATCTCCAATTCTTACAAGGGCCAAGATTGACCATAGCCGACTTCTGTAGCGGTGCACACCTCACCGTCTTCATTCAGCAATTTCTGGAAGTCCGAAATGCTGATCCGGAAATCACCGACATCGCCCCACTTTGCACCCCAAGAATTTCTTGCAAAGAAAAACCCATCTTTGAGATTCACCCCAAAAACCGTGACCGCGTGCCCTCCCATCAAACTCCCGTGGGCATGTACAAATCCAGACGAATCTGTCTGCATCATACCAAAGTACCAATTCGCTCCCAAGATGACCGGACCCTTTTCGAGAATCCAGTGAGCTGCTGTCTGAGCATTTGTCGTGAATCGATACTCTTTGGCATGTCCTGTCAACTTGAGGACTTTCATCGCTCCACGAATCGACGTCCCGTCGTACTGAGTACCTTCCCACTCATCGTAGTTCTTAGCCAATTCATAGATACCATTGGGATGCATCGGCCTCTGACGAATTGGTTCTGCATCCAGCCAATGGTACGCAGCGTACCCTACACACGCAGGCGAAGTCTCTTGGTTCATCGGCCTGCCGACTCGCCATCTTCTGGCCCATCGATGAGTGCTCAAGACAGGAAGACTGTAGTCTCTATCATCTCTCGCATAGTACCGCTCAAATCGAATCGTGCTCATCGCAAACTCTACTTTCTTCTGGTCTTCCTAATCTCAAGTAATCCTCGAGATAGTGGTATCGATTCGTTGGCTCAAGTACCATCTCAATGATTCTATCAATGCCTATCTGAAATGACGGCGCTTTCAATTCATAGGCAACGTACGTCCGGCAATTAGGCAGAACTCGAGACTGCTGCCATTCAGGAGACGACCAAATTTCGGCACGAAGAATCGCATGAGTTTTTGTGTCACAAATCACAATCAAGTACGCACTAACCACCACCGCCAAACTCCTTTCCGCACAATGGACAGAACCCTTTCAGAGCAGCCGCCTCTTTTCTTGCCTGTGCAAACTTCTTGCTTACCAATTCAAGGCTACTCTGAGCCTCCTGTATTCGCTGAACTTGCCGTTCCAGAGAAGTACACTCAAACCGTATATCTTCGACTGATTTCTTTAGATCGTGCAAACCTTTCAGGTCAGGCACTTGCCTACTCGCAGCTTTCTGAGCCCCACCGACCTGACCGCACAGCAGCATCAACTGATTACATCGTTTCCTAGACTTCCCGGCCTGCCTGGCAGCATCTAGTACCCTGTCAGCTGCTGCTGCTACCAATGCCGCCTGGTTGCTGCTACGTACCGCAGACAGGTAGCTGGCAACCACCTGCAACTGATCTTTCCTGCGCAGACATAAACGACCAGCGACCACTACTCGATCCACCAATTCGACCTGCCCACTAAGTCGAGATATCAGTGCACCCGAATCTTTTGATCGACGAATAGAGATCTTCAGTGAATCAATTCTTTGCTGATACTGGAAATGCTGCTTCGCACAATTGATCAGCCCCAGCAAACCTTCGACAGCGCCCTGGCCCTGCTTAACTTTTCTCCGAGCCTTTCGAATCGATTCAACCAAAATTCCAAGATCAGCTGAACGACTGGCTACGTCTGCGGCTTCTTTTTGCTTTGATTCTACTGCAACCAAAAGGCTATCAGCATCCTCCACCCACTTGAGCTCTTCGGCTTCTTTTCGAACTGCGACAAGTCGCTCTTCAGCCAATTCTTCGGCAGTCCTCTCTCGTTTCACTCGAGATTTCGATGACTGCAGACTGCTATCAATTATCTGGAGATCGACAACCTCATTCAATCTTCGAGAAACTGCGCCTGAAGTCTCTGAAAACCAAAACGGTGAATCGTGCTGCGCTTGTGTGTTGATCTGATTCAAATTCAACAGATCAGCAACCTTATCCGGTACCGATGCACCGAACGACTTGAGCTTGGACTCTCCGAGTCGATACTCATTCACTGAAGCCGTTCTTCGTCGAATGATAACTTGCCCATCGACTTCTAACCGAACAACAGCCTCTTTCTCTCCTTCACGAATGAAAGCCGAACCTTGCGGCTGGTTGCAGCATACCCACTGCAAAGCACGAATGATTGCAGATTTACCAGAGTCCGAAGAACCGACAATCGTAGTCACTTTTTCATCGAACTCGACAGTTCGTTTGCTGTGGGCTTGGAAATTCTTCAGTTTGAGTTTCTCAAACATGTATCAGATTATCCGTTCAAGGAGCTGCAAAAGATAGGCGCGATCCAGAGGTTTGCCTTCGGCATTCTCGATTTCCGCTCGATACAAATTCAGCACCTCCTGGAAGTGCGCAGCATCGACTCCAGTCATCTGGTCTTCGAGGACGTTGAAATCGGTCAAATCCAAGTCACTAACCTGGAAACACATCTTCAGGTACTGAGCTGCTGTGATTCTCCATCCACGCTGAATGAACTTTCTGGTCCTGATCAATGAACAGACTGGATATTTACTGCCCTGGTATATCAACTCTCGAGACAACAGGCACTCCAGAGCAGCTGGCTTCAGAACCAACTCCCCATTCCATGAAGTCCAGTAGTTGGTGCAATGGGCGAAGTCGTAGTTTTCATGAATCTGATCTGGTTCACCCCAAAATCGGATAACCATCTGGATATCATCACTCAATGTGATAGCATTCGAAGACAACCAGATTGGCCGATAGGTCCGCTTCGGTTCTTTGATCTGATCTTCGGATGCACCATCAACCATACCCATCGCTGCATCGAGGTATTCTTCGGCTGCCTCATCATCAGGAACCGTTTCGAAGTACTCATAATCAGGTGTCTCATTTTCCGTAGCAATCCCAGAACTCCTAACAACCACCTTCAGTCTTGTCACTCTGGGATCTGTGAGTTCCGTTGGCAGCAATGTCCGGCGAGCCGGTTGTCCGTAATCATCTGCCAGATAACACTCAATCCCTTCCTGAGAACTCGGACGATTAGCCAGGTACTGCTTCACGTAGTAATCAGCCACCGCAAAAGCTGAGTCTCGGTCCTTGAAATAGACATCATAGTCATTGACCTTCTCTCCGAGAAGCATCGAAGCAATGCTGCCGCCTGTGACTATCGCAGACTGCAGAACCACATCCCGAACAGACGGATCCTCAATCGTCTCAGCCCATGATCGAATTTTTCGGCGGAGCACAGACTTAATCGTCTTGGCTTTCATCGACACTCATCTCCACAGGTAATTTGTAGATCGCATCAATTGACGCTGGACACGGCTGCCAACTATACGGTTCGAGATTGATCTTCGACGGCCAAACATACGGCGTCGAACCTCGATCAGTAGGTACTGCGGGCTTTTCTAGCCACCCAAATTGCCCGTAATGTGTTTCGTGGAGCTTCGGCTTCCCGAATCTCGTCCAGAATTTTTCGTAATCAGAAGGAAGCCACTGAGACTTCTTACTCGGAAAGTCTAGTTTGTCCTCAAGAGAGAGATTTCGAAAACGACAAAACGTCTCATCCTCGAGACCTTTCCTCAAGAGAACAGAACGATGAGAAGCATGGTACGGTTCGTATCCCAACCAAGCAGGAACCTTAGACGTGCCCCAGCGAAATTGGGCAATCTGAGGCAGACAACCGTCCCGGTAGTCTTTGCTTATCCAGCACTGGCAGATAGCAATTCCGTATCGAACAAGAGTTCGACTGCACCCGATCCACTGCTGAGCTGCTGGATGGCTGTACCACGAGCCCGTCCCAGCCCGAATCGTTTGGAGCAACTGAAGCACTTCTACTCTCTGCTTACCAAGTCTCCTATTATCGAGACACGCGGCAGACTCATGGAAATCAGCGTAGGGTAGAAAAGTTTGCATAGTTCTGATTACGTCAACGATGGAACTATCCGTACCAAAATCAAAAATCTTTGGCGCACTTATCTTCGTAATCTCGGCACTCATTGTAGGCTCTCTGCGCTTTCTTATCGAGAACCCCAGCAATGAACTCAATCTCCTCATCGCTTGACCCGTGCTCGACTAGACCAGGATCGTGTGTTTTCGCATCCAAGGTTTGCCAAATAATCGACAAAGCCTCGCGTCTCAACTCTTTCCGTCGCTGCCTAGAAATTGCCACTGTTGAATCTCTGAAATACGCCAAAAATAACGGCAGTCGATCTCTTTCCCTGAAATCGACTGCCGCGCAGATTGTGGAGGTGCTGCAACAGAGTAACTGACTTAACTGCTGCAGCACCAGTCGGAACCGAGAAGACGTGTCGGTTCCGACTGGTATTTGGGCGGGCCTCGTGCTCGACTTTCAATCCTATCAGTGAAAAAGAAAAACCGAACACAACTGCGCATCATTCGGGAGGCAGGCACTATGCACAATCTCCGGAACTCTTGAAGACTTAGCAAATACGCCGCCCACTTTCTGGCTTTTCGATCTTCCTCTTGCTGCCAAACCGCCATCGCTTCTGCAAATTCGGCAGCTCTACTCTCCGCATCAGCCGCCGCCGCCGCCAACTGATGCCACTGCAGACTGAACTCCATCTTCGAACAATCCGAACAATCCGCAACTACCACAGCACTCGTATGCAGAGATTCGGTCGATTCATCTAAACCGCAGACAGCAAATGAGCCTGGCATTTCTCGACGACCGCCTTTGCCTGAAAACGAAGATTGCATCAACCCGCCTCTGCTGATTCCAACAAAATCAAATCTCCCAGCTCGTTGTACGTCTACTCAGCAGTCTCCAAAGCCCATCTCAGCAGACAAAGTGCATCTGCTTGGTCATCTGTTTTGATTTCTTGGTGCGGCCAGAACTTCTTAGCAGCTAGCACCATCTCGTCTTTAGATGCTCGCCCATTACCAACAGCAAACTTTTTCAGAGAAGTAGGTGCTGTCTCTACAATAGGGATGCTGCCATTTTGAGCAGCTACCAAATGCACGATCCCGCGTAACGCTGGCAGCACCTCATTCGCCGCACCACGCTTACCGCCTGCGGCTCGCTCAACCGCAATTACGTCAACACCATGGGCGCCGTGAATCGTCAGCGTCAGCCACCGATACAGAGCAAGCAACCGCAAGCCATCTGTCTTAGCTTTTAGATTCTTCATACCGGAATGAAGAGACCGACCGGTCCAAAAGGCCCAGCCGGTCTTGGTGGCTAAATCTAAGGCAAGGACCCGTCGATTCATAGAGTCGAGGTCCTTTGAACTGATGCCAGTTCAGGAACTCGATGAGTCGGGAATTCTGATCTGATTTCAGTGAACAGTTTTCGCAGCGAATCAGAAGCTGCCTTGACACGTTCCACTGAAGCACCGGTCTCGCATCCTGCCAAGTCTAGTCCAGTGATCAATTGATCAAAATCACTGGCTGCCTCGACAAGATGGTCAAGTCCTGATCGAAGAAGAGCTTTGTTTTGCGTTGCAACAGTCACCGGCATTCTCCTTTCAGATATCGAATCCTCGAACTCGATCCCCTTTCTGGCTAGACCTGAAACTCCGAGTGGTAATCCCCAATTCCCCAAGAACACGATTCACTTTCTGGGGAGTTACTTCATCGTCCTTAAAGTCTGCTGGGCAGTTTAATCCAGGAAACGGAAGAGTCACAAGTGGTAAATTCCGATTGAATACCGATAAATTGGAGGATATCGCCTTGTATGCCTTCGTCGTCTCTTTGAGTTCGTTCTTCAGCCACTTAATGGCTGTTTTCTCTCCGATGCCTTCAACACCTTCGACATTGTCTGATTTGCACCCAGCCCACGCCTTAACGTGAGCCCACTGCTGAGGCGAAATCCTCCACTCTCTTTTGAAAGATTCTGCAGTCACCGCCTTCTTCGATCTTGGGCTGTACCAGCTGACATTCTCTCTCAAGCACTGCCAAAGATCATTATCACCCGTCACAATTACTGCAGAATCCTTAAGAGGAATCTCTTCAGCAACAGCAGCAAGAATGTCATCAGCCTCAAAACCCCGCCGCCGAAAAATATTTCGGTATCCCATTTCAGGTAAGACATTCCGTCCTAGATCTCGAACTTCTCCGTAGAAGCTTTTCAGTTCCTCCTCCTCTTCTTCTGTCAAATCTTTATTTCGATGCGCCTTGTAATCCGGAACCAGCTCTCTTCGGTGTCCACCTCCTCCTGCATCAAAAGCGAATACCGCCCGATCGCAGCCCCAGAGATCCGTGACCATATCGATCGCACGAATCACACCAAAAACGACACCGGTGGGACGGTCATTGTAGACCATTCCACCGGTGGTATGTCGTGCAACATGGCACAAATAGGTTGCATCAAGCAGCAGCCACTTCACTGAGGTGTTCCTTTTCCTTTTCCTTTTGAATCGCCTCATGCACCTCCAATCGATGCACTGAAATCTCTTTCGGTGCATCAATTCCTAAACGAACTTTGTCGCCGCGAATATCAACCACCGTGATGACGATGTTACCGCCAATAACGATCTTTTCATCTCGCAGTCTTGATAGAACCAACATTGTGTGTCCTCCTGTCCTTTCCGTGAATTTGACACAACTATCAATACCAGCTGCTCTCAGCAACTGATCAATCCCTTATTGAGTCTAGCAAAAGAACCAAAAACCTCCAACCTAAATCTAAGAGCTCCGTTTCCGGCAAGGATTCGAACCTTGCAACACGATTCACAGGAGGCCTGGACCCCCTTGCACAAACAACGTGCATCGCGACGTCGTGATTCGCCTGTGTCTACCCATTCCACCACAGAAACGGAACCCCCTCTCGGTTCAATTTACTGGTACCTGGATTTTCTTTCGACTTTGCAGCCTTCTTCGATCTCGTCAAAAACTTCCTTGACAAGCTGACGCACATCAAATTCCAAATCATTGTCTTCGATGTACTTGATCAATTGATCCGGAGTACGTGCCTTGCCGTCGTCCACCAAATCGACCGCCTTGATACGTCCATTCGCAGACGGCCAGCGGTGCTCATCTGCCAAATACTGCACACACGCACCGATATCATCGAATCCATGTGAGTAGTAGAATATCAAGTCGAATTCTCTCAACCGACCCGAAGCTCGATTTTTCTTCAACTTGACCTTGACATTTGACCCAATCTGGCGAGTCTGCTTCTGGACTGTTTTGGTGATCTTCTTACCGACCTGCATCCAGATTTCCAGCGTAGCGTAGAACGTCAACGCATGCCCACCGGATCGAGTCTTCGGATTGAACATTGCATTCGATCCGATGTTGTCTCGAGTTTGGTTGATAATCACCAGAATACTGCCAGTCGCTCTCAGTTTTCTGAGTATTTGGCGAATCCCAGACGCGTTCTTCTTGGCTTTGCCATCGCCATAATCGCCTTTAGCTGCCTTACCGCCTTCGATTGCTTTGACTCGCTCTTCAAACTTCTGGCCTTCGTACTCAGAAGTCAGAGCATCCATCGAGTCCAGAACGTAGATAATCGGCTTACCAGAATCCAAGAGCCGATGCACATGGTAGTAGAACTCTTCGATGGTCTCGCTGTAGACTGGATCCCCGTCCTCATCTTCCCGAGGAGGTTTCAATCGATCTACAAGATTTTGACCGAAGTACCTACCGGTATCCATCAAAGCCCCGTACTCGACATCATCGTACACGAGATCGTAATCATCGAATACCGGATTGACTGCTGCTTCTGCCAACCAACTGCGTGCCAAAAACGTCTTCCCGGCGCCTGAATCTCCAACCAAAAATACATAAGTCCCCGGTGGAATTGCTCCTTCGAGATGTCCTGTGCAGTTCAGATTGAGTAGAGTCGATGCGCCGTTGAGCAGCGTTTTTCTGTTGATCGGGATCAAATCAGATTCCACAGATCTTTTCCTGGTCAAGAGTTCAAGTGTCTGCGCAGTTGCTGCATCAATTTCATCATCCATTTCTACCAATCCCAAAGAGGCCGGCAGGGCCAGCAACGAACCCCGCCGGCCGGACGGCTGAGCACCGGAGCGCCTGTCCATAGCGACATCCATCTACCAGTGCATCAGCCTTGCCTTAGTCGAAATCCTTGTCCCAGTCGTCGTCATCAAAATCATCATCAGATGACGGTGCAGCCGGTTCATCATCGGATGGCGATGCATCGTCTTCATCGTCAAAAGGAAGGTCATCGAGATCTTCCTTCTTTTCCTTTTTCTTTCCGAGCTTTTTGACATCACTTGGAGAGATCGCTTTTTCGATGTTGTCGTCTTCATCAGTGAGAATCAACGATGTGCCGTCTCCACTGATCTTCATGATAGACCAAATCGATCCATCGTACTTGACATCATCACCAACAGCCAAGTCAAAATCATCAGCCGTCGGAAGCTTCCTTCTCTCCTTCTTTGGTTCTGGTTTCTCTTCAGCTTCGACCTTCTTCGGTCGATCCTTCTTCGGTCGATCCTTCTTCGGTCGATCCTTCTTCGGTTGCGGAGCATCCGCTTCGTCATTTTCGACTGAATCGTCATCTTCAGCCGGAAGACCAAGAAAGATGCGACGAAGTTCGTCGTATGACTTCTTCACCAGCAGCTTGTCCAAGCAAATCCCGTGATTGGAGAATTTTGCAGGCAGCGGCTCATCTCTCGGCTCAAAATCGATCGCAGTGACTTCAGTGAAGCTGAATCCACCGGCGTCTTTTTCGGTGATGGTCAGACGAAGACTGAACCCACTCTCATCTGGATCGTAGAAGAATTCCCAACCCGACTTCTCGCTGGCATTCTTGACTCGACTATCCAGCAACTCACCGAACAAACGATAACTCACCTCCCACAAGAGAATCTTGTCGGGTTCGGCGTGATCCCGAACCAAGAACAACTGTCTCTCCTTCGGATTCAGCGCCTTCAGCTCATCGGCTGTGTACTTCGGATCAGACGACTTCTCCTGCTTCCACTCCTGGATGTAATCTCTTTCGCCGAATGTCTTGGACGGACACACATACGACTTTTCGTCCGGCCCAATTCTTCGGTAAATGAAGAATGTCCTCTCAAAATACTCCATCCCTTCGTCCGCAAAGGGATTTCCCTTTCCTACCGTATACGGTAGGATGTCGATCGTCTTGACTCCTTCTTTCATTGCAAAGAAGCCATCGATCTCTGAAGGGACTCTCAACACCGTCCCTTCGTGTCCTGATGTCCTTCGCTCTGCTCGGGATCTCGCTGCTGAACGACGACGTTCTCGATCTCGACGATTAGCCATTGATTGAACCTTCTTTCTTTCGTTTTTCGTAGTAGTCAGCAGCCGCAAGCCACCCAAACCGACCCATCTTCACACACTGGAAGACTAGTACCGGTACAAACAAAAAGATGGCCACGGCTGCAGCAGCCACCTGACACGTAATCCAAAAGGAGTCTGACACCCCGAACTCCTAATCAAATTCTCGATCTTCGTCAACAACCTCTTGCCGACGATCCCTCTGTCCTCGCTTTCGTACGTCTTCTTTTTCAGCATCCGTCACCGGTCGTCGCAATTCCCCTGATGATTGCGTACTCCCTTGCGGCATCCCCGAGTAATAATCCCGCACAAACAACTCAACCAGCTGCGTCAGCGCCCGTTTCCGGTGCTCTAACGCCGCAACAGCCGCCTTCGCGACGTCAACTGCGTGCCGTGCTTTGCGCACCGCAGAGTTGGCTTTCATGCACCGTGGATCTTCTTCGATCGCAGCAGAAATCGATCCCTCTGTAACTTTGACAAGCCCGTAGTCTCCGGGATTAGAGCGAACCTCCCGATCGAGTTCAGCTCGAGTCACATCAAGATGGCTGCGAGCCTCATCCAAACTCATCTGCGCATCAGCGACTCGCTTAGACCACTCGTACATCTGCCTCGGCTGATCCAGCCATTCTTCGTCCAATTTGAGCCGATCAATGTCAAGTCTCAGATCAGGAATCAACTCACCCACCTTAGTTCTCCTCTTGTCTACTTTTTCGAAGACCTTGCCTTTGCAATTGCAGCAGCCGCCCATCGGTTGGTATCCACGATGCACTGCTCCGCACAAAAGGCAGACATAGTGGAATTCGTAATTGATCGACATGGTCTCATTCTGTCAACGATTCACCGCATTCCAGCAATTCAGCACCAACCCAGCTTTTCCTGTGTCAAAATAATTGTCTCGAAACTCGTCCAAGATGTCAGCTGCACGCTGCTGAGCATCCTGGCCTCCAGGTTTCAGGATTACACTGGTGGCGTACGACAGGATCATCCGCCGAAGCCCTTCGAAGTTCTCGTCTTTCGAAAGGTTACTGATGACATCAGCAACTTCTTTCCACCGAGTCCCTTTTCGAAACAATAGCCTGGCGATCTGAATTGCATCAGCTTCCCAGTCAGAAGCTTCAATAGCCTCAATCTGAGATTCCTCGTCAGGCAGCTCTGCAATCTGATTCAAAATGACCAATGCCTGCCGAGCTGATCCTTGACTGACCTGCACCAACTTTTTGGCAGCAGCTCCAGTGACATTGGTGAGCCCTTCTGCCTTGATGACCGCCTTCACTAAACTCGCGACTTCGGCATTCTTCAGAGAAACACACTTGATCTGTGTCGCTCGGGTGCGAATTGTCTGTTTCAGCTTCTGAGGGTCTGTCGTAGCCAGCATGAAATAGACATGCTTTGGTGTGTCTTCTAGCACCTTCAGCAGAGCACTCTGAGCATCCGAAGAGAGGGCGTGGCACTCGTCGAGCAAGAACACTCTCGACTTCCCTGCAACCGGCATTGCTCGGCACTGACTCGACAACTCACGCACCATATCAATACCACGCTCACGCGCTGCATTGATCTCGACAAAATCCATATCACTGCAGTCAAGAGTACTCTTCACAATGCGAGCAAGAGTGGTTTTGCCTGTGCCACTGGGTCCAGTGAACAAAAGAACATGCGGTATCTTACCAGCTGCGTGCATCTTCTCAAGCTGATTGACTGCAGCATGCTGCCCCACCACTTCTTCGAAACTCGAAGGACGATGCCGAATGTACAAATCAGTGTCTGCCATCGATCGAATTCTTTCTTGCTGAATTAAAAAGTCGAGTAGAGGCTCTGCCCTTCGAGGTTCCACGTCGTCATGTCAAATGGCTGTAATAGAATCATTCTAAAAACAGCAACTCCACTCGACTATCTTTAGACCACCTGCGTTACGTCCACCGCTTTCTTCTCAAACCAATTCGTCGGAGAAGCCTCGGCTTCGATTTCCAAAGGCACGACAATCCAATCCCAATGCTGACGAACCTTCTGTGTCATCACTTGATTGACTTCGTAAATTACGTCGTCAAACTCATCCTGATGCACGTCTAGCACCATTGAATCATGAATCTGACCGATTACTTTAGAACGCATCTTATTCTGCTTCAACCACTCATTCACTTGAATGAGAGACCAGAGAAGAAGATGAAATGATGGTCCTTGAATTGGATAGTTGTAGATGTTGTTCTTGGTGTAGACCCCTTTGCACACAAACCCGGTCATCATCTTGAACCAACCGCGTTTGAGGTACTCGTTCCACCAAACCTCTTTCTTGTCACGCCAGACCGGAAACCGATCTCCAAATCTCTGCTCGACTTTTTTGACATGTCGATAGAACGAATCCATCTCTGGATGCTTCTTGTTTCCAAGAGCATTGATACCAACACTACTCAAGTGCTCGTGCAGACCGACACCATCAACAGTCTTAAGGTCCATTCGATCAATGACAGCCCACAAAGCCTCTGCGCAGCTCCCCCAATAACTGCCATAGAGAATCGGAAAAACGAATTTGTTCTTCCCCATCCCTCGAGCAGCCTTCGTGACCTGATCAGCAGAAATAGAATAGCACTCTGCTGTCATGTCTCGATGGATGTCCAGACTAGGGTCGCTCGCATACGCCACCATCGATGGATCATTCCACTGGCAAGCTGCCCCACGAAACTCAAGAGCCGAATAATCGATCTCGACCAACAAGTGCTCCGGCGTTCTTGGGATAAATGCTCGTCGTATCAACTTCGCTTGCCGGGGATCCCGAATAGGCATGTTTTGGAAATTCGGGGTAGAGCTTGAGCTCCGAAACGTACGAGCAAAGCACAAATCAAAATTCGGATGCAGAAAGCCATCAACGGTTTCTCGACGAATTCCTTGCAGATAGGTGCCACGAGCTTTCTTCAGCTTCTCGAGCGACAGGAATTTCTTGACGAAAGGTAAGTCGATCTCTTCAAGCGCCTCGATATCTGCTGCAGCCCTGCCTGTGTCTGTTGTTCGGGTCGACGGTATTTCCATCACCCCAAAGAGAATCTTACCAAGCTGTTCCTTACTGCCTAATTCAGCTCTTCCTGGAAATGTCTTTCGCCAAAGAGCCCAAATCTCATCGTCTTTGAGCTCTACTTCCATTCGTCTGATTTTCTGACCTGCCTGCTTGATCACTCGGTCAAGATAATCAACATCAATCCGCATGCCGTTCGCTTCGACATCTGTCAAAGCCTGAGCCCCTTGCATCAGTAATTGGTAAGCTTCTGGTGTTGATGCGACGATTTGATTCACAGAGTTGTCACCCAAGCAACAGCAAACAGAACAACAAAGAGCCCAAAACAGATCACAGTAGTGATCAGCACGAACTTATCCAAATTCGGACCACCACCACTACTCACTGGGACTGTACTCCTGGGTGATGGATATTCTCTTCTTTACACCGTCTAGATCTCTCAAACCGAAGGATGTTTCCTGTTTTAGCATCAAACATCGCCTGAATGGGACCATACCCACTATTTCTATCAACCCCTAGGATCCCGTTGATGATACCCAACATCCCGACGAACCAAGATCCTTCATCCTCGGCGCACTGAATCGTCGGATCATCTGCCAACGATTCAGTACAAACCGTCCGGTTTTCCACAAGAAATCGGATCGAATTCGGCGATGCAGCCAATGCGCGATTAAGCACCTGGATTGCTCTATCAATCTCATTCGGTTCTCGTTGGTGCGTATAAAGCAGACTCAGTCGAGTGACCACTTCTCCTTCTCGTATCTCTGAAAATGATTCATCTTCAACCAAAAGATGAATATTTCCGTTGTGATCGAGCCCCGCCCTCAAAGCCGTCGCCGAGTCAGGAATGCCGTCATCAGCAAACTGAACCCGGATACCGTCAACTACTTCCCCGCCTGGCCGCACCTTCAGCAAATCAAGAAGAGCTTCAGGAGTAACCACAACCGACTTGACTCGGCGAGACTTCATCGACGCAGGATTGCACATTTCTAACCTAGACACTGTCCTGTCTCCGGATTATCGACCCAATTTCTCTTCTTGACAATTTTTTGCCAAGTCTTATTCAAAGCATCTTGCAGAGAAATTCCTTCACGGGACGCATAATCGCACAAGTAGATCAGAATGTCACCAACAGCATCGTCCCGTTCCTCTTGATATTTCTGCTCATCGTCGTAACCACGAATTCCCTGATGATGCTTCAGAGTGACATGCGACAGCTCGCCCACTTCTTCGACTAGCCCGAGCAACGGGCTCAAAGACCCTAGCACCTGGTCTGTCGCCTTGCTGACCTGATCCCCGAAATTCACCCGAGACCACTTGGCTACCTCACTCTGAATCAGTGCCAATGATTTCTCAGACGGAGATTCATACTGCGTTTCCATCGACCATTTCTTTCTTTTGGTGCTTTGCTACGAGATACTCAACCAAAGCATCTAGCCCATTGTACGTCAGCGATGTCCTTCTATCCGTATGTACCAGCTGATTCTGATCGTACGAACTAGACCCGCTACCAGTTTTCAGGTCCCGGCCCATTGATCCGCTCCACGGCTCAAATCCTAACCGTACAAAAGCCTGAAACTCAACTGATTTTGTATCAGGGCGATTATCCAAGTGATGAGCGGACAGCATTGTATCCCATACCCAGTTATTCACTGAATGCCCAAACTCCGCTCGAGTCCACCGATCTTCGAATTTGTTGTTGGCCCCTATCTTAGGGCACGGCGACTGAAGCCACTCGCTCATCGCTTCCTTCACTGCTCCCGCCCAAGGAAAAGCAATGGTGCGTCTGCCTGCGTAAGAAACCGCACAGGATACAATCTGGCTGGTATCAGCATCAGGCTTAAGGCATGTCGTTTCGTAATCAAATGACCCCGGACGCGGTGTTTTGCACCATTCTCTGATAATGGCAGCAGCTTCGTCAGGGTCATGCACCAACTCCACTTGCCCACGATAGTCAGGCACTTCAGTCCACGGCCTACTACCGCTGAGATCAAAAGCCTGTTTCAAGCACCGCTCGAACCACAACCGAGTTACCGGACCATTCGGTTTGCGATCATTCGTCAGAATGAATGATGGATGGAAATCCGGCACCACCCAAGAATTTATTCGCTGGAGTGGTATTTGATACCCTACCCAACGATTCACGCCGCCTGGATCAGTCTTCCAGAAAGGACTCAAAACAGAACGAATCGCTGAGCCGCCTAAAGGTATGATGACCTTCGGTTTGTACTCCTTGAGGAAATTCGTCAAGTTTGGGCGGCATGCATCGACTTCATCTGGCTTTGGAGCTCTGCCGCCTGCCGGATGACAAATGATAGCATTCGTCGCCCAGCAGTCTCGATCAAAATCAATACCAATGGACTCTAAGTACCGCCGAAGATACTGACCAGCTTTCCCGACGAACGAATTGCCTTGGATATCCTCGTCCCTGTCAGGAGCCTCACCGACAATCAAAACACCAAGCCGCCCCTTCCCTGAGACCTCAAACTTCGGACTACTGCACGATTCCCAGAGCCCGCACTGTCCGCATCTAGGTACAGTACCCTGAACCGCCGGCTTGCTGCGTACAATTGATTCCGGAAAAAAGCCTCCAACTGCCACCGCCTACTCCTCGACGCAACAGGTACTGGCTGCGTATTTCAGATTCCCAGCATCAACGAACAATCGGTTACCACCGACACCGCACTGTGTTGATCGTTTGCTGATTTCCACTAACAGACTTGGAGCAATCAAAAATCGAATCGGCTTGTCTTTGTAAGATACCTTCCGCTTCTCCGCGTACTCACCAGAAGCGCCTTCGCCTTTGATGACAATCGTATCTTCCCTCAGAATCACCATCAGATTGTTGGCATCCGCTTTTTCTTGAGAGAAAATCCGGGCCCGCTCGACAATTTCATCGAGCCCACCAGGCATCGCAACCGGCGAAGTATCTTCTCCGTGCAGATACTTCGAAATGTCGCTGTAGCTGTCCAAATGCCGTCGGACTGAAACCTTCAGTCCTTGGTTGTTTTTGAAGTGCATCCATCCTTCTGATACACTGGCTTTGGTCATCCCGAGCCCGATTACTCGTTTCAAAGAATCAGCTCGAATCATTGTATCGACCTGATCTTCTTGGCCAGGAATCTTAGACATGGCCTCAGGCAGCCATTCCAAATCCAATGAGTATCGAGCCATCTGAAATCTGTCGCAAGCCTCGATAAACTCCGGTGCCAAATGGACGCACGTCAAGACGAAAAGACTTTCTTCTGAACTGGCGCAAGCATGGACAAGTCCTACCGCCTCGTCAAAAGATTCAGGTAGATCGTACCAATCAGTCGCATCTTCAACAGAATCAAGAGGAAGCAGAACATCAGATTCCATCCGAAACTTTGCGCGTTTTCCTGCTCCTGACAGAATCAATTCAGATCCGTTAGTTTCTGCCAGCAAAGAATCGTCAGTCATCTTATTCAAGAGTTCCAGGAGCGGAGCCGCTCGTACTGCTCCTGTCAACGTACCAGGAAATGGATTCTTGCGAATGCAGGAAATTTCATCATTGAACGTAACGACATTTCCTGAGTCGAAAACGAAAGATGTAGACTGCTGCAGCAGTTCTTTAGCAGCAAGTCCCGGAGAGACAGACTCCAGAGCGAGCAAAACTTCAGCACGATCAACCTGAGACTTCATAATTCGAATCCTCGAATCCCTGACTTGGTGTTCAAAAGTGTATCAATTCTGCTGACAACCTCATCAACAGTCCGGCACAGCATGTTGGCCAAATATTCAGGGGAGTTCTCCCGAACTCTCTCTGAATCAGTACTCAGCCCCCAGCGAATGACTCGATCCTCAGTCCATGTGAATCGCTCTCCAGTACGAACAGTTCTTCCCTCTTTCGCAGGGTCTAGTTCATAGTCAGTTCTTCGGACTGCTCGACGCCGCAGCAAATGGTCCCCCTGGATCAAGCTACTATAGGCATCCCGATCGTATCGCTTTCCGAAGGCAACCAGTGCTCTCTCGTACTCCTGCTTCGAATCTGCAGGCAGCACCATCTCTAAGAAGAGGTCGATGTCAGCATTGACCCACTCGGTTCGATTTTTTGCTTCGGTGCAATCTCTGTCCATTTCCGAAATGCCTTGTGCCCCTTAGTTGTCGTCGTCATCCCAATCTTATGATAGGACATCAACCGTCTTCTCAGACGAAATTCAACGGAATCGTCGATAGATCCTTCGCCGCCAGCGAAATAGATGTGATCGACGGGCAAATCCTGATTCGCTCGAATGATGAATCCAGCATTCGCTCGAAACCGCCATTGGTGAGATGTAACTACTCCAGGAGTGACCGTCCGCACCACCTTATTCTTTTTGCCGTCGAACCAAAGCTCATCAGGCGATTTCTTATACCCCGAAGAAACGTCTACTATCTCAATCTCACCGACAGGCAGCTTCTTTTCCTGAAGGTACTCGTCTACCCATGCACGAAGCGTAGGCGACAGAGTCGTGTAATGCGTATTCCGTTCATCCCGAGTTGGAGACTTCGGGGACGTATTCAGCAAGAATGGTGGTTCGTCATAAACAAACTCACCATTCCTCTTCTTCGGAATGTAAATCACTCCATAGGCTGCCTGCTTCAGCCAGCTCGCCGAATCAACTGAATACCACCACTGGTACTTCATCAACTGAAACGACGTGACGGCAAACCCATGAGTCTTGACTGTCGGCCTACCAGCTCCATCAAACAGCAATTTCTGGAGCCCAGTCAAATACCTCTTCTGAGAATCTTTGGACCCAAAGCCGCAAGTCTGACCAAGCCCGACATAAGGACTGCCGAACTCGATGTACCTTTCCAGCCACTTCAAGTCCTCTCCTCGGTGGAAGACCGGAATGACTTTTTCGATGGGCAGCTCTTTGATCATCAGCTGATAATTGTTCCAGCTCGTCTCACAGGCAGCCGCCACCAATTCAGGCAATCGAGAATTCGGCAGTCCAGGTTTACCAGGAATGGCATCCAGGCACACATAGTACGACACACCAGGATGCTGATGACAGAAATCGATGTACGTTCTGATATCGATTTCAGCGCCAGAGTTCCAAACAGAAAACGCACCACTGTCAAGCATCAAGGGCACTGATACTCACTCCTTAATCAAAAATTCGAGCCGCCGCGACGTCTTCTTGAGTCCGGCAACCAGCCAACTTCTCATATCGCCGCTGTTTTTCGGCACGAAGCTGCAGCACCTTCCTGCCAGTTGCGTCTTTGGCACGCTCGGCCTCTCTTACCTCATCGACAACCGCCGCAATCGCAGAGCACAGATCCATTCTTGACGGACACGATCGCGAGTGATGACGTTTCTCGTACGGCAGTTTCTTGTTTAGCTTCTCCCTGGCCACTTCCAGCTTCTCGCCGATACTTGCGTACTCCGCTTCCAGTCGTTCAACCTCTGCCAGCTCCTTCGCAATCTTGAGACGGCCGACAGCAACCTTTCGACATCGTTCCTCAAGTCGCCGCTCATGCGACTCATCAGTTACTGCCAACTCCCTCATTCCCGCCAGATATCGGTCATCGATCAACTTCTTGATGTCTGCGCGTTCACTTGTCGTCATCTGAGCCATCGCGCTCACTCCTTAATCAAATCAAAGAACTCAGAACGGACTGCCGGTTCAAGGAATGATCCGTACAGACTCGAAGTAACCATGACCGAGTCTCTTTTCCCTACTCCTCGGCAGCTCATGCACGAATGATGGGCCTCAATCACACACGCAGCTCCCTTTGGCTGCAAATGCTTGTTCAGTGCATCAGACACCTGCTGGCACAGTCGCTCTTGTACCTGCAACCGCCGTGAATAGTAATCCAAAATCCGAGCCAACTTCGAGATACCGATGATCTTTCCGTCTGGTAGATACGCAATATGAGCTCGACCAGAAAACGGCAGCATGTGGTGCTCGCACAATGAGATGAACTCAATGCTTCTCAAGAGCACCATTTCATTGCAAGCACCATCCTCGAACACAGTCATAATTCTTTCCATGGCTGCATCTTCGGACTCTTGGTACCCTGAGTTCATCTCAAGCAAACTAGCCGCCACCCGCCTCGGAGTATCGAGAAGACCCTCCCGAGTGGGATCTTCGCCGATAAACCGAAGCAAAGTGGTAACCGCATCTTTAGCTTGGTCGATCGTGATTTCTGCTGCTCGACGAAGAGCATCTGATGTGACATTTGCCAGAATGCGATAGTCCTCGTTCAAATCCATCAATCCAGTCCTGCCAATTTGTGGGTCTGTACAGACAAGCGATAACCGAATCTACGGCAGGATTCCACCGCAGCATCCAGGTTCTTCTTGTTCTTGATCTCATCTTTTTCGTCCAGCGGCTGCACAAAAATTTTGTCAGCCACTTGATTGAGCATCGGTGGGCGGTACGGACGACCATATTGAGGTCCGACCGACACTAAAGGCAGTCCATCACTCGAATCAATCAATCCAGCTTTCACCACATACTTGAATGCATCCGCTCTCATAGCGGTTTGATGTGGGATTGACCGTGTCTTCGGCGAACATACCACTGACATCTTTGCCAGGATGAACGGCACACCTAGTGTACCGTTTGTCTCTATCTGCACAATCCCGCCCGGACCCATCTCGTCAATGAGACGAAGAACCAAAGATTGCAGATTTTGACGGAAAGGCTCACCTCCAGTGATGACTATCAGCTTTCTGCTCGGCAAAGCCGACAACTCTTCGACTACATCCAAAGGTGTCATTCTTTTTCGAACAGAAGTGTAGTCAGTGTCGCACCAATGGCACTGTAGATTACAGCCTGCCAACCGGATAAAGACAGCCGGCGTCCCAAAAAAGGGGCCTTCGCCTTGCACTGTATCCCAGATCGAATGGACTTCCACCGAACCGTCCGGATGAGCATCCTTAGGCTCTATCTTCTGTGTGTTCTTCTCCATAATCTGCCCAGCAATTCGGTGTTTCATAGAGCCGCACATGAGTGACCGTGACCAGCTCATCTTCAAGCAAATCAACAGCCACTTCAAACAAAACTTCCGCCATGGTCTCTGCCGTTGGATTGAGTCCATCAGGCATCAAATACGGCGTCTTTGGTCCGACCAACTCTCTGGCTTCCTCGTCAGTCATGCTGTCCAGTACGTCGCACAAGGGATCGTTTCGATTCAGAAGAAAATTGTGATCCCAATATTCATCAATCCAACCACCAACAATTTTCTTTACGACACTGAAATCAACCACCCTGCTCAGACTATCCAGAGCATCAGCTGTGACAGATATCTCAGCAACGTACCGATGCCCGTGCAGATTTGCACATTTCGACTCATGCCCGAGAACCCGATGCCCAGCATCAAATTCAATTTTTCGAGTAATGACTGTAGATCGACTCACAGCAAAGCCTCTCTCTTACACAATATCGCACACGGAAGAACACGTAGAAGTGCCTCCACTGTCGTGCGTTTCTATCCGAAAAGTGTGACGAAAACTCGAAAAAAATCCCGGACGAATCATACACCGAAAAAGAGTGCCGGCAGAGACCTTTCCGTCCAAAAACGGATCAACAACTCCATGCCATTCAGGTTCACAAGTCCCACCACCATCCCAAATCACACATCGTAATGGAGACCCGAACCCGTGATTAAGTGTCCTCGAGGTCGCAGGATCTCTCAACGAAACTTTCTGTCCAGGTTCCAAATCATCACTGCACTCCACCACCACAAACGGAACATGAACAGCATCGCGTGAACCTAATACCAAATCCACAGTTTCCATCACAGAGTCCCTTCTACGAGGACATCGCAGATACCCTGCAAGCTGTCATCGTACCGAGAAGCCATCTGCCGTACCGGAAACGGTACCGCCATTGCCTGCTCGATAAGTTCAAGCTGATGGGGTCTCGTGGTGAACAGGCACCGTTCTTCACCGCACAGCAATTCGGAATGACTGTAAGCATCTTCGACGATTGGAATGGTGTCGAAGATCAAAGCTTCAAGGATGCAATATCCAAAATTCTCTTCGATAGAATTTCCGGTCATCACCTGAGCTTCTGAGAGTATCTTGAGATACTCCTTCTTTGACAAGCCTTCGTAGACAGTCAGCCAGCCTTCTTGTTCGTACCTCTTAGCTCGATTTCTCAGAGGACCGCCTGCCCACATCTTGCGGCTAGTGGTTACCGCAAATTCCCAATCAGGATGCTGCCGGTGCAACCAAGCGAACGCATCAAGCGTGTGCTCAGGTCTCTTCTCAGGATCCGGGCGATTGGTATGGACTACCAATTTCTTCTTTTCGGCTCCGGGAAACCATCTGGCACCTTCGCATACTTCAGAGGATTTGTACGGATTTCCAGTAACCAGAATTTTGTTCTCAGAAATCCCTCGATTATCGATGAGCTGCTTCTTGTGGTACTCAGAGCCCACCATAATCAAATCGCAGATTGCTCCCCAGCCTACCTCGTACCACCGGGCAAACGGAGCACACGGTTCCATGAAGTCTTCTCTCGTATAACTCCCGGCATGCGCAAATCCGTAGATCTTGACATCAATTCCATTCAAAACTGATAGATACCGAATCGACTCAATGCCCCAGAACTCAATGTCAGCTACGAAAAACACATCATCTGGCTGGATTTTGTTCTCGTAGAAAAGCTTCGCCACTCTCTGAAGCTGAGTCGCCTTGTAATGCAGCGTTGAGTTGACGTCGAGAAACGTCCCAGTCTCAACTGTATCCGTCAGCGGCTCACCGTCAATCACAGTAAACCGAGCTCCTCGTTCTTCCAGCACCTCCGGAAACCAACGATACCACTGCTCTGAGTAACGTTCTTCGAGAGGCTCGATAGGCAGCAAGTAAATCATCCTCAGTCAATCTCCAGAAGCTCGTGGACAGGTGGCATCAGACGGACGTTCGCGTGCAGCCTGTCAATGAACTTGACCGATAGCTGTCCCAATTCAGCAGCACTGAGGACGTTCTCTCGATACCTCGGCATAAGCAGAACTCGGTGCCCGTAAATCGCATGAAGATTCGCCTGATTGATGTAGGTCTCAAGCGGCCTTGATCTCAAATCAGCTGTAATTTTGACGAACCCATGAAACGGACACGTAGCTGAGGTTCCTCCGAAATTTGCATCCTCCAGAAAATACTGAACCTGGTGATGCTGCCGGTACTCACTTGAGATAAAGTAGATCTGCGACATCGGGCAGTCCACTGTGACAGGTAAGTTGAATTTCAAGCATTCTGAAATCAACTTATCCGAAGGATGCTGAGTGTTTACGTACAAAGCGTGGCAGCCAGTTGCATCGACATCCCGAAGAAGGACTCCCGGAGTATCATCCATCATCGGCTTCACATCATCCGCCACTCGACAGAACAGAGTCGGCGTACCCAGCAACGGCCCTTCTCCTTCCAGAGATCGCTTACTCGACACAATTCGCACAGGCTCAATAGCATCGAGATACTCCCACACGTCACCATCAGTCCACTCATAGACAGGGAACGCCGCAGTCAAGCCGAACACTCCATCCTCTGTAATCCAATCAGGCATCTGAGAGCGATGGATCTCCTCCCCATCGAACTGGACTGTCTTGTCTTCGTCTTTTCGTGTGCCGTCAAACTGGCAAACCAGATCCACCAAACTGAGAAACTTCGGCACGTTTTCCAGCTTCGGCTCCTTGACGCAGAGAAGGCCTTCTGTTCCGTCAACTCTCTCGCCGGCATGTCCATTGTGGATGACAGTAATTCCCGGCAGCACCTTCCGGCAGAGATGCAAGACTACTCGCGAGTCCTTTCCGCCGCTATAGGCTGCGTACACCCGATTTTCACCAAATGTCTCAACCATTTGGCGGATTCGGGAAACTGCCAAGTCTTCCAGGTTCTTCAACCGATCACTCATCACCGTTCGGGTCATCTGTTTCATTTCCTCATCTGAACTGTTTACTCAAAGAACACAACCGTTTTCGCCGTCCTCAAACACAGACACTTTCACAAGACGGCCGACGTATTCCGCTTCAATACGTCGCTTGATCATCAAAGCCATCATTTCGCAGCTCAGATGCGGCCCTTTTTCCTGAGAATCGAACCACTTCTGAATCCAGTCACTGAAAATGAGATACTCTACATCTCGATCATCGTGGAATTGCTGTACGGAAACCTCGAAATGGAATTTGTGGCGATGTGGGTGTGACAAAAATTTGACAGCATCCGGCGCCGCAGGGTAACTATGAGTGAGTACTCTTTCGAATCTCACCGTAGCCCAAATCACTTCATCAAACGATTTGATAGACCTGAACAAGAAGTACTTGTCTGATTTGGTAATGGTGTCGACTTGGGATGGATACAACTCTCTGAACAGAGCTTCTTTGCCTTTGGAATCGTCTTCCTCTTCGAGCCAAGGCACATTCATTTCTACCGAATAGAATCGAAGCTGGGTCTTTGTTCGTCCTGCCCAATCAATTCCACAAGACCGCACAATTCTATGAAGTGGATGATAGTCGAACTGGCTCGGTACGTAAAGAATGTCCGCACTTGTCTGATTTGCCAACGACACCTTCGCTGCTGCACTGCTATCGTGGTACCAAAGATACCTTCTCGGAATATCGGCCGCATCGAGATGGTCGAGTCTCTTTTCATCCCTGTCAAAGTAGATTACCAATCCAACTCGTGACAATACCGAGTAACAGCCGATGAGCTCATCATCCAAGTGGGGTGCAAGTATGATGTCCATCGACTGTCCTCGGTATCAGTGGGTTTTGCTGGTAGTGAAGTGAAGACGTGACGTCCCTTACGTCTACTCCTTTTTGCCGCCTTCAGATTCCACTGAAGTCCCCGCAAATCCCATCAGAGCGTCAACCGCCCACGTCAGCGCACCTTTGCTCACCTTGGGATTCGCTTTCCCGTATTCCTTATCAACCGCATCGATCAGCTCAGCAGTGATCCCATTTTTGCGATTGATGTCACCTGGGCTGTCGAAGTGCTCTGCCAGCACCTTACCAGCACAGTACCCACGACTCTTGGCACTCCGAATGCGGCCTCGCTTCGGCTTCGACGGCTTCGACGGCTTCGACGGCTTCTCTTCCTGGGAACCGTCGTCGGCATCACCGTCGTCGGCATCACCGTCGTCGGCATCACCGTCGTCGGCATCACCGTCGTCGGCATCACCGTCGTCGGCATCACCGTCGTCGGCATCACCGTCGTCGGCATCACCG
>Ga0070726_10001060_pt1 | contig 29269 bp, 15 predicted proteins | sample tdAd471_FD_67275 | JGI IMG/M metagenome (GOLD analysis project Ga0070726, IMG submission 67275) | Marine sediment microbial communities from the Atlantic coast under amendment with organic carbon and nitrate - tdAd47.1 | ecosystem: Environmental > Aquatic > Marine > Coastal > Sediment | place...
TTGAGACACTGTTCGACTGCCATCGCAAATCCGCGAGTCGCCCGATGGCTGGGTGGCAACGCGTAGAGAACCGAATCGGGCTCAGCCATCGCGCTCAACAGTCCGGCCCGGAACGGAACAATCGTCTCATGCCCTGCGGCTCCCTGATCGTCAACCAAGGCCTTTGCAATGGCGGCGCAGTGGTCCGCCGCAGACTTGTCGTCGGCATCCAAGATGACGTCTACTACAAGGTCAACAAACGCGTCGGCCGCGAAGAAGCAACGCGCGTAGAGCGGGCGTTGGGACATCTCCTCGAAGACTCTGTGGCACTCAGTCGACACTTTCACTGATTACCCTTCCGATCCAGACAAAGTCCAACGTGGGGTAAGCCCTAAATCTACTCACGGAGCCCTCATCTTACACCAGAGACTCGTCGCCCCGCCCCCACCGCTCTGATTCGCGGAGTAGACGACGTAGATCAGTGCGCCTGTACCGGCGACACCAGCTCCTCCGATCACATGATCAGGTGTCATGTGGTACCCGTTCCCGCCCGGAGATCGCAAGGGCCTCTTCAAGATATCTTTGACCGCGTTTGGATCGACAATAATAATCGGAGGTGCTGGTTTTGAATCCGGTTTCTCAAACCACTCTGTGGGTTGCTCAAGTCTCGGAACCCTTGGCTTCACCTCGGGCGGCAACCGAGGAGGCTTCTTGCAGAAGTCACGTATGAACTTTGCCAAGATGTTGCGAAAACGTTCATAGTACTCGATAAGCGCTCGGTGCCCCCTTCGGCTCTTCCGCGGATTGATCCAATCGAGGGGATGAGATTCGGGTTGATTGAAGACATCCTCTTCGTATTCTTGTTTCCGTTCCCGGAGCTCCTGCTTCACGTTCTCAAGCTTCTTACGTGCTTGTCGACAGACAGCCTGTAATCCGCTTGCTTCACATCGCTGTAAGTACTCTAGACACGCCTTCTTCTTCGCTTCAAGGTCGAGGTCTTGCGGGATTAACGTCCAGCCGCCACCTAGGTCGACCTCTGGTTGCATGGGCTGGAGACCAGTTGGATCCAAATACTTTTGAGGTGACCCATCGACGTACGCATATAGGTTCCCGCCGCCGACGTATCCAATTGGGTCGCGGCTACTCCACATCCCGGTCTCGGGCTGGTACCACCTGTGGCGCACCACATACATCCCAGTCGCAGGCTCGAACACATACCCCGCATAACCCACGATGTTACCGGACTCCGAAAGATCCCCCCGATCGATTGAGTCGCCGTTGGCCCCACTGACTGCGTTAAGGTCGGCAAGATCAACCGAGCCGTCCCGGGTCACGTCCGCCTCGACGACGTAGCTTCCGGTGCCATACGTCGCGCCGAATGCACCGGTCACGATGCTGGAGTCTGAACTGTCCACGGTGCCGTCAGCATTGACATCGCCGAAGGGCGAGGCAAGCGCGTACCCGTACGCGTCGTACCGCACACGCTCTCCGTTGTTGAGACCGATGACGCTGAAGTTCCGATCGGTCATCACGAACGTCGTGCTGTCGAAGGTCGACGACGCCGCCTTGGTGTCGTCGGCCCACGCGATGAGCTCGTCAATGTACCGCTGGCCCCAGACCCACTGCGTGGTCTGATCGTGCGTGAAGCCCGAGCCCGGCCAGTTCGTATCAACTCGACGCTCGAGCAGTCTCCACGATGCGTCGTAGTAAAAGTGCTCCAGTCGGTCGAGGACCTCGGTCGGGGTGCCGTTGTTGGCGTACCCGCCCGCTCCGGCGTCGATCTGTGACCAGGCTCGCTGGTTCAGGCCGTAGTAGCCCGACTTCATGCGCGGCGCGTCGTACGTCCAGCCGGACCCGGTGTCCTCCTCGATGTCAACAGCAACGAGGCGGTTCCACGCGTCCCAGGTGTAGACCCAGCGGACCGTGTCCGAGACCTCGCGGGTGCGAAGATTGCCCGCATCGTCGTACGTCATGTCGAGATCGGTCGTGGTCGAACCGATGGTCTCGGCGTTGAGCGTGAGTTCGTTCGCCTCGTTGTGCGTGCGGTTCTGGCTGAACGCAGTGCCGCCGATGGCGTTGGCGTAGGTGTCCCAGTTGCCGAACACATCGAGTCCCCAGTCCTCCTCGCGTGATCCGTCTGGAGTCCACCCCGTGCCGTTGGGCTTGCCGCGGACTGCCTCGGCGAGCCGGTTGAGGCCGTCGTAGTCGTACTTGTCGCCGATGTCGGCGAGAGAAGTCCCGAAGCGCGAGTCGTACCGGCGCAGGATGTCGGTCGCGTCGTCCTCGTACACGAACTTTACATCGACGACGGCGGGTTTGAGTTCGGGGTCCCAGACGGTCGGTTTCTCGATCCAGACCTGACGCTCCACGCGCCCGTACTGGTCGAGGCCCTCGTAGTCGCCAGGGGTCCGGCTGCCGGTGACTCCCGAGCCGGTGTACGTCGCGTAGTTCGAGTCGACGTACCGATCGAGCTGGAGCTTCGAGGAGTTGCCGTGGTTGGCGACCACGGTCATGCCCAGGCCGACGTAGTCGTAGCGGATCTCGTCGGAGGCGACCGAGACCATCTGGAAGTCCCAGTCAAAGCCGCGCGATCGCGAGATCTTGTCGTCCAGCGATGCGGCAGCGCCGTAGTGCTGCTGCAGCTGGGTCCGCTGGTTGCCGCCGGTGTTCACCAGCGGGTACTTCATGATGTCGAGGCGACTGAAGTTGTCGTTCGTCGTGCCGTCTTCACGGGTGTAGGTGTACTCGACGTCGGCAGACTGACCGCTGCCAACCTGACCCGAGGGGTTCTGGCGGTACTTGCTCAGCGCCAGCATGTCGTCGTACTCGAAGCGGATCTGGTTGAGGGTATTCGGGGTGCCCGCGCCATCGAGCGAAGTCACTTCCTCGAGGAGTCCGGTCGTCGAGGAGAACGCGTACTCGATGGTGTGAACGGTTTGATCGATGTTCGTGCCGAACGTCGTGACATCGTCCTCGATCAACCGGCCCATCGCGTCGTAGGCGTAGGCGTGGACGGTGTTGTTCTGATCGGTCATCTCGATCAGCTCGCCCTGCGCGTTGTACTCGTAGGAGACCTCGTACTCGTCGTCCATGGTGTTCGCGGTACCCGCCATCTCGTCGGGGTACTCGACCTTGGAGAGCAGCGCGTTGGACTTGATGTGCGTCCCGTCGTACGCGTAGGTGTAGAGGGTCTCCTGGACGTTGGTATCGCCGTCGTGCGCGACGCGCCGGGTGATGTTGCCAAGGCCGTCGTAGACGAAGGACGTCACCCGGTTCTGATCGTCGGGGTTGCTCCCACCGCCGGCGTTGGTTGTTGCCCAGCGGTTGGTCGACCACGCGAGCGTCACGACCGAGCTGGTCTGATCGTTCTCGATGACGCCGATGGCCCGGTTCAGGTCATCGAAGATGGTGCGAGTGCGCATGCCGTCTGGCTGCACCGTCGTCTCAACACGGCCGCGCTCGTCGTAGATCGATTCGCCGACGAGTGCGCCGGAGGGCATCGTGAACAGGTTGGTCGCATCGAAGTCGTTCGAGCCGTCTCCGGCCTGCATGGTCGGCGCGGTGCCGCCGGCATCGAACCCGGAGGACTGGTTCGTGCCGAAGTAGCCGGACTGCACCGGTCGGTTCGCGTCGTCGTAGATGTAGCCCGTGAACGTCGCGACCGCGGTGGAATCGCCGCCGCCCGCATCGTAGTTGCTCAGGGAACCGGTGGAGGACGACGTGTGCGCCCTCTGGTAGGTCGTCGAGAGCACGACGCGGTTGAAGCCACGCTGGTCTTCATCGGATCCGTAGGTCGTCACTGATTCTTCGAGGATGACGTCGCCGTTGACCTTGGGCTTGCGGTTGGTCGTGTCGTAGACATCGCTATACCCGCTGTCGCCGAGCATCTCGCCCATAAACGTGTGGGTCGCCCGACCGAGTCCGTCGTAGGCGATCTTGGTGCCGGGCGCACCCGGCGGCTGCGACTTGATCGTCCGACCGACCTCGTCGAACCACTGATCGCTTACAAGCACATCGGTGTTCGGAGCAGAAGTCGGATCAATCTCGCGCGAACTCCGCCAGACCAGACCACGCTGGGAATAGTACTGGTACGAAGAGGCGATGCGGTTGGCCTGGGCCGGGGCTTCGATCGCCGTCGGAGCGGTGGACGACGCGTGCGTCTCGATCACGCGGTTGAGATTGTCGTACTCGTTGTAGGTGTGCGGCGCGAGCTCGTTGATCGTCCACACGAGGCGGTTGCGGTCGTCGTACTTGTGCTCCGTCTCGCGGTCGCTGGACGTCGTCACGTGCTGGCGAACCAGCGTCAGGTTGCTGTCGCCGGCATCGCCGCTGTCATAAACCATCTCGGAGACATCGAACAGGTTGCCAAGCGCGATCCCCGTCCGCACCTTGGTCCGGCGATCCAGCACGTCGTACGTGTAGACGGTGTGGTTGCCGTTGTCATCGGTGATGCGCTCGAGACGCCCGAATTCGTCGAAGAAGCCGTCCGTCTCGTAGTACGCGGTAGCATCGCTCGCATCGTGCCAGACCCGCTGCTGCACGGCGTTGCCCGACCAGTCGAAGTCCGAGGCCGATCGAGTGGCCGCGCTCAGCGATGCGACAAGCGTCGCGGCGCTGGTCCGGTAGTCCTCACCGGTGTCGGTCGTGGCTCCCAGCACATACCCGGTCGTCTCGACCGATTGCCCGGCGGCGTCGGCCCACTTTCGCATCGCGATGCCGTCGTACTCGCTGTTCGGACCATCGATAATGTCCGGCAGCGTGATCGAGGAGTAGTACTCGAGATTCGAGTTCAAACGGCTCGGCGCCGCTGCAACCGTGCGGTATGTGTACGACTTGACGCCGTCCGCACCGGTCGCGATTAAGCGGCGGCCTAGGAGGTCGTTCGTGAAACTCGTCGTCAGCGATCCGCCGTCGCTTCGGCCCCAACCGGAGATCGTCAGTCCACTCGGGAAGGTCATACCCCCGACGTAGAGGTAGTTCGTGGAACTGAATTCGATGTCGCTTTGCTGACGATTCTGCGTCACTGATGTCAGCGCGCCGGTCAGCGCGTCGTACGCGTACTCCGTGATCGAATTGTCCGCCGCGCGGATCAAGATCGTTCGACCGAAACGGTCATAAACGTAGGTCGTGTCGTAGAACTGGTTCTGGCCAGCCGTACCCGGGCCGTTCTCCGAGGAGATCTCTTGTTCGACGCGGTGCTTCTTCCAAGCGATGATTGGATTCACGATGGCGTCGAATGCGCCGTCGACTCCCGCACCTGACGCGGTGTAGATGCCGTACACATAGGAAGTCACTTCGACGTCGTCGGCGGCGGTCGATCCGGTGTACGTGCGGAAGCGCTCTCGCTTGGTGACAAGATGCTCCTGGTTGGCGGTGCTGTCGTAGGTGATCTTCTCGATCAAGTCGAAGTCAGCAGCATCGAACGCGACCGTGTCGTCGTAGCCCGCCGCGACGAGAATCTGCGTCACACGGCTGTTGTCGTCGTGCACATAGCCCTCGACCAGACCTGAGGTGGTCAGCGTGTTAAGCGTCCACAGCCCCGGGGTGGAATCGATATTCGGGTCGTAAGTTGAGTAGTTGATCGCCGAACGGTGAGCCACCGCCTGAAGCTCTGCTTTGTCAATCGTGTAGATGTACTTCTTTGCCCAGGCTCGGTTCGGGCTTGCCTCTTCGATGATCGCCTCACCGATCTTGAGAGGGATTTCCGTCGTCGCGTGGCGAGTGTGATGCGACACGTACGTTCGGTAGTCAACCCACGCCGGGATCGAATCATCGTACGACGCCTCGGTGTGCCAGAATGAGAAGTTGTCGCTCGCCGCGAGCGTCGAGTCGTCCATCCAGTAGTCGTAGATCCGTCGAATGCCGAGGCGTCCTACAGAACTCGACAGGCAGCCGCACGAGGCCTGCAGATACTGCACCTCGACGCGGTCGCCGTCGTAGCGGGCCACGATCTTCGAAGCGAGTTCGGCGACCGTCGTTCCGGTAAACGCGGTGTCATCGTCCGCGAGCGCGAGCAGCGCGTCGGCTGCAGCTCGAAGGCTGAGATCGTTGCTGCCGTGGTGTTCGGCGAAGTATTCGACGTTCGCAGGCGTAAACACCATCCGCAGCTGTCCGGCGACACCCTTCTCGCCGGGGATGCCGTTGCCGTTCGTGTCGACCGTCGTGTCGGGCGTGGTCCCCTCGCTATCACCAACGTGGTAGCGGAACTGCGTGAACTTGGTGTGGAAGACGGCGTCATCGTTGGCGTCATCGTCGAGACGGGTCGCGACTTCGACTTGAACCAGATCGCCATCCGTGCCAAGGCTGTCCCAGATGTCCGGGTCGTAATCCAGGTCGCCGGCGTAGGTGTACCGGACCCGGTGCGTCGTGATGTCCTCAGTACCGTTCAGCGTGGTCGGCCGGAGCGCCCTAATCTCGCGCAGCTTGCCCGCGTTCGGCGAGAGCGCGCTCTGCTCCCAGAAGAACCGGATTGACGCTTCGCGCTGCCAGCCCGACACCGAGTCGAACCGCTCACAGCGGATGGAGTCAAGGCGCGGGACACCGTTTGAGTGAACGGTGTAGAAATAGGTCTGCCGGCTGCCATTCGCGTCGTAGCGGCGGAACGGGAGGCCGTAGAGATCCGAGTCTGTGTATTCCTCATCCATTTCACCGGAGTTGGGCTCCCTGAAGTACTCGATCTGCCACTGACCTGGGTTCACGAGCCTCCAGACCGCGTAGCCCTCGACATAGCTGTCACCCGGTGCGGGGTCTTCGACGATCACTTGCTCGAAATACTGGGCTGTCGGACCAGTTCCCGTCCACTTACCCGAAGTGCCATCCTTGACGTATGTCCACTTGAGATTCTCGGCGTACAGCGTGATGACCGGGTCACCACCACCGGGGGTTGTGACGTCCAAGAAGTTGAACGCGGATGCCGACCATCCGGTTCCCAAGAGGCTCGATGCGTTTACAGCGGCAGCACTCCCGCGGTAGTAGCGAGTAAAGCTGTAACTGCCAGCGCTGAGAGGTATCGAGATATCCGTCTCCGTCATGACCTTGTGGCCGGAGAAGTGTTCGACCGGCTGAGCCGCCATCTCCTCTTCGGCGTGATACGCGGTCGGCCGGCCATCGCCGGGTTCGTCCTGACCATCGCATCCAGCCTGTCCGTCCGGTGTTGTATCTCCGTCCGAGTCCACCTGCCCCTGACCGCCGTAAGCACCGGGGAGGTAGTTGCCAACGGTACCGTCGCACGTGTCGGCAGAGCCGCAGCCGCTGCCACCGGTCGTCCAGTTCCCGGGGCACTCTGATTCCATGACATCGTCGTCGCAGCAGACGCCGTCGATCTCACACGCGCCGGTCACCGGCGCAAGATCGCAGGACGCTTCGCAACCACCGGGCGAAATGCGGGCATAGCCTTCAAGGACCACGATCGTATTGGACCGCCCTCCGCTGTTGACCGTCGCGAGGACCTGAAAAGTTCGAAGACCTTGGAGGACCGTGAATTCGGTGTCGGGCACGGGATTCGGGAAAAGACCATGCCCAAGCCCGGCTTCCCAGTTCGGCTGACCGTCGACGACCGAGAGCGTAACTGACCCGATGCCTCCGAATGTGATCGCGGGGTCGGGCGTGTCTACGCACTCAAACTCATCGGCGGACGCGCTACGCAGTTGATCGAACGTGATTGTCGTTGCGTCTGCGCATCCATACACGACCGTGGCATCGGAAAGATAGTACGTGTTTGTGGTCTGAACCTTCGGTGTCGTTCCGCCTACCTCGGTGCACGTCCAGTCCGGCGGCGCGTCTCGCACTAGGCGGTAATAAGGGTCGCCCTGCGCAGGGGTCACGTAATCGTAGTACCACAGGTACTCGGTGACGGTGACCCGCGACGTTTCGCGTCGAACTCTTGCGATAGCGCGATCGTCATCGTCCACCAGGATGACACAGGCCGCATCCTCGGGCGTAGGGTCGGTTGCCGCGGCATGAGTGGAACTCGCAACCGCTCCAAGGCAACTGGCAGCAGCAAGAAGGTAGAGGCCGATCGATTTGAGCGAGGAGGTCGTCATGGGCATGGCAAATGTCCCTCAAGCGGCCGCGTGGCCGCGATGTCGTCTTGTTCTAGAAAGCAGGGATTGTCGATATCAGTCAGCGAGCAGTGACTGGATGAGCAGCGAGATGTTGCTGTCCGCACGCATCTGAGCGTTCACGACGTCCGAGGAGATCGCGAGACTCTCGACCAACGCGATCGTTGCGAGTTCGATCGCTTCAGGTCGTGAGTCCAAGACGGCGTGGTAGTGCTCGACCTGCTCCCACTCTTCATCGCTGAGATCGAGCACGCGGAAGCCGATCGGGACCTTGTATCCGCTGCTGTCCATGATGTTGGACATCAACGGCCAGGCCGCAGACGCATCGAGATCGCTGACAACGAGTGTTTGCAACGCAGACCTTGCGTTAGAGATCAGGCCGTCGTAGACGGTTCTTGCGGCTGCGAGTTGCAACTCAACTTGTGCAAGACTCGCGTCCAGCGCTTCGGTCCGTCCGGTCCGCACCATCTCGGCGCGGATGGTCTCAAGATCAGCGGTTGCCGATCGCACCTGAGAGTTTGCGACTCGGATCGCGTCGAACCGCTGGCGGTCAGTTCCGACCCAGTTAAGAACGGCCGACGCCTGGCTGAGGGACAATCCCGCAGCCAGCAGGCCGTCCGCTCCGATCCCTAAGTGCTTGATATCGTTGAGTTTATCCATCGCCGTCGGTTCGGAGGCGGCGACCAGCGATGGCCACGAGCCGATGGTGCCGACTGTGGCGACCACCGCCGTTCCGGCGATCGCGACTGCGAGCAGGCCGGTGCGGACGCCGGTGTTCCACGGTCGTCGTTTCGGAGACTGGGAAGCGGCGCGTGGACTACCAACGGCACAAGAGATGGGAGCGCGATGGCCGTGCTGGCCCCGCGGAGGGAGGTGACGCTTCGTGGTCTTCATCTGTCTGGCTCCGGCCATCATCGGATGTCGAAACACGAGCCGCGTGGCTCGATCAGTATCGACACTATCAAGCGTCGCGGTCGATGCAAGAACAAATTCTCGGACTCGTTGATTTTGAGAGCGGCATTTCCGCCGCATCGCGTCTCCACGATGGGTGCAGTTGCCCGGCACCGGCCTTTTACCAACCGTACATCGAGTCTTCCGCCTCGGGCAGCGATTCAGCGAAGTCAATCCCATCTTCGGTAAGCCGCAGCAGATCGTTCGCTTCGTCGACCTCAGCCAAACCACGCGAGATCAGTCTCTTCATCGGGTTCGCTTCCGCCTCTGCGTACTGCCACTTCGTACCTGCGAGCAGGGCGTTGATATCAGCGAGCGAAACTTCGCCGCCTTCATCGTTTGCAGTTTCCAGAATCTGGCACTCTATACCGCTGACCGTATCGACCTCTTCAGAGTCACCATCTCGGCTGTAATCGGTGTAATAGATGCGGCCGCAGGTGCCAAGACAATTGACCCACTTGCCAAAGTCGCCCTCGCCGAAGCCCATCACTTCGAGGCAGTCCGGACACATGACATGAGGGGCGTTGCAGTACGTGCAGCTCCCACGGCTTGGTTCGTGCGCGCTGACAGAACCGTGATACCAGTCAACTACACCAGGGAGCCCGTCACGGTCTTCGGTTGCTGCGGCACAGCACTGACACAAGAAAAATTCAGGTGCCTCAAATCCCCGAGCGAGGTGCAGGATGTCGCTCGGGGCATCGACGAGGAAGATCGGCTCTCCCTCAGCACGCTGCTTCGCACCAGCCCCGAAACCCATCGCCGACACCATGATGCCCGCGTGAGCACCTACATCCGCCATTTGGCCCAAGAACTCCTCGACTTTCTTGATGCCAACGGGCTTGCTGTGACGCTTGCAATCCACAGCGATACGGAGGTCTAGCTGCAACTGAAACTGGTCCGCGAAGCGGATCTCAAACGGATACTTCACCCAGAGCTCCAACTTCCGCTTCCGACCGCTCTTGCCGAGGACGACGGCATCAGGCTCGATCTGCGCCCCCGGAGTGCGGTCAAAGACCCGCTGGATCAGCCGCTCGAATTTGCGCCAGTTCGGCTCTTCGTTCTTCGCCACGCCGGTTTCCCCATTCAAGGACGGGATTCGATTCTGTCGACTACGCTCGCGGACGTATCGCACCGTTCATCGCGCAGGCTCCGGAATGCTACCGAATCGCCTTTTTCGCCTGCCCCGCGAACAGATCACAGCAGCCCGCGGTGAGAGCCATTCTGAACGCGCACGTCGAACCTGTTCTAGAGCCGAGGCCCCAGAGAAAGGCCCAGTCGACGCCCCAGAGAGTCGATCCCGGTTAGCAATCGAGTCCCGTCGCACCGACGAATTCGCTCGAAACGCAGAGAGTCGTTTTCACGAGCCTCGACTCCGGAGCTCAGAACCCCGTATCCGATGGATGCGGGGTTTTTTTGTGAGCATCGATCAAGAGTTGCCGTAGATCTGCTCAAGGATCGACGGGTCCTTGATCTCTTTGTCCCTGGCGAGCAGCAAGGTCTTCGCCAGAACCTCGGCGGTACGCGGGTCTTCATCGGCAAACGGGAGGAACAGCCGGCCGCGATACTGGCTGTGCACGGCGACGATCGTGAGCATCCTGCCGGGCATGACCCGCGTGGACGCGCTACCGAGGTGGACGCTGTAGCGTGCCTTCGTTCCTTCGATCATCGCGTGGTGCCCCTCGACTTCGACGTTTTTGAGATCGAGAAGGCGACAGGTTTCGCGTAGGAGCGAGGCCCGCATCTCGACGGTCGACTCGGAAGCCTCGGGATCCACGCCGCCGGCGTGGGCGACGCTGGCGACGAGGTCCAGATCGCGCATCGTCTCACTGAAGATCCGATCCGGGATGCTCGAGAGCGGTTCGTGACCGAGGTGGCTGTCCTTCTTTCGGAAGGCCACGCCCGCAAGGGTCAGGCCCTCGATATCGGCCGGCGTGTAGAAATGCTCCTCGAACCAGAGTTCCGCGACGAGTCCCTGATCGTGGTAGACACGGCGGCAACCTTCCTCGGGGGCGAAGACCCACTGACGTTTCTTGAACAGCGCCAGAGCCTGGCGCGGGTTGACCTGATGCCCGGCGTAGCGCTTGGAGAGGTCCGCGTCGCCGGACTCGGCGGCGGTCTTCGGGTAGAGCTCGCGGAAGACCTGCTTGAAGGGCTGGACCCGCTCGCTTTCGAAGCACTCGCGCTGCCAGTCGTGCCAGTCGCCGCGGGCGAACAAGTCCGATGGGTGGGCGAGCCGCAGCTCGTCTTTCGATCCAACCGGCTCAGCGGTCTGGTTGAAACTTCGCAGAACGCCGCCCTCTCGGTGGGGGTAGCCGCACAGCAACGATTCGGGGTCGTTCGCCGAAACGAACACCAGCCGTTCGACCATCGGTCGCAGCATCGGGTGGGCCATGAAATCGCCCAATTCCGCACCACTAAAGACATCCCCGCGGCACATCGACTCTTCGAGCGAGAGTCGCATGCGCGAAGCCTGGCGGCGAAGATCGGTCACGCGGGCCTTCAGTTCAGAGATCTCGGCGTGCTTGCGCAGCTTGGCCGGGACGTTCTTCAGGCGTCGGCCCTTCTTGATGACGGTGAACTCGGGTGCACCCTCTTCGTCCAACGCGAGACTCACCGCGGTCTCATCGACTTCGACAGTCACCGGTCCCTTCGCGAGATCCGCGACAGCCTCGCGCTCCATCGCCCACTGAAGACGCTGCGGGTCGCGATAACCGGCGTTGCGAGCGAGGTTCTGCATCGCGATCTCGACGGCGCGCCCCTCGCTTGCCTGTCGCTGGCTCCCGCCCTTGCGGCTCTCACGCAGGAACTCCTGCAGCCGCGTGTACACGCCGAGCGTCTGCTTCGTCGCGGCGTCTCGATCTTTCGGGAGCGGGAGCAGGCCGAGCGCCCGCACGGCATCCTGGTTGCGCTTCTGGTCGATCCGTTCCAGAATCTGTTCGCGTGTGACTCGGCCCAGCATCGCGTTCGCGAAGAGCTGCGCTCGCTTGTGCCCGCCGAGCGCCGAGGCATACTTGGCTGGCTTCTGGTACTTCTCCCACGCGTCTTCGCCGATGCGATCGATCAATCGGCGGAACCAGGCGACGTCAACGGCACCCTGTTCCAAGTCCTCCGAGTCGAGTTCTGTTCGCTCGCTGATCTGCGCGACCCACATGTCACGGATCTCGGAGGCATTCCAGGTCTCGCTGCCTTTCGTGTGCGCGTGGATCCACCAGACCGCGTCCTCGAACCCGACCTGCCCGGTCGCTCGCTCGATGTGTCCGGCCCACTGCGGGGCGTACATCCCGATCTCGAGCAGCTGTTTGGTCTTGACGCCGTGCTGCTCGATGAGTTCGGCGAACCGCTCGTCGGTATCGCCTTCGAGCGGCACGGTCACGGAGATCAGCCTGCTGAACGAGTAGGCTCTCGTCGGATCACCCCACTGGTCCTGGCGGACGATCTTGTCCTTTCCGAACGCGCCGACAACACGAAACAGGACCTCGGCCCCGCCGGCGAATCTCAGCAGGGTCGATGGCCCGCTGGCAGCGGTCGGCTGCTCACCGCGGGTCAGTTCAACCTCGAGCAACCTTTCGCGAAGCTGCACGGCCTTTTCGGCGAGGGCGTGCCGGCCGACCAGCAGCTCGTGAGGGGCCATCCTCGTCACCAAATCGATCGGTCCGAATCGATGATGCGCGTAGCGATACCAATCTTGCTCGGCCGTGCGGTCCTTCAACAGAAGCATGACGAAGTCGTGCTCGTTGAGCAGGCCGGCGTCGTACGCGATGCAGAACTGCTCGATGCTCGGGCCGGACTTGCAATCGGGGATCCCCTTCTCCATCGCGATCATCCGCAGCGCAGCGAATCGAGCGAGAACCTCGTCGGTGTGGCTTGAATCCACGAGATGGGCGAATCGAAGAAACGAGTGGACGCGGTCGACTGCCTGGGACTGTTTCGAACTCCCGAAACCCAGACCGGGGCGCACTAGCTCCTTCTCGGGTTCCGGCTCGTACTGGGCGATGAGGTCTTCCGTGGCCTGAACGAGCATCGCGACAGCACCATCCTGGGGCTGGAGCAGCGGCAGCCAGTCCACAAGGTTTCTGAATGCGCCCTGGAGTCCCCAGCTGCCCCGTTCGGAGTATTCGCGGGGCAAACTCTTCTGCCAATCGCCCCACCCGAGATGCACAAGCGCCCAAGCCCTTGTGAACTCCAGCCCATCGGGATCGCGGCGGCTGTCGTCGCGATCCTCGACCCATCGCTGCCAAACCTCACGCAAAGGCATGCTCGACAGAATCTGCTCTCTCTCATCCGTCACCTTGTGCAACCGGAACGGGTATGGAAAGTGTGAAGAGAGGTGCACTCGTTCACCGCCCGCTCCCGGCGAGTACTGACTGGCGGGCCTCTCGATCTCGGTCTCCCCATACTCGAGAAGCAGCTTCGCGAGCGCCGTCAGGCAGCGGGTCGCGGCCTTCGTCTGCAGCGGCGACGATCCCACCTTCAGCTTGATTGGTGTGCAGCGTGATCCGGGCTCCACGAGCCCAAGGCCATCATCGAGGCTGGCCTGTTCGCCGGATTCACCGAGCATGATCTTGATGGTGGCATCGAGCTCCGGTCGCGCGGACAACCGTTCACGGTGCCGTTCTGCGATCTTCTTGACCTCCGGACCGTGCTTTTTGTCATCAACGAGACTCTGAAGCAGTTCCAAACCGGCCGACTGCTTCTTGGCTTGTCCGCCCTCGACGAGTTCCTCGCCCAGAGCGAGCAGACGCGTCGGCGGTAGCAATCGCAGTCGCTCGATCGCTTCGCTTCGGAACGATGCGGCCGTCCGATGCAGGTTGGACTTGAGCAGTTCAACTTCGTCTTCTGTAACCTCGGATCCGCGGAGAGCGGCGAACGCTGTCTCGTAGACCTCGCCTCGGACGTCCGCCATCATCCTGACGACGAACGCGCGCTCGTCCGCGCTCATGATGCGTCGCTGCTTGGCCTTCGATGGATCTGATCGCTCTTCCCATGGGGTGACCATACCCGCGATCTGCCGGATAACCCTTGCGCAGGCGTGGGGCTCGAGCGCATCCGCGAACGGCAGCATGCGCTGCGGCTTGTCCCCGGCGAGCGAAGAGAGCGCTTCGGCGGCTGCTCGTCGCTCGCATACAAACTTATCCCACGGCCAGATCAAACTCTCGAGCGGCTTCTTCTTCACCGGGAACTGGTGGAAGATCTGAGCGACGGCATCGAAGAGCTCGTCGCTGACTTTGTAGCCGGCGGCGCGACAATCGACCTGGGAGAACATCGCGCAAATCATCGTCAGGACGTGCTCATCGGACTCCTGACCTTCCAGAAGCATGCTGGCCGGGATGTCGATCACCTCGGGTAGCAGTTGCGATCGCCAGAGCACGCTGAGGGCGGCGTAACGGCGTGCCGGGTCCGGGCTCGTCACGACGCGAGACACGGCGCGCAACCCGGCGTCTACGTCGCGGAATGCGGTGACCCAGAGCGCGAGGAAAGTCTCTTCTGGCTCGCCGGACTCGATGGCCCCGGACCGGGCGGCGTCGTCGTCGAAGAACCGGCAGATCGTCGCGATGCCCTCGTGGACCACCTTTGCGCTGCCGCCGGCCCACTGATACCCGAGCCAGGTATCGAAGGCTCGAACGACCGAGGAGAATCTGGCGAGATCGTGCTCGAGGATCAGTCCGAGCAGATATCGGAACGCGTCCGGGTTGGCCTCGTCGACAGTCTCCAGAATGGACTGTCGCAGCCCTTCCTGGCGCTGTGCGGCCAGCAGCAGCTTACCGATGAATTCCCAGTCCGATCGCTCGTCGCTGTACAGCAGCGCAGCGATCGCGTGCTTGCTCATACGGCCGACTTCGTGATCGCCGTTGATTGAGTCGATGATGATCGATCGCACCTGATCGGCGTCGTCGCCGCCACTGCGGAGCACGCTCGCGAGCAACCAAGGGACGGGGTGTCCGCCGTAGAAATGGGATTCGATGTAGCCCGCGTGGGCGGCGAGCCACTCGGGCGACGGGTTCAGACCGTGCAGCGCCCTGCACACGCTCAGGAAGAATCCGGCGCGGTTCATTCGTGCGATCGGCTCACGGCGCGGAGCTCGGAAAGGAGATTGGCCGTAGCCGGCTTGATAGACCCGCTCTTTGGCGTGGTCCCAGGCCTGCTGCACGTAGGGCATGAGCTCCGGAAACAAACCCTTCCAAAGGCGTTCGGTCTGCTTGTCGTTGAGGCTGTCGAAGAGCGCGTTCGTCCGTTCGACCTGCTCCGCGGACCCGTCGAAGTAGTACCCACCGTACCGGTTGGGCTTCTTCGTAATCAGCGCACGGAGCTCATCCTTCTTCGATCTCGACAGACGCGAGATGGCTTTCAGGCGGGCGTCGACCCACTCGGGCTGTCGCGACTTGTCCAACTGAGACTTGATTGATTCCTCGTCCACGCTGTTCTCCATGGCAGTTCACGCACCGGCAAGGAACGTGAGACGCAGAAACACCAACCGGCTGTTCGATGAGAGATAGACCGGCTCCTCAAGGCTCCGACGCTCGACCTCGTCGATGATCACGAGAAAGAGGCCATCCTCGAAGGCCTGTAGCGCTGCACCGACGGCCTCGTCGGCGTCGGCTTGCGCCCGATCCGGCTTACCGGCCGGATCGACCTTTCCCGCCCTGGCAGCCTGCTCAATGGTCTCGGCTGACAGCACGCGATCAAATCGGCGCTCGTCCTGACGCTGATTGAACTGGTGAACCTGGCACCGAACGACGTGGGCGATCAAGTCGCGGAGCAGGAGCTCTCCATCGTCGCGCAGATCCGGCGGCGGCGGGACATCAAAGTCACCGAGAACAGGTTTGCGTCTTCCGATGGATCGGGTCGAGATGGTGAGCGGCAAGGGTCTTCTCCGGAGGCAGAGCGTACCAGCGGATCGCCACCCAACCAAGATAAATCCGGACGGCCGTGGAGCCGGTCCCAAATCCGAGAACGAAGGTGGTGAATGGACGCCCCGGGCTCATCTCTCGCTGAGCATAGTGCTGATGGTTCCGGACTGAGCAGCGATGTGGCTCTTCATCGAACGCGTCCGAAGCAACTGCAATGTTTGCCTTCCAACGAGCCTCATACCGCTTCATGATCCAGATGAACTCGACCGCGTGCCCCGGCTTCAGGCCGAGGAGCGGCCTGCGAATCACTCATCTACATCGACTTCGAGGGAGAAGCCGACAAACCGAGCAAGCGAGAGCACGAGCGGGTCCAGCACCCCACCCTGCTTGGTGCCCGGATGCCGAACCTGAGGGCGGCAAGCCGCTCTATGAAGTCTGGCTGTTCGAGGAGGTGGTCGAGGCCATCCGCGAGCACATGAGAACCCTCGGCAACAGCAAGCGAGCGAAACTCGACTTCAGATACCTGTGCACATCGCTTTCGGAGATGGGGTGCCACCAAGACTTGCTCCGGGAGGCGATGTGGGTGGTTGCGTGAGTTTCGGCTGCGTCACACGGCAGCGGTCTCGATCGCTTTTGAGATGTTCCCCAAACACCTCAAGGAGCGTGTCATGTCCGGCCTCAGCACCCAGACGCTTCTCAATCAATCCTGCCCCGCTACCCGTCAGACCCGAGACAAGACCGTCACATCGTCCCGCCGTCGTCCCGAGCGATGTCGCGCTCCAGTGTGGCGACTCGCCGCCGGATACCGGCTGATGGCGTGGCGGGCGCTGCGGCGGGGGGATCTCGTTGACGCTCACATGTACGCCGAGTCAAGCCGGGCACTAATCGCCACCATGCCCCGCTGACATCGTCCAACAAAACGCGTCTCCACTCCTGCGTCCCCTCCTCGGACCATCGCGTCCGGGGAGGGGGTTCGCGTTTTGTCGTCCGCTCACCCCGTCCGCCCCCAACTCTCCGGCGAGGCACACGACGCGGATATGTCACACAAGCGATCCGTCAATCACTCCTCCGGTGAGCGTGCGTCTTGACTCCGATCGCTTCGGACGACCACGCGGCATCCGGCGCAGCCAAAGAGGCCCGCCCAAGACAGGAGGTCCCGTCATGTCACAGAGCACCATCAGCACCGTTCTGGATCGCGTTGCGCCGAGCACCGACGCGATCGTTGAACCACGCCCCAACGTCGGCACAGGCGGCCCGAGTCAGCCTTCGGGCCGTAACGGCAATGCCAACGGACCGCGCGGTTGGCGTACGCCGCTCGTCGTCGCCGCCACCGCGTGCCCGATCCTCGCGGCCACCGTTGCCGTGTCTGTCCACACCGAGAACCGCCACGACCGGGCCATGGAGCTTGCGTACGCTGAGATCGATGCGAACAAGAACGCGACCATCGATCGCATCCAGCAACTCGAGTCGTCGTTCAGCGCGAACTACCAAAACCTCGATCAGTCCGTCGCGGGTCTCAAGTCGGGGTTGGCCGAGGTGACTGATCTCACCCGCGACCGCCTCTCCGAAGCGATGGACGGCGCGGCGGACTCGGTATGGCTGCTGGGCGTCACTGACGGGCAAGGCACCTTCGCGCCGATCGGAACGGGCTGGGTCATCGCAGACGGCAAGATCGCTACGAACGCGCACGTGCTCAAGCAGATGGCCGATGTCGGTGACCTGTTCGAGTCGCCAGCGTTCGTCGGGCGGAACGAAGGACGAGAGATCGCCTTGTCAGATGACTTCGCGATCCACCCGGCGTATGAGCGCTGGGGCGGAACGAGCGGGCCGCTGATCCACCAGTTCCAGCGCGATGCCGCCAACGCGCTGGTCCCGATGCAGCTGATCTTCCCAGGCGATGTGGGCCTGATCGATGTTGTTTCCGGCAGCGCGGGATCCCCGCTCCCGCTGTCCGGGACTCCAGATGTAGCCGCCAACTCGGCGGTGGGCTACGTGGGCTTCCCGATGGAGAATGTCGCCGGTCTGCCGAGCCAACAGGCGCTGTCCGGCCGTGTGACGGCCTCGACCGACTTCTTCTTCGGTGAAGACCCCGTCGACGAAAACCTGCTCATCCACTACGACGCGGTGACCGTCGGTGGGTCCAGCGGCTCCCCGCTTTTCAACGACCGCGGCGAGGTGATCGGGATCGTGTGCGCTGCGAGCTCTGCGCAGATGGCGTTCGGTGGCCGTGCTCCGGTCGGCATCAACTACGCCCAGGATGTACGCCTGGCCACGGAGCTACTCAACGGCACTGCAGATAGCGTGCAGCGCGAACGCGACACCCGCTGGGTCCAGCGGCTGCAAGAGGCCGCGCTCTCGCCCGCAGACGTTCTCGATGGGCTCGCGGCAGCCACTCTCGAAATTGATTACGAGCAGACGCAGCCGATCGTCTCGCTCGATCTGGAGTTGGATACCCGATCCGAGAACCCGTTTCGGCAATGGACGCTCTCGGTCGAGCCCGGATACCGGTACGTGGTCGTCGCCGTGGCACACGACTGGACCGACATCGATCTATTCGTCCTGAGCGACGACGAGGTTGTGGCCCGTGACCGGAGCTTCGACTGGTTCCCCATCGCGCGGATCGCTCCCCAGTCCGAGCCCACCGAGCTGACGGTCCAGTTGTCGGCCCCGGGCCCCGACCTGAGCGAAGACGCAACGCCCATCACGCTCAAGATCTTCAGAGTGCGGGAGCCTGGCAGCTAGTCGCGGACGGCGAGCCACGGTGCTCCTGCTGACCCGCCGTGGATCTCGGTCCGCGGCGGGTTTTTTCATGGACTGACTGGAAGCCAACCCGTTCCCTGTCACACCAACTGTGGCTCGATCGCTCCTTCGGTGAACCCACTCTGAAGGAGACCGCCATGTTGAACAAGACGCTGACTTGCCTAGCCGAACGCACCAACCGGGTCCGCTTCGCCGTGGGCGCGGCGGCGACTCTCGGTCTGCTGGATCTATTCCTGACCTACCGAGAGATCGCTACGCGTGGCATGTGCGAGGCCAACCCCGTCGCCCGCGCCGTTGTCGACGCAGGTCCCGTGAGCCTCGTGAGTTTCAAACTGGCGTCGATCGCCGTGTGTTCGGTGCTCCTATTGGTCGCGGCGCGACGGCTGGCCGGCGAGATCGGCGCATGGACCGCGTTCGGCGTGATGACCGCGGTCATGGCGACGTGGGCGCAGTACCTGCCGCTTGCCGGCGTAGAGGGCTTGGAGCTCGCCTGCGAAATCGAATTTCGTCGCTGGGGCTGAGACGTGATGTCACCGCCCACGCGTATCGGTCACTTGATGAATGAGGAGCGATTGCTCGGCACCGGCGGAAGCACGGGGCGAGCAGGCTGGGGCGCGGTGCCAAGGCCAGTCGCTCGATTGAGTTAAGAAGGACTTCGCAATGTACACATGCATGATTTCTGGTGTTCTGGCGATCGCCACCGGCATCGCCCTCCTGCCCAAGAGCTTCAAGGCCGGCTGCCAGTTCGACGACGGACAAGTGCCGTGGTTCAAAATCGAGAGTGCCGAAGCCGAGGAGACGGGGGCGTGCTTCCTTGATTCGTCCGACGAGCCGATGGCGGACTCGATCAGCGGCGCGCTGCGCATCGCCGATGAGATCAACTCCGAAATGGTGATCAGCCAACTTCTCGACGAAAGGGACTGGTCTCGTTTCAGCAGCGGGAAGCCGCTGGATGACTATTTGGCCAGCACCGGTCGCGATCCGTCTCGTGCCTCGGTGTACCAGGATCTCACCGATCTGGCGACGGCGATCGCCGCGGTGACCAACACCTGGCTCGGCCCGAGTCCCCGCCAAGTTGGCGGTGCCCACGCGATTGCCCTCGACTCGTTCGCCGACAGGAGCCTCGTCTCCGCAACTTCGGAGTTCCTGTCGGCCGTCATCGCTCAAGTCGGGAGCATTCGTGAGGAGCGGCTCGCGGCGACTCTCCGAGCGGAGATTGCCGAACTCGCGGCGGAACGTTTGCGGCTGCAAGCCGAGATCGAACTGCTGGAGGAGAGCTTGTCCGACGATCTCACATTGGACGCGTTTCTCGCCCTGACCACCGCCATGGGGGACATTGAGAGACGGCTACCCATCGTCGTGGAGCGGCAAGCCGCTCTGGTTGCGGCCCTTCCGGACACTGAGTCAGCGTTTGCGTTTGAGACGCGAGTTCGGGCGTTACCCGATGCTGGGTAAGAACCCCGCTTCTACTAATCGGAGTTCGGTTTCAGCCCGGATCACCAAGTGCTATGCCGGGATTGGGGCTCGCCTTGGTAGGCTGATGGCAGACAGAGGAGGCTGATCCCCGTGGATACGCAACCGCCGAACGATCACTCGCCCGACGCTCGACCGGTCCAGGCTCTCATCGAGGCCTGGGCCGGCGCTGATGCGCCGCCGAACCTCAGAGATTTCCTGCCGGAGGATCATGCACGAGATAGTGGCCTGATCGCTGAGCTGGTCAGAACCGATGCTCAGCATCGGATGCAACAGGGTTTGGTCGTGCGGCTCGAACTCTACGCGGATCAAATCGGCCCCGAAGCGATGGTCGCAGGCGGGCCGCTACGCCCCGGCGCGCCGCTCACACAACTCGTGCTCGGCCTAGAGCGGATGGCAGGCAACTCGGCGGACGACGTGTTTGAGCGTCTGGGTGACGCCTACGCGAGCGACATAGAGCAGATCTTCGACGGCGTGGGTACATCGGGAAGCGTCACGCTACCGCCCACCGCTACGAGCGACCCTTCGGATCACCCAGCGGAGGCGAAGCGCTTCGGCGTCTGGGTCAAGGGAGACACGATCGGCGCGTTCACGCTGCGCAAGAAGCTCGGCGAGGGCGGATTCGGCGAGGTCTGGCTCGCCTCGCGTGAAAAGCCGCACCAGCAGGTGGCCGTCAAGGTGCTGCGAGCGGACGCCGCTGACGACGCCAGCATCAAGCGCTTCGAGGCCGAAGCCCAGGCGTTGGCGTTCCTTGAGCACCGCTACATCGCCAAGATCCTCGATGCGAGCACGGTCCGCGGCATGCCGTATTTGGTGATGGAGTATGTCGAGGGCAAGCCGCTCACGAAGTACTGCGATGACCGCCGGCTTTCGATCCCCCAGCGCCTCGAGCTCATGGCACGCATCTGCGAGGGAGTGCAGCACGCGCACCTGCGCGGGTTGATCCATCGCGACCTCAAGCCCGACAACATCCTCGTCACCGAAGTCACCAAGCACACGCAGGATCTCGACGAGCACGAGGACAAGCTGATCGTCCGTCGGACCGATGGCAAGGTCACCGTCGCGGTGCCGAAGATCGTCGACTTCGGGCTGGCCAAGGCCGCGGAGAAAACCATCCGCCTCGCCGACGGCACGCTGACAGTCGACCTAGGCAAGATGATGGGCACGCCCGAGTACATGTCGCCCGAGCAAGCTGGCCATCAACCGCTCGAGGTGACCCAGCAGGCCGACATCTTCTCGCTCGGAGTCATCCTCTACGAACTGCTCACCGGCACGCTGCCTCTCACCAAGGACGAACTGCGAGAGCGGGTCATCGACGAACTCGTTGCGATGCTGCGCGGCACGCCGAGACCGGATCCGTCAACAAAGCTCAGCAGCCTCGACGCCGAAACGATCAGGCGAGTTTCGTACCAACGCGGCGATCTCAGCCCGAGGGAATTCGAGCAAAGGGTCCGAAGCCGCGTGCGTCACCTGTGCGGCAAAGCACTCCGCCTTGAAGCGGAACGTCGATTCACCTCGTCCGCCGCGATGGCACAGGACATCCGGAACTACCTCGCCGATCGGGACTTCGTCGAGGCTGCGGCGGAGCCCCGCACGCAGAAGGTGCTTCGAAACATTAAGCGGCATCGGGGCAGCTACTCGGCAGTCGCGGTGGTGCTCATTGCGGTATCCCTCGCCGGATCTTGGGGATATCGGGAGTCGCTTGCTCGACGTGACGCGATGCAACAGCAAAGGGCGTCTGCCGAAGTACTCCGTCTGTTCACGCAGGACTTGATTGCTGAAGCTTCCCCTGAAGAAGCGGGCCGACAGATGACCGTTGAAGAATTGCTCGACGGGGCTGCTGAACGACTCAACGATCCCGAACGAATTCCACTTCACCCGACCAGCGAACGATCGCTCAGAGCCGCTATAGGTCAGACCTATGTCGCACTCGGCAACTATGACAAGGCTGAACCGCACCTCGACTCAGCACTTTCATTGCCAGCGGCACGCAATATCAGACTCGATCAGGAAGCTCGACTTCTGCTGAGCGCAGCTGATGCGAAGTATCGCGCAGGAAAATACGACGAAGTAATCGCCATCTCTGAACGAATTCTTGGCCTTGCACCGGTGCTACCGGACGACCTTAGTTTTCGTGGGCAGGCTGTCGCATTCATTGCCTCGGCTTTAAAGAAGACGAAGCAGTTTGATCGTGCGCTAGCCGAGTACAATCGCGCCCGCGATTTCTTCCGTCGACTCGGCCCCGATGGCCACATCGATGTGCTCAGGCAGTCTTACAACATCGCAATACTCCTCTCGGAATGGTCAGATGAAGAGACCGGACCAGAACGAGCAGATTTGCGACGAAGGGCAATCGAGAGTTATCGCGCGTTAGCTGCGGCCTACCAAGAGATCGGAGAGTCAGCGGTGCTTTCTCTTGCCAATGTGCACCGTGAACTCGGTCGTGACCTCTTGAAGACTGGTTCTCGTTCGAACGCTTCAGAAGCCGAGAAGCTGCTTCGATCGTCTCTGAAAGTGAGTTTGCAGAGAAGAGGTGAGGGAGCGCGCCAGACGCTTATGGCTCGAGTCTTGCTCGGGCGAGCGCTCATGAAGCTGGATCGGCCACAAGAAGCACTCGATGAATTCCTACGCGCGCTAACTCACCACGAAGAGCAACCAGGCCACTCGACAAGTGTCTCCATAATCATCATGGAGGACGTGCTCGAAGCGTTTGAGACGCTGAGCGGCCCTGGGTCCTCAGAAGCAAAGGACTGGCTCAAGAAGCGAGTTGAGCGTCTTGATGCAGGACCAGCCTACGACTGGGTGGTGAAACAGATCGCCGACGGACCCGAATAGTGCCGCCTGGCGGGGCACGGACACGCCCCCTACTGCCCAACCAGTCGCATTGAGATTGCCGTTGAATCTTCGAACAAGGATGAATCCGAGATGGCATTTCACTTTTCTAACGGCCTCGACGACCCAGAAACCACCAACACCGGCCGGTGACAACGCAGACGCGGCGTTAAGAAACCACAAGACCATTGGTCTTCCTTGTTGCTGTGGATAATCTGGACGGGAGGCGCGCTGCCGCGCCGGATTCTGACTCATGACGAGGAAAGGACCTGTACAGATGAGGCAGTCACTCCGCGTTCGCCTGACCTTGGCGGTGGCCGTCGCCGCGACAGCCCCCGTCTACGCACAAGACGGATTCGAGTTCCTAAGCGGTGAGGTCGACCAGACGGCTGATGGCACCGTGGTTTTCTCGGCGTCAAGTGGGTATGTCAACGCTGACGGCGAATTCGTCCAGACGTCTAGCGGTACAAACTTCATCAGTTTCACGATTCCCGAGAAGTTCATCTCAGTGTCATCGTCCGTTGAAACCGACCAGGGCTTCTCCGACATGCTGGTGTCTCGATCGGTTGACTCGAAATTGAACACGAGCACGGTCTTTGTTCAAGTGGAGGTTGGTGACAAAGCCGCCGCAAGTTTCGACTTGGTCCTGAATCTGCCCCAGCAGGCCGGTTTCACCCTGAACGAGTCTGGTAGTTTTTCCGCCCCCACCTTCGAGGGTGCCGGCGGTGACGGCGGTGGAATCATCTCTCCGGATCCCGACGGCATTTTGGACGGGATCGCTAGCGCAGGACGGTATCGACTGGCATTCGGTGCCTCCTACTCTGATGGTTCAACTGAATTTACGATCACCTTTGATCGAGCCTTTGAAGACCCGGTGAACACTCCGGCTTCTTGGTCGCCCGTCGGCGGGGGCCTGAACTATTGGGGCTTTGCGCTGAAAGAGTTCAATGACGGGAACGGCCCTGCGCTCTACGTGGGTGGCAACTTCACGTTGGCGGGTGGCGGTGGGGCGAATCGCATCGCGAGCTGGAACGGTACGGAGTGGTCACCCCTGGGATCAGGGGTAGTCGGAGCTGTCACCTGTCTCGATGTGTTCGACGACGGGACTGGAACCGCCCTCTATGCCGCGGGCACATTCACGGAAGCCGGCGGCAGCCCCGTGAACCTCATTGCTCGTTGGGACGGCGAGGATTGGTCGCCGTTGGACGTGGGCCTGAGTAACGGCGGGGTGTCCTGCCTGTCGGTGTACGACAACGCCCTGTACGCTGGGGGCTGGTTCACGGGGTCGAGCGACAACCCGGCCGTCCGCATCGCTCGGTGGGATGGCTCGGCCTGGTCACCGCTGGACGCCGGAATGAACGCGGTGGTCCGCGGCATGGCCGTATTCGACGATGGAACCGGCGAGGCTTTGTACGCGGGTGGAGACTTTTCCACGGCTGGCAACACCCCGGCGGTTCGCATCGCTCGCTGGAACGGTGAATCGTGGACAGCCCTGGGCACAGGAATGAATGACCGGGTCTACGCGCTGACGGTCTTCGACGACGGAAGTGGCCCGGCTTTGTACGCGGGAGGACAATTCACCGTAGCGAACGGCGTCTCGGCAAGCCGAATCGCGCGTTGGGATGGCACAAGTTGGACTCCCTTGAACGGCGGGGTCAACGGCATCGTGCGAACGCTTACGGTTTTCGACGACGGGAGCGGCCCTGCGTTGTACGCAGGCGGCGATTTCACCGAGGCCGGCGGCCAGCCAGCCAACTACGTTGCCCGCTGGGACGGCGAGTCGTGGTCCTCGCTCGAACAGGGAGTGAATCAGAAGGTCTACGCGCTCACTGGATTCGACAGCGGAAGCGGCCCGATGTTGCACGTAAGCGGAGAGTTCACCGAAGCAGGCGGCAACGCCGTCGGCTACATCGCGCGATGGGGAGTTGCCGGCGAACCCGCACCCTGCCCCGGTGATACCAGCGGAGACGGCGAGGTCGATCTAGCTGATCTCAACTTGGTCCTCGCGAACTTTGGGTTGAGCGTCAGCGATGGTGATACCAACAAAGACGGAATCGTCGATCTTGCCGATCTCAACGCAGTGCTCGGCGCTTTTGGAACATCCTGCCTTTAGGAACCGCAAAGTTTGGCTTCAGTTCTTCATCCGTCCGAGGAGACGATGAAGAATTACGATTCCTTCCAGACCAACTCGCTCCAGCACAACACCCGACACCATCTGCTCAACTGACTTGGATAGGTGCTCAGGGTCGATACCGAGCACATTTGAAAGTTTCGCTGGGGACATCTGCTCGACGAGCGCGCCGCTGAGGATGGCCCACTCCTGCGGCTCGACCGACTCACGGACCGGCTCGAGCAGCTTCGCTCGCAGCGACTTCTTCGATCGCGACAGCCGTGCCCGCAACGCGTCGTGAGAACAGCCGATGTGCTCGGCCGCACGGCGTGCGTCCCAACCGCGAAACACGCACACATCGATCATTTGCTGAGCCTCGCTATCCTCGCCATCGAGAAGCCGAGCACGGATCTCCGCGCCCTTCGCCGACACTCGCTTCGCCTCGTCGAGCGACTCAACGGAAGTGGCCGGCCCGGGGCCATCGGCAACTCCAACCTCCGATCGCACCTCCGAGCCTTGCGACATCTGGACTGGCTGCCCTGACCTCCCGCCCTTGCGGAGCCGGGTCCGAATCTTGTTGCGGATGGCCAGGCGCATGCGTCCGAGGAGATGCTCATCGTCCGCGATCCGCAGATCGGGCAATTGCCCGAGTTCTCCGACCAGGACACTCTGAGCCACGCTCTCGGGGACGAGGTCAACGCGGTCCCGTTTGCCGGCCAGCTCGGCCCGAGCCTGGCCGACCAGTAGGTCGGTGAGGTCCTCAAGGGCCTGCCGAACCTCGGCATCCTCATCGCTCCGCAGACGCTCGAGCAGCTTGTCCGGGGCGCCGCTGTTAGTCATTTCATCATCCTCCGTCGGCAGTTTAGAACGGGGGGCTGCGTGTACAAGACAGCCCCAGCCTGATGAGCGATCAAGCGATCAGGGGTGTGACAAGGAGAATCGAACACTTCGGCGTGTCTTGAACCAAGGGTTGTTGAAGCGCGATGCGAGACGTCGTTCCTGCATCGGTCAGACCGGGTTCAGAGAGAGTGCGTACTAGAGAATCACGCCGTCGGCTGATCAGAGAGTCGGATTTTGTTAGCAGGCGTTGCCCGGCGTACCGGGAGATTCTCACGGATCTCAGAGAATCGTATTCAGGCGTGCCGATTCCGGAACTCAGAACCCCGTATCCGATGGATGCGGGGTTTTTTCGTGGGCTGGAGGGATCGCGTGCGTTCGGTTCTGTACGCTCTCGGGATGTCTGCGGAGGCTCGCAAGCGAATCCCGGTGCCCTTGGTGTTGTTTGTCGGGGCGTACATGGTGGTGTTTTCTGGGCTGGCCCTGCGCGCGGGGAACGCGGAGTTCGCCGTGTACGCGGGGGCGATGGTGGTGTTCATCGGACTGGCGGCCTTCCTGCACCTGCGCTTCGGGCTTCGACGCTCGACGCTGTGGCTGCTCGCCGTGTGGGGGCTGCTGCACATGGCGGGTGGGACGGTAGCGATCCCCGCGGAATGGGCGGACGCCGGCGGGAGCGTGCTGTACAGCCTTCGGCTGCACCCGCTGACGCCCCGGTACGACCAGGCGGTGCACGCCTTCGGCTTCTTCGCGGCGTCGCTGGCGTGCTTCGATGTGCTGTCGCGCCTGGTGCGGCACGACGCGGGGCAGCCGCGGGTGGGGCTCGCGGTGGTATCGGCGCTGATGGGGTGCGGGCTTGGCGCGCTGAACGAGGTGCTGGAGTTCGCGATCACGCTCACGGTGCCCGATCACAATGTGGGCGGGTACGTCAACACGGGTTGGGATCTGGTGTCGAACCTGATCGGGGCTTGCGCGGCGGGTGTAGTGATTGTCGTGCGTCGGCGTTGAGCGGCGAGTAGCGGACCCCTTCCCGCACCGAACGCTGATTCTTAAGGAGCCGCTGCGGACCGAGGAACTCGGAACGGATCGCTGATCAAATGCCCTTTGAGTTCGTGCGCTTCCCCCAAAGCGGTTTCTTTGCGAGCGGGGTACGCTCGCAGTGACCCGAGGCTCGGCCATTTGGTGCCCTCGATTGCACCGGACGATGTGCTTGCTGCACCGACTACGGGTACCGGATCAGAGAAGACACACCCGATTTGCCGGGGGTTTGGCGAGCGCAAGAACGGCCGCGCCGATCAGGTCGTTTCGATCACGCTGTGGCGTGGGTCACGCCGGCCGGAAATCGCCCTTGCCATCCTTCAGCAGGTCGAACAGCGGCCAGACTGCACAGAAGTCGTCTCCGGGCCCGAACGGCATGTGCGCTGTGCGAACGATCGAGCCGTCCGGCTCCCGGTGGAACGACGACACGCCCGGATGCGGATTCCCTTGCTCGTCGGTGTAGCCCATGGCCTTTGCGAAATCGCTGCCCGCGCCGCTCACGCACTGGAAGTTCCAGCCTCGCTCCGCACTGAACGCCTTGACGACTTCCGGCTGGTCATGACTGCAAAGTACGAACGCGCACCGGCGCTGCAGGTGGTTCGCGATGCCGCGGAACCCGTCGGCCCATAGCGTGCAGTAACTGCAACCCCGCCCCATGTTGTGTACGAGCAGCAGGTCATCGTGGGTGCCGAACAGTTCGCTCAGGCGCACCGGCTTGCCGTCCACATCGCGCAGTTCCCAATCGCTGACCGTCTCCGGACCCTCGCTGCGAACCGCTTCGAGCAATTCTGCCTTCGCTCTCACAACCGCTTCGTACGCCTCGCGCACCGCTTTCGTTGCCATCGCTTCGACCTCCTCAATCGACCCATCGAGTATACGACGACGGGTCAAAGATCGAGCGAGCAATCCGGATCAGACGAACGCCGCGGAGATCTCTGAGATCAATCGCCGCACCAGCATCTCCGGTCGAGCCGGCGGCGGCGAGGGCGCTGTCGAGTCTTCCTCGTACTGCGCGATGATCTGTCGGATCGCCATCGGGGTTTCGTCGGCGATCAGACGCATGCTGAACCGCTCGAAGTCGCGCCGCTCGATGTTCTGCGCAGAGAGGACCTGGAGTGCGTGATGACGCTTGTCGCGCTCGATCGACTCGAAGACAATCGCCAGTTCCGCCGCCGGGCCCTCGATTACCTGGAAGAAGTACCCGTGATCGAACCAGATGCACCCGGACAGGTCCAGACGTCGGTTCCGCGTCATCGCGGGGAGCACGATCCCGTCCACAACCTGATAGTCGGTGAGGCCCGCAGCCCGCCGACTGACGTACACGATGTGGCGAAGCTGGTTCGTCGCTGCGTTCATCTGCGCACCTCCCCGCCGTCTTGGCGAATTCCCGATGGAAAACACCGCCGCGCACCATGCGGGCGGTCGCCCCTCGGGCAACCTGATTCGGTGAGGCCCGGATGGACCGTCGTTCGCGTATCCTGATGCCGAAATGGGTCGACGTTGACTCTCGACGATCGCCCCCGCGTGGAGCAGAAACCATGTCCATCGACGACCTGAGCATCCTGATCGCGCACGGTGATGAGGACACGCGCACCGATCTTGTCGAGGCGGTCAACGGTTTGCACTCGGTCGTCGAGCAGTGCGCGACCGTTGCTGAATTCAGAGGCGCGGTCCTTCGGAACAGGCCCGACCTCATCATCACCGGCGTCTGGTTCCCCGACGGCGATGGCATCGAAACCGCCATCAAGCTCGGCGAGCAGCGCCCGATTCCGTGCGTTGTCTCGACCGCCACCCGATCGCTCGAACTCGTTCACAGGGCCATGGAGGACCATGTCATGGCCTACCTCATCGAGCCGGTCCGGCCCGAAGATCTCCAGGCCGCAATCGTGGTCGCGTGGAGCCGGTTCGAGCAGTTGCGCGAACTCGAAGCAGAGGTGGAAGATCTGCGCACCGCTCTGGAGCACCGCAAGACGATCGAGCGGGCCAAAGGGCTGCTGATGGCGGATCGTTCGATCACCGAGAGCGAGGCCTTCGGCGTGATCCGTCGGCGATCTCAGGACCGCCGGTTGAGGATCGTTGACATCGCGAGCGAGATCCTCGGCCAGCACGACGCCGCTGCGGCATCGGAAGCCGAGCAGAACGGCGCGGTCAACAGGATGCCCACGGAGGCTCTGGATTGATGCGGTGACCATGTTCGACGCCGTTCCGGGGTGCTGTCAGCAGCTGCAGTTGCGTTTGAACTGCTATGAATCACCCCTGGCAGCGTCGGCAGGAGACTCCCGGAGTATGGGGAAGATCCCCCGGCGTGTCAAAGCGCAATGCGATGTTCCGGCGTGCACTGCGCGGACGATGGTTGCGAGATCGACCACAGGCCTGGGCGTTTC